>Ga0190303_1000899_pt1 | contig 12291 bp, 10 predicted proteins | sample 48700701_MG_FD_161672 | JGI IMG/M metagenome (GOLD analysis project Ga0190303, IMG submission 161672) | Hydrothermal vent sediment bacterial communities from Southern Trench, Guaymas Basin, Mexico - 4870-07-0-1_MG | ecosystem: Environmental > Aquatic > Marine > Hydrothermal vents > Sediment ...
ATAATACAATAGAAGATAAAATTAAGCTTGCAAAAAAATTACATTATAATATAATATTATTAACTAATGGGAGTCTCTTATCTTATAAAAAAATTAAAGATATAGATTTATTAAAAATAAGCTTTAGTACTTTTTCAAGAGAAAGATTTAAAAAACTTACTGGTAAAGATGATTTTTATATAGTTTTAGATAATATTTATCATGTTGCTAAAACACATAAAGTAATAATAACAGCGACTCTAACTGAAAATTTTGAAGAAGAAATTGAAGGATTAAAAAAATTATTTGATAATAAAGTTTATGCTTTAGAAATTTGGAAACCTCATAACTGGGGTAACTGGGGTAACTATCGTTTAATAAAAAGTCAACAAAAAAAAACTTGTGGAAGGCCTAAAAACGGGTCAATTCAGGTTCAAGTTGATGGAACAATTAATATGTGTTGTTTTGATTTTAATGGGGAGTTATTTTTAGGTGATTTAAAAACTCAATCTTTAAATGAGATTTATTCTTCAAAAGAATTCTTAAGAATTAAAAAAGCACATGAAGGATTTAATAAAGAAGGATTGTTATGTGATTCTTGTGATCAGCTTATTGAAACAAAAGATATTATGCTTTATAATAGTCGTTTTGCTATAAATAAACGAATACATCAATTATCAACTACATTTAGGGAAATAGAATGAAAAAAATTATAGTAATTCCAGTTAGAATGAAATCTAAAAGATTAGCAAAAAAACCATTGTTACAAGTAAATGATAAAACAATAATTCAAATGGTTTATGAAAATGCAAAAACCACTAGTGCAGATGAAATTATAATAGCTTCAGAAGATTCTGAAATTATACAAGAAGCAAATAAAATAAAAGCAAAATCATTTAAGTCTTCTCCTAATCATAAAAATGGAACACTAAGAGTACAGGAAGTTATATCTACAGAATATCCAGATGCTGATTTTATTATTAATCTTCAGGGGGACGAGCCTCTTCTTTCTTCAAAATATTTAGATTTAATTTTTAATACTTTAGAAGAAGGTATCTATGATTGTGTTACTTTAATAACTAAGGTAAATAATGTTGAAGATATAATGAATCCTGATTCTGTAAAAGTAGTAACTGATTTAAGCAATAATATATTATATTTTTCAAGAGCAGTTATTCCATATAATTATAGTTCTAAGCATGAATTTTATAAGCATATAGGAGTATATGGTTTTTCTAAAAGGCTTCTTAAATTATATTCAAAACTACCATATAAACTTGAAGAACTTGAAGGATTAGAACAATTAAGAATATTAGAGAATGGAATTAAAATTCATGCAGTTGAAATTAAAGAAAATGTTATTAGTATTAATTCTTTAGATGATTATGAAAACTTAAAAAGGATTTGTAATGAATAAAAAATCTATTGATTTGGCATTTCAAAAAGAAATACAAAATTTAGTCTATATTAAAAATTCAATTGATTGTGATAAGATATTGGAAATTGCTCAGGTTATTAAAAATGCACCAGGAAATATCATTTTTTCTGGTATAGGTAAATCTGGCTTAGTAGCTAAAAAGATTGCTTCAGCACTCTCTACAGTAGGTCTCAAGACCTTTTTTGTGCATACTACTGAAGCTTTACATGGAGAATTAGGAATAATTAATGATAATGATATATTATTTTTAATTTCAAATAGTGGCAATACGAATGAATTAAAAGAATTAGTTAATAAATTACATAATAATACTGTTAAGATTATAGTTTTTACTGGAAATAAAGATTCTTTTCTTTATAAGGTAGCTGATATATCATTATTAATTGATACTGTAGAAGAAATATACCCAAAAGCTTCTGTGCCAACATGTTCTTCAGTTGCTAATTTAGTTGTTGGAGACGTCTTATTGTTTCTTTTAGCTACTGATAAAAATATTTCTAAGAAAGAGTTTCAAAAAATACATCCAGCTGGAGCACTTGGACAAGCATAAAATAAAATACATTGTTATTTTATAAGTAAAGTTAAGATTATGAATGGAATAGGTATTTATAATCTTGACTTTTTTTATCAAAAAACAGGCCAAGAGTTATTAAAAGAAAACATTACACGAATATTATTAACTGCTCCTGGTGAACGAGTAGGAAAACCATTTTTTGGTTCTCGTTTACGGGATTTTATTTTATCAAGTGTAGGTACAGAAGAAATAGAAGAAGAAATAATTAATGCAATAAGTAAATGGGAACCTAATGTATCTATAAATAAAGTATCTGTTATAAAAAAAACAGAAGAAGCAGTAGAGGTAGCGATTATGTTAACTGATATATCATCTCAAATTAATTTTTCATATGAGTTATTATTAAAATCATGACATTAAAAAAAAGAATACGTAAAAAATGGAATTCAGAAACTCTTTATGAAAATAAAAATGAATATACTATTTATTCTTTAGATGGAATGAATGTTATTCTTTCAGCAGATGAAAAACTTTTAAGAGACTATAAAAAAAAATATAGAAAAGGCCAAATAAAAGACATAGAAGATGAATATGAAATTGCTTTATTAAGCAAAATGAAAGATGCATTAAAAATATCTATTTCACCATATTTATATTATGTTATGTGGAGTAAATAATGAGTGATAAATTTAGCAAAATGCCAAGAATAACATATAGCGGTTTAGATTATAATACTATTATGGAAGATATTATAGAGATAGTAAAAGATAATCCAGAGTATAACGAAAGCTTAGGAGATTTTTTTAGCTCAAATGCTGGGAGAATGATTATAGAGTTATTTGCTTATATTACAGATCAATTAGCTACTCGTATAGATTGGATAGCGAATGAAAACTTTATTTCTACTGCTACAGAAAAAAAATCTATTATTCGATTATTAAAACTTATTGGATATTCTTTTTCTTTGACTTCACCTGCAAAAGTTAAATTTTCAATAAATGGTCCTAGTAGTGATTTTTCTTTTAAAGAAGAATGTACTGATTTTTCTAATAATTCTAACGTAAGACCGTTCTTTATAAAAGCATTAGACAATAATGGAAACTCAACCATATTTGAAGCAGTTAATTATTCTTCTGAAAATGAAATAAATTATCAAGATAGACTTATTGTTATTCCTGAGGATGGAGCTATATTTTCTCAGGGAGAAACAAAAATTTATAATTATGTAAAACAAAATAATAGTGGAGAAACATTTACTTTATCAGAAGATAATATATTACAAAACAGTATAGTTATTTGTAAGATAGATGAATTAACTGGTTTTGGTGAAAAATTAATTCAAGTTAATTCATTTCTTGAGCCAAAAGCACAAAGTACATCAGAAAGTGGACAACCAGCTTATAAGCTTTCTGTTAATGAAAATAATTTTATTACTGTAGAATTTCCTTCTTCAAGTATTGTTCCTATAGAAGGAAAACGATTAGGGCCTGGAGAAAAAATTAGAGTATATTATAGAGTAGGGAATGGAAAAATCGGGAATATCCCAGCTTATTCTGTTAATACTTCTAAAAAACTTACAGTATATTATGAAAATGGTACTTCAGAAAGTCTTTTGGTTTCATTTATTAATAATTTTTCTGGTTATGGTGGAACAAATGCTGAAACTGTTGAACATGCAATAACCCAAGCGCCATTAGAAATTCAAACAATAAAAAAAGCAGTAACAGAAACAGACTATGATGCTTTATTACAAGCAAATCCTTCAATAATAAAATCTCGTTCAATTGGGTATAGTAATGATTTAGCTTCTTCTTCTACTTTATATGATAAATATGGAACTTTTATTAAACCTTTTGAAGTTTGGAATTTTATAGCAGAAGCAAAAGAAGGATATGAAGACTTAAAGCCTTCAGAATATAATTCTTTTTCTTGGTTTTCTTCTTTTGTTGAGAATAAATTTAATAATTTTACTTATTTTAATGGTGGAGCTAATAACTTAGAAGTGCTTATTTCTTCTTTAGATGGTGGAAATTCTCAAACATTTACTATAGAAGATGAAATAAGTGATTTTAGTTCTCCTGATATAGAAATAAGCTTTACTGGAACAGAAATTAACATTAATAAAATAAGTGATATAAAGACAAATCTTTTATTTAATCCTGCAAATACTACTTCTTCTTATATAGATAATAAACTAACTATAAAAGAAATAACTAGACCTATGTTTTTAAGTTCTAAGGATTTACAAAATGGATATACCCCTCAAGAAAATGGAAACATAGAAATAAAAATAGATGGAGATGATTCTATTAGAACAATTTCGTTAGTTTTTGATACAACATATAGCATAGAAGATTTGGTAAATGAAATAAATAGTATTTCTACAGATGAAAAAAGAGACACATATCAAACTATTGTAACTTCAGATTTAACTTCTTATATTACTGATATAAATACTGAATATAATTTTTCTATAAATGATGCTAATTATTCTTTTGTTACAGGCGATACAGTAAGCCTTAGTTCGATTCTTACATTAATGAAAGAAGCCACACAATTTTTATTTAGTGGTACACTTACAAAAAATAGTTTAGAAATACGAAATATACCTTTTAATATTCAAAAACTAAAACCTGGATATAAAGTAGAGCTTCCAGATGGTTCAATTAAAACAATTGAAGAAGTTCATTATAATGATAATTATATAGTATTAGATGGAGTTTCTAGCAATTCTATTACAACTGATGAATTAAAAGTTCAATGGATATCTTTTACTGAAAGTGGTAGTGATATAAAAATAGAAAATTTATTTAAAACTTCTTGTTCTTCTGGAGCTTTTATAACAGAATTTTCATTAGGAGAAATAACAACAACCACTGTAGCTGGAACAGAAAATTACGAAGTTGCTTTTATTGATGAAACAGAAACAGGAGAAAAATATTTAGTTTTACTGTCACCATTTTTTAAAGAGAATGAAAATTTTAAAATAGAAATATTAGAAAATAATATTAATAAAAGTATTTTTGGTATTTCTGAAGAAGTTGTTATTACTAGCTCTAGAAAAATAGTTTTTACAGATGGAAGTAATGAAGCTACATATGTTAATAATGGGAATTATATTTTTAAAGATTCATTAACTTTTTATACGCATTATATAGAATTTCAGGATGATGATAATATTATTACTATTTTAAATAATGAAAGTAATAATAGTGGAATATATCAAACTTCTTGTTTTAATTCTGGAAAAATAAATTATTATGCTTCTGATTTTAAAGTTAAGTTTACTAAAGACCCAGTTGATGCAGCTTCAACTTATTCAATAAAAAATGATTGGGAGATTGAAGAAAATTCTTTCCCAAGCGTAGAAATAACAGAAATTAGTAGTTCTAATTCTTCATTTAAAATTAATATAGATACTAATAGTCTTATAACTATTAATCTTACTACTACAGATTTGGCAACAGTAGCTAATACTATTAATTCAACTATTATAGAAGAATTAAGTGATTTTTATACAGAGTTTACTTATGCGTATGTATCTGGTGAAAAAATAGTTATTGTATCTCCTACAAACTTTGTAGATAGTAAGATTATTATCTCTTATGAAACTGATATTACATTTAATAAAGCAAGTAGTGTTCCTGTTGGTGATTATTATATAAAGATAAAAGATGAAAAAGTTGATTTATATAAAACTGCATTAAGTAATATACCTGATACGGATTTTTATATTCATTTTGCTGTTGACAAAAATTTTATTTCAGAAAATGATAAAAAAAACTTAGATGAATATAAAGTAAAAAAATATATGGAGCCATTTAAAATACTTGGAATAAATAATAATTATAAGGCTCCTAAGTTTAAGACTTTTGATATTCAAGCTACTGTATATTATAATAAAATATATTCTAAAGATTCAGTAAAAAATAATATAAAAACAATTTTATATAATACTTATAATTTAGAAAATAGAGAAATTGGTGATAATGTATATAAAGCTAATATATCTTCTCTTATTTCTTCTATAGCTGGTGTAGATGGATTAATAATTTCTTATTTAGGAGAGAATGTTTTAGATAGTTCTACAAATCAAGGCGATGAAATTTTAGTAGGATTTGATGAAATATGGTTATTACGAGAAGATGAAAATTCAAGAGGATTAGTATTAAATTTTATACAAGGTAATTAATAAATGGCAGAAATTATAAAAGTAGATTTAGAAAGATTAATTTTAAATCTTAAAGCTGATGAAGCTTTACAAGAAATTATAATAAACTCAATAGAATTTAAAGAATTAGAAAGTGGAATTGATTCTGAAAATATGTTTTATTATATTATAGCTTCTTCATTTTTAGAAGAAGAAGTTAATCAATTAATAAAACAAAACTCTATTAAAGAATTTTTTGAAAATGAAATAAGTTGGCCTTTAATAAAAGAAACATTAGAAAATAAGCTTGAAACATATTGTAGTTTTTCTTATCTTTCAGATGATTTTTATAAACGTTTAATATATAATGTAAAATATTCTACTATAAATAAATTTTTTGAAGAAAACTATAAACATTTTTTACCTATTTATGATTATAAAGAAATAGAAGAACAAATAAAAACCAAAATTTTTATTGAAGCTTTTATGAAAGAATTTGATCGCTTTTCAACTATAATTTTTGATTTATCAAGACTTACAGATATAGATTCTATTCCAGAAGAATATTTAAACTATCTTGCACAGTTATTGGGATATCAAAAAGGATTAGATAATAGTTTATTTACTTTTATTACTTTTAGAGAATTTATAAAAAACATTATTGAAATTTATCAAATAAAGGGTACAAATTATTCAGCAGAACTTTTTTTATCTTTATTAGGATTTTCTTTAGAGATCAAAGAGATGTGGTTTGATAAAAGAAAATATTATGATTTATCTTCTAATGCTGCAAAAGAAAATTTTCTTAATTATCTTACTCCTATTCCTCCTTACTTAGTGACTATTAATAATATTTCAGTTAATAAAGAAGATATGAAATATTCAAAAAGTATTTATACTATAGAAAAAAAATTAGAATCTGGATTAACTATTGAACAAATTCTTGGAATAGAAAAATCAATTAATATGTTAGAACCATATGATTATTTTAAAACTAATTATATTAAGTTTAATGTAAGAGCAGAAGATAAGGTAAAAAGTATTACATCTGATATAACTTTTCTTATAAATAGTTATTTAAATTTTCTTATACCAATATTTATAGATAAAAAAGTAAATTTTATTCCAAGTTTAGGCGCTGGCGATGGTTCAAAAAAATGGATATTAGAATTTAAAGATGATAAGGCTGTTTATTTAAGCTCATATCAATATATTACAGGATATTATCTTGATACTTCTAATATACTAGAAGGATATAATGAAGCTTTAGGTAGTACACATTTTGAAAAACTTACTTCTTTAGGCATAAGTGAAAGGGATGTATTTTTTCCTATAATCGGACAAGAAAATAATAATGAATTAGCTTCTGAAAAAAGAGATTCTGAGTTAGATAATTTTCTTTATGATAAGATAATTTTAGCAAATAATTTTTCTTTATTAAAAGGTGGCGAGTTAAGAAATGCAAATGAATTTTCTGAAAGTCATAATAAATCTCTTATACAGTCTATGAATTTTTCTAATAATACTATTGTGATAAATCAAAAAGGTGCAGAAGGTTGGGCGCCATTTGGAAGTTTAGAAGGATTTTCTAAGATACAAGTGGTTTCTGAAAAATTAATTAATAGAGGTGTATATACCATTAGTGAAGTAACTATTACTGATGATACATATATAATTTCTGTAGAAGAAAATTTTCCTAGTAGTCAATCTAGTGGTGGATATATAATTCCTTTTATAGAAGAAGCTTGGAAATATAAAAATTTTATTTTATCATCTATGCAGGATATAGTTAGTATAAAAGAAAATAACGAAGTTTTAGGTAGTGGAGAATATTATGCTGTTTAATAAAATTATAAATAAAGTTAAAGAAAAGAAAGAAAAGAAAGAAGCGATTAACTTTATATTTAATGATAAAATTGAAATTAAAGACACTTCTAAGGGAGAAAAATATAATGTTAAATAATATAAAAGGTGAAGTTGAAATAACTGGTATAAGAAATGGCAAAATTATATATTATGATAAAGGAGAAAATACTGTTACTACTTGGGCAAAGCATTCTGTTATTCATTTATTAACAGGAAAAATTTTTAGTAATAGTGGTGAAAGTTTTTTAGACGGTGTTCATTCTGATACAGAAAATAGTGATGGAGCTTTAATTTCTGGGAAACAATTTTTAAATTCTTCAGGAATAGAATATTGGGCTAATGATGCTAGTATAGATACAGGATTTAATTACACATTTTTTCCTACTAAAATAATACTTGGAACTGGAACAGAGTTTGAAGAGGTTACTGATAGTACAGAATATTCAGCATTAAAAGAAAATAATCCTACTTTGAAATTTGATGATTGGACAACATTTTCAGATTTTAATACTAATATTAATGATGTTAAAAATAATTTTTCTAATACTTATAGTGAAGCTTCTATGCTTAATACAAGAACAGTAAATTCTATTACTACCACAAGTCTTACTGCTCCACAAAATCCAGAATTAGAAACAAGTGTAAAGGGTGTTATTAAAACACTTCAAACAGATAATACAGCTCCTACTGGTAGTTTAATAGGAGTTGGTAAGCCATGTTTTGTATATGTTGGTAGAGAGAATGCTGTTTTAACGGATACATCAGAAGCGTTACCTACTTCTGATAATAATGAATATAATAATAAAATAACTTTTACTGTTGTATTGCCTGATCAAACTGGAGATAATTCTGGTAAATATTATCCATATAATGGATATACTATTAAAGAAGCTGGACTTTTTGCTGATGCATTAGTAAATCCTAATGTAGAACTACCAGCAGGAGACTTAAATATTAAAATGCCATATGGTTTATTGTTTGCTAAACGTTATATTACTCCTTTTACAAAAACTGCGGATTCTTCTTTTACTATTCGTTGGACTATTTATATTTAAAAATAAAAAAATAACTCATATATGAAAGAGCCTTAATAAAAAAAGGCTCTTTTTTGTTGACAAAAAAAACGAAAAGAGGTAAAATATGAAGATAAAAAATTAAATAAAATTTAAGAAAAAATAAATTAATGAAAAAGGAGATTACATGACTTTAAATGAATATCAGCAAAATGCAAAAAAAACTGATTTACGAGATAGTGAATTGCTTATTAAAGGCGTAAACATGATTTGTGATGGGTTTGGGCTTATAGGAGAAACTCATGAATTACAAGCAGCAAAAGGGGAAAAGGGAATATTTGAAGCAGGGGATGTTTTATGGTATGTGGCGCTAACTGCTTTAGATTTAGGACAAACTTTAGAAGAAGTTTTAAATAGAAAACCTAGAACACCTAAAAGAAATCTTTCAGAAGTTTTTAAAAAAGTATATAGGGATAATAAAGGAATTTTTGATGGGCAATATAAAGAAGATATTCTTGATCATTTAAGAAATTTAATTATATATATAGATGCAACTTATAATTTAGTAGAGGTTATGGATAAAAATATTGAGAAATTATTTTCTAGAAAAGAACGAGGAAAAATTAAAGGAGATGGTGATAATAGATAATTTAATTTTTTATGGTAAAGAACCATCAATAAATAATGTGTCTTTTTTAGATTATCCTAGTAAAGATGGAAGTTGTTTAACCATATTCTTTACAGGATGTGAGCATGCTTGTCCTGAATGCCATAATTTAGAATTACAAAAAACAGGAAAAGTATATCAAACTATGAAAATGGAAGAATTTATAACTTCTATAATAACTATATGTAAAAGATTAAGAACTAATAAAGTAGTTTTTCAAGGAGGCGACCCATTACATCCGCAAAATAGAAATTTTACTTATTGTGCATTAAATGAATTAGAAGTATTAGGATATAATACATGTGTATATACTGGGTATGAATATAGTATAATAAAAGATTTTGTTAAAGCGGCTATTTTTGTAAAGTGTGGTAAATTTAATAAAGCTTTATTTATTAATCCAGAAAAGACTGATGATTATATACAATTTGCAAGCTCTAATCAAACTTTATATAAATTAAAAAAATTAGTGTCAAAAAACGGGAGATTTAACTTTGAATAGAAATGAAAATGAAAATGAAAATGATATAATGCAAGAGGAGGCTTCGACTACTCGAACTCTTCGTAATATACGAAATGCTTTACGTATACAATTACAAGATGAGTATGGGATAAAAGATAAAGAATTAGAAAATGATATTTTAAAAATACATGGTCTTAGTAAAAAAAACTTTGATTTTGTGACAAATATGGAAACATTGATTTCTTCTAAATTAAATGATGTTTCTATTGATGCAAATGGAAATAAAAATGAAAAAACAATTATGGGAATCATGGGAGAAGCTACATCACCAGTAAATAAAGCAGTCGGTTACGATTATTTATATAGACAAATGGTTAAAGATCATGGAAAGAAAGAAGCAAAAAGACTATCAGGATTAATGTATGATTATAGTTTACCATTACACGATTCTGGAAAAATATTAGTTCCATATTCTTATTATAAAAATACACCAATTTATGTAAAAATAAATGATAAAGAACAATATATTACTATTGGTAAGTTATTCGAAATTCATAAAAAATATTCTCAAAAAACAGAAACAATGGAATATATTAAAACTCATGATATAAAACAAGATGTATTATTTACTCGTTCTTTTATGAATGATAATTCTTTACATATTTATGAAGATGTAAAAATTGAGGTATGGGATAATGGGAAGTTTGTAAATGTAGAACAATTAACTAAACATAAACATGATAATGAAAAAGATTTTATAGTTTATCAAACAGAAAATGGAGATTACGCATTTGTTACAGAAGATCATCCAGTTATTCTTAAAGATAATTCTGAGGTTTATGCCAAAGATTTAAAAGAAGGAACAGAAATTAAAGATGCAATTTATGATATTCCTAATGTTAAAGAAAAAATTAATGTTAGTAAAAGATTAGCTTATTTTATAGGACTTTTATTAGGAGATAAAAATTTAGTTGAATATGATGAAGGTGAAAATTTTTTACAATGGAAAAAAGAAAGTAAATCCGCTTTTATTGCAGGTCTTATTGATAGTGATGGAACAATAAATAAAAAAGATAAAAAAGCTAGTATAAGATTAAAATCATATGCAACTATAAATGTATTATATGATGCATTAAATATGCTTAAATTAAAAGGAGTAATAAAAAGAATTACTAGTAAAGAAATAGATAAAATGATGTTTGAAGTTTCATTTAATTTAAATGAACAAATTTATGATATGAGTGAAAAAGCTAAATTAATAGATAAGAAAGAATTAGTTACTTACCATCCTCAATATATTACAACAAAACGTTCAGATAAAATAACAAAAATTTGTAGGTTTAAAAGAACAGAGTTAAATAAAAATTCTTTTATTTTTAATGAAACTGAATATGTTTATGATATAACAACAGAAACAGGAACTTTTACTGCTAATGGAATGGTACAGCATAATTGTTGGTCATTTGATGCAAGTAAGATTGTATTTGAAGGAAGACCTTTTGGACAGTTAAAAAGTAAGCCCCCAAAACATATTGTTTCATATGTTGCAAGTCTAAATGAAACTATACACCAAATGAGTAATCATTTGGCTGGAGCGATTGCTATTGGTTCTTTCTTTTCTGATTTAGCTTTTATTTTAATTAATAGAGAGCATGTATCTTTTTTTGAAGCTCACACATCAAAAAGTAAATATATTGAAAACGCAATGCAAATGTTTGTTCATTCAGTCAATCATTTAAGTAGAGTAAGTAATGAATCTCCTTTTACAAATATCTCTATATTTGATAAACCAAAATTACAAGCTTTATTTGCTGAAGATAATATGGGATGGATTTTACATACCGAAGAAGGTGAAATTGATAGTGATTACTTTTTTGATTATATTAGATTATTACAAGAAATATTTTTAGATTTCTTTGATAAAGGAGACCCATCAGAAAGTGGAATGCCATATCGATTTCCTGTTTGTTTTAAAGGAGATACAGTTGTTTATTTAAATGGAAAAATGTCAAAATTTGAAGAACTATTTTCAAATTACAATGATGGATGGACAACAGTAAATGAAATGTTTACCGAATATAAAGGAGAAAAAATAAAGGTAAATAAAGTTTATAAAGGGAAAACTACAAAATTAATTAAAATAAAATTTGATAGATTAGGAACAGAATTGCAAGTTTCTCCAGAACACAAATTTGTAATGG
>Ga0190303_1000900_pt1 | contig 12289 bp, 1 predicted proteins | sample 48700701_MG_FD_161672 | JGI IMG/M metagenome (GOLD analysis project Ga0190303, IMG submission 161672) | Hydrothermal vent sediment bacterial communities from Southern Trench, Guaymas Basin, Mexico - 4870-07-0-1_MG | ecosystem: Environmental > Aquatic > Marine > Hydrothermal vents > Sediment ...
GAAACTTATGTACTCTAATGGCAAAACTATATATGGTAGAAAAGTTCCCTATGGATTTGGGGTGAGAATTAGTACAAAGGAACTAAACACCATATACCATTATGGCAAATGGAATGGATTTAGCACAGGGCTTACCCAATATATTGAAGATGATTTAGTTGTAATTATTTTAGAACATAGCAGTTATAATGCAATGACTTATTTGAACAAGAAAATCAAGAAAATTGTTATTGAAAATTTCGATACCTAATTTTATGCAACATATTAAAATAGGGTAAATAATCAACTTACGTAAGCGATAAAGAACAACTTAGCCTACAAAAACATGTAAACAGCAAAAATTAGTAAATCAATACTTTCTGCCTAATTACATTATTTTTATTCTTTGCAACTACAATTAGTACTGAATTTAACTCTCCAATTGGTAATTGATGAACTAATTTACCTTCAAAATTAGTCTGTAAAATTAATCTTCCTAACATATCAAAAATCTTGACATTAGTTGTATCTTCTAATAAAGAGAAATCGAGAATTATATCATCTCCATTATAGTAAATATTCGCTAGAAATTCTTCTTTAATTTTATCTTCAGGAGCAAAATGTAATACAAACCTACTTGATTTATCACTAACCGAAGCTTTAAATTGATAGTTTGAATTTTCTAATAAATTATGAATTGTCTTCATCTTTTTATCTTCTAGCATTAAATACTCAAAATTAGTATTATCAATACTAAATGTATAATTACCATCACTTCCTGGTTTAAACATTACTGGTATTCTAGGGTTTTTATCAGCCTCTGTCAAATATTGTACTGATAACTCTTCGCCTTCATAAATTAAATATACAGATGGAGCCTCTTCATTTGGACTATAAAGTTTTAATGCTCCAGACGCATTAGATGGTGAACCAAATTGAAGCAACACTTCATCAGAGCCAACTTCTGAATTAGACGCTATTTGAACTTTTAAATTATTTATATTATTTTTAGTGTTACTTGACTTCATCCAATTATTTGCTCCAGTATGTAATCTAATATCATTTGTCATGCCAATATTGGCATTATTTGCTGCTCTTACAAAGAATCCTTGCATTGATGCTATATATTGAGTTACATCATTAGTACCTACCGAACTAAAAGAATTAAAAGTTCCATAATTATTGGCAGCAGGATTCCATATCCACATATCATAACCTCCACCTGAATCCAATAAATTAGATCTAGTCCATCCAGAAGCAGCTTTCCAATCAATCGCTGAAGGATATGGGTTTCCTATTAAATTAAAACCAATTACCAATGGGTCAACAGTGCTAGTAGCTGTCACAGCATAATTGATGTTGCCATTGTTTAAATTTCCAGTAAATTCATTTGTTGGATTTAATGCTTGAACAGAATACAAATAACCTCTACTAGGTACGAAATTAGCCAATGGGTGGGCAGCTGGCCAATCTGGATTGTCAGGATCATCTGGTAACACGCCTCCATCATTGTCATGATAGACCCAACATGGGGTTGGTTCATCCCAAACATATAAATCATAGCCCAAACCATTCCCATAAGTTCCTGTTGGCACCCATGACGAACCTGCTATTGTTTGATTAGCTATAGGAGAAGATAGAAAATGCCAATCTTCTGCAGCACCACTAATATATCTCTCAACGGTAGCTGGAACATTATCTGTATTATGAATTAATGAAGCCGTACCAGCTGGAGTAGATTTTAATACAAAACCAGCAGTTCCTACTGAATTTGCAATAGTACCGTTTACTGTAAGTGTTTTTGCTGCTCCTATATTTAATTGTGATGTACCTGTTAAATTAAGGTCTGCACCAATTGTTAAATCACTTGCTGTAGTTGCAATTGCACTTTCTGACAATGCTAAATTTCCTATAATATTAAAAGAAGTTGATGGCATCGTTTTAATACCATTTCCACTCAATGATAAATGATAATAACCTGTACTACCACCATTAGGAATAATAACGGTTTGGTCAGTACCATTGTAATCTATAGTGTTATTATTTGTTGTAAAGTCAAGAATACTTCCACTTATAAGATTAAAAGCATTTTCAATTCTAACAATACTTCCAGTTGATGGTTGAATTTGTGTTTTATCGTTTACTGTTATATCGTAAAAATTTGTGGCTCCAGAAATAGTTACAATATTAGCATCATCTCCATTAGCAAAAATTACATTTGCATTTCCAGGAATGAAAGTACCATTATTTACCCAAGCATCTGTATCTCCGTAAACTGTTATATCATAATCAGTTGCACTTAATTCGGCACCAGCAGCTATTTCTAGGGTTTTTACTTCAGAAGGAACAATAACAGGGAGTAAGTTGGTATAAGGGTTTAAATCTCCATTATTATCGGCTGGTAAAGTGCTTGGATTAGGAATTAATGTAGGATCATCTCTATCTGGAACACCACCATTCCAATTACCAGGCAAACTCCAATCTCCGTCGTATGAAGGTGAACCATTTCCAGTCCAAGTATGTATGGTTACATCACTATAACTTAAGCCCCATTGTTTAACATCTAATAGATTTGAAGTAGCAATATAATTTATGGCAGGTCCATTTAATTGAATCCAATTATTATTAGCATCAAAACCATTATGGCTTCTTGGGTAAAATTGAATAAAATTATTCACTCCAAAAGCAGGGTCGTATGCATCCCAATAAAATAATTGAGACTCATCGGTTTCCGTGCCATGTAATTCACTATCTAAGTAGTGTAATTTTGTAATCATCCTATCCGTTCCACCGCTTTGAGCAAAAGAATAGTATCTATTTATAGCCTCACTTCTCCAAGATGGAGCAGCGCCAATCGTTATTTTACATTTTACCCAAGTAGGTTTAATTCCTCCAGGAACATTTAAGAAATTTAACGATGTAAATTCATTTCCAAAACTATACTCAACACCGTCAGCAAAAATATGTTCACGTTTAACAATACCCGTTACATCACCAATTCCTGTTGTAGTTGCATCTACTCCCATATCAAGAATAGAAGATGATTCCATAGATAAACTTCCAATAGTTGCTGAAGGATTTAAACTTTCTAAGTTCAAAATTCCAGTAAGAGTTATAGCTTCATTTGAAATAACTCCTCCAATACCACTTATAGAAAAATTGCTTACATTTCCATTAAATAAAGATAATGGAAGGGTTATTGAAGAAGTATTTGAAAATAAAATTTCAGAGTTAGTACTACTAACATCAATATTTCCAGAAGTTCTTGTAGGTGAAACACCTGCTAAGTTTAGAATGTTATCATTTAATGAGAGTGTTCCCGAAGGTAAATCTAATAAGCCATTAACTGTCATATTCTGATTACCTAACGTAACGCCTCCTGAACGATTTATAGCTAGATTATTAATTGAAGGTTCTGAAGAAAATAAATTATCGTTTAATGTTAATGCAGCTATTCCTCCAAAACTTAGATTTGAAACAGCGCTTACTTCAATAGCACCTGATGGATTGCTAATTGTGCCGTTAATACCTAATATTGCATCTCCAACAACTAAATTTCCACCATGAAATAATAATTCATTGTTCACATTAACGTTTGAAGAAATTGTAACATTATCAATAGCTTTATCAACTGTTAAATTATCAAAGCTTGTTGTTGAAGTACCAAAAATTGTTTGAGGTTCTTCTCCGGTAAATATAAGAGTACCACCTGCTGTTCCTATAAATGTACCATTGTTTTCAAAATTTCCAGCCAACTCGTGGTGAAAATTACCTGTAGCAAATGAGGAGCCAACACCTATAGTTATATTATTGTTTACCTTTATTGAATCAACGGCTATAGCGGTTACACTCCCGGAAGTACTAAAATTACCAGCAATATTTAAAACTGAACTTGGCATTGTTTTTGTGCCAATTCCGCTTAAAATTAAATTAAAATATCCACCATTTCCTCCAATTCCATTTGGGTTTACAATATCTTGATTTGTTCCATTCCATTCAACTGTGTTATCAACTGATGAAAAATCAATAACACTTGTCCCTCCCGGATCTACAGTTCCAGCTCCAGCTATTCTAATAATTACTCCTGAAAGTGGTTGTAAAATTGTGTTAGGTCCAACTTCAAGATTATAAAAATTTGTACTACCAGCTATGGAAGCTGCTTCAGTAATTTCTCCAGAATTAAAGATTACTTTACTAGTGTTAGCATTTAAAATCCCATTATTAACCCAAGCACCACTAGTTCCAACTACCGTTATTTCAGAACTATTTCCTGCATTTAAAACCCCTCCAGCCTTAATATTAATTTTTTTTATGGTAGTAGTAGTGCTTGCTGTAACTAATGGGTCGTTAGGAGTAGTAGTATCATCTGGGATGATAATAGTTTTAGTAGCATCAGGCTCAAAAGCAGGGGTCCAATTAAACGCATCATACCAATCAATACTCTCAGACCCATCCCATGTTAAAATATCTGCTACAGATGTACCCAAACTATGTTCAACTACTCCAAAATTAGACGAAACCTCACCAAAATCAGCATTACTTAAAGTAATCCAATTATCAGTGGTATTAATTTCTGTTAAACCTCTATCAATTAAAGTAGTGCTTGGTATAATATAACTAAATATACCAAGGATATTCTCTGTTAACCCATTCAATTCAGTATCTAGATAATGCATCTTAAAAATAGCCCGGGTATTACTTGCGCCAACTTGAATTATATCAAAAACTCTTTTAATTCCATCAGTTTTCCAACTTGGAACACTACCAATAGTAACTTTCATTGTAATCTCGGTTGGCAAAACCCCAATATCTAAAAACTTAGTACTTGTATTTGGGTTACCAAAGGAATATTCTATGTTTGGCAATATGGTTGTACGTTTAATTTTCCCCGTAACATCACCTACACCTACGGTTGTAGCTGTATCTCCCATATGTAGTATAAAATTCCCAGTATCAAAGCTACCAATGGTTGCTAACGGATTCGCACTTTGCAAATCTAAAATTCCATTTACTCCAATATCAGAATTAGAAATAACACCACCTGTTCTGTTTATGGTTAAAATACGTATTGAAGGTGTAGTAGGGAACAAATTACTAGGTAATGTTAAAGAAGTTGTTCCACCAAAAGTTAATTCCGATAAGTCGCTCGGATTTAAAAAACCAGCACTTTTTGTTATAGTACCATCTATTGTTAATGTATTTTCGCCTACATTTAAATTTCCATTGGTTAAAATAAGTTCATCATTAATAGTTACACCTATGAACATATCTGCTCCATTGCCGTTATTTATAGCTAATTTTTCAAAATTTATGGTAGTGTCACCATAAATATTTTGAACCGCAGTACCATTCAAAAATATTGTTGTACCAGCAGTTGGGATAAATGTACCACTATCTAAGTGCCCACCAACATCAAAGTGTCCACCTACGTAATGGTCAAATGCTCCTGTTTCAAAAGTTGCACCACCCACAATTTCCAGTTTATTTCCTATCGTTAAAACTGATTGTGCCGTTGCAGTTAGCGCTCCTTCCAATACAAATTCATCTTCAATAGTCATTGCTGTAATAGGCATTGTTTTAATACCAGTTCCGCTTAGAACTAGCTTGTAGTAACCATTGTTCCCACTTAAAACAGTTAGGTTAATTACTGTTTGATTTGTCCCATTGTACTCCACAGTAGTACTCCCTGTTTCCCTAGTCCTAAATTCTCCTGAATTCGAGCCTGCTTCACTTATAGTTATTCCACCTGAAACTTTAACGTAGCTGCTCGATGTTAAGTTAACAGCTGTAGAATCAGCGATATAAATATCATGAAAAGTTGTCGTACCTGAAATGGTTGTATTTCCACCATAAATAAAATTAACAGTACTATTACCTGGGTTAAAAGTTCCTCCGGAATTGCTCCAAGTACCTATATTATGGCTTAACGATAATTGTGCATTGTCACTAGCACCTGAATTTAATATACTACCTGATTTTAAAGACATTGTCATAAGTCCAGTAGTAGCATTTGGTGGTAAAGTAGGATCGTTTAAAGTTGTAGTTGCATCTGGTATAACTACAAATGAGTTTGGAGTTGGAATAGGGACCGAAAAAGGTGCTTCTGCCCAATTCCTTCCATCATTCCAATTATCATCTATTCTACCTGTCCAAGTTTGGTATGTAAGATTTGATTCATCCAAGCTTATTTGAAATGTCCCAAAAGTTGAAGGTAAAAAGTCTAAGTCAAAATCTGAAATTTCCACCCAATTTTCTATAAAATTAGAATTAGATCTAGCAACATCTACAGGAGCATTAAATGGAGCCGATGCTGCCCAAAAAGAAAGTTTATCTTCTGCATTTCCGTTCAATTCAGAGTCTAAATAAAAAGCTCTAAAAGTTGCTAAATAATTATTTCCATTTGCTTGAATTAATTCATAAACTCTTTTTACAGTTCCAGTACCCCAAAGATCATTTCCAATAACCACTTTAAGTTTCATATAATCAGGGAGACTTGTTGCTCCTGAATAAAATGATAGATAGGTGTTCTTGTTTCCAAAGGTATATGTATGGTTGTCAAGAATCGTATTTCTTGTAATAATTCCGGTAACATCTCCACCACCATCATTAGTGGCATTTCCTCCCATAATTAACTCGTTTGGCAAGGTCATATCAAGAAGTCCTTTTGTTGCAGATGGGTTTGCTGTTTGTAAGTTTAAAATACCATTTATGGTTATAGTTTCAACAACCGTGATACCACCTCCACTAATTGATAAATTGTTAATACCACCTAAAAATAACGACGTGGGCAATGTTATTCCAACAGGGTTTGTAAAATTAACAGTAGCTAACAAATCACTAGCGTCAATGTATCCATTGGTTCGTGTTGGTGCATTATTGGTGATGGTTAATGAGTTTGAAGCGACAACTAATGTACCCGAAGTTAATGCTAGTGTTCCTTCTATGTTTATGTCTCCACCTAAACTTATGCCATTTAAACGGTTAAGGGTAAAATTGTTTACTGTAACACTTGGTAATGTGGTGCTTGCTCCATTACCTTCAACAACTATATTACTTGTACTGCCTCCTAATAATGAACCTGTTGTTGTTGAAATTATACCATTAATAGTTAAAGTATTTGCACCAATAGTATATACTCCCAAAGTAAGAGCAAGTGATGTTCCTATAATAATATCACCATTTTGAATTAATCCTTGATTATTGTTAAGAATTAATCCGTCAATTGTATTGCTCACAAAAACTCCATTAGGAATGTTTTGAGGAACACTACCTTCAAAAGCAATAGTGGAAGATACACTAGTGGCATCAATTTGGTTCGAAGTTGCTGAGAGAATAGACTCTGTAAGCGTTAATTGCTTACCGTTTAAAACAAACTTCTTAGCACTTATATTGGTAATCGATTTTAATGTACGGTCGCTATCAAGTAAACAATCATTTGCAGGAGTAGCTGCAAAGGAAATTTCAGAGCCATTAGGTGGAACTTCACCATTTAACCAATTGCTAGCAATAGCAAAATCTGTACTTGTGTTTCCTTGCCAAACAAATCCCAATGCCGACTCGAGAGCACCCATTTTAGGAGGGTCGCCACGTGTAATATTTTCATAATCGGTTAGTATACTTGGAATTGTTACACCAGGTAAATTTCCAATTGCTATATAATCCAAATAAGTTGTTCCTCCTGCCGCGCTAAAAAGCGGGTCTATATTTAAACTGTTTGCATCTTGCAAAGTTGCAGCTTGTAATAAAGCCAACGAACTTTGATCTCCTCCAAAATAACCAAGAACTCCACCAGTTCCATTAACAAAATAATCATTATAGTCGGCAGTAAAAGTTCCTCCTACGTTATCATAATAGATGGCAAAATGTTTACCAGTTCCTCCAGTACGATTATTAAAAAGAATATTATTTCGTAAATCTCTTGTATTGGCGCTTGTGTTGTACCTAAACGCATAAGAATTACTAGCCCCTAAATTTGTTCCTGATATGTAAATTGAATTAAAAAAGAAGTCAACAGTCTTTCCGGTGTTACCAACATCATAAATACCAACTACTTGGGAGTCGCTATTTTCTCCAAAAGTTATAATATTATTTGAAAAAACCACATTGTCAGTATTTTCATAAATTCCATAAACTTTTGCACCTGAAGAACTACTATTTACAGCTAAACTATGTATAAAAGTTGAATTAACAGAACTAGAGCTAGCACCAGTTGAACTTTGATAATACAATCCAACCACACTACCAGTAAACGAAGCATATTCATTGGAAATATTATAAATCGTATTTTTTTCGATTATTTGGGAGTCGCTTTTTGTCTTTAAATAAATTCCAGAAACAGAAGGGAGTGATGCACTAGTATAGGCACTGGAAACTGAAAGGTTCTTTACAATATTATTATTAATACTATTTGCCCCTTCAATTATATACATCCCTATTACAATGCCTCTTAAACCAGTGTTAGAGATAGAAGCAGTATTGTATAAATTGGAAATACTATTTTCATGTAAGTTTGTTGTGCCTTTGTTGTTAGAATATATTCCATAAACGCTTTGAGCCCTTGTTGTATTAACTGAACTTGCATTTATACTTGAGCCTGTTAATTCACTTCCTATGTTATTATTAAGTATTTCTCCTATAAAATCTCCCGATAAATAGATACCATATAGATTGGTTGAATTTGTAGATAATGCTATTCCTGATATGGAACCAATGTTGTTATTACTACAATTTACTATTCCTGTATTTGCAATTCTAATTCCATAAACAGATTGTGTTCTTGTTCCTCCTGTTACTTTTATAGACCCTGTTCCAGTAATTTCACCAATTGTATTACCTAAAATATTTCCTATGTTAACATTACCAGCTAAAACCCTAATTCCAGACCATTCCGCATTACCTGAATTTTTCCAATCAAAGTTTTTAATCGTATTGTTTTGAATAGAGGTAGGTGTAGTTGTACCCGCTGATATATATATGGCATTAAAGGCATTGTTGGTAGCATTAGCTTTGTTCCAAGCATTTCCACCACATAACGGAGCACTTCCTCCAATAAAATTATTCTTAATTTCAATACCGTTGATGGAAGCATTTCTAACTCTGATGACATTATAGGTATTAGTTCTTGAAGCTACAAAAGATGTAGTTTCGTAAAAACTGTTACCATCAATTATCCAATCTTGACTGTTTCTATTTAAATAAATACCATATGAAGTAGAAGAAGTTCTAAAAAAATCGTAAATATTATTATTACTAATCGTATTACTACTGTTAGCTTTTCCATTCGTTCCAACAGAGTATATTACATTCTCAGGGCGGTTTACTGCAGTTGAACTCGTTATATCATTATTATCAATTAAGTTGTCACTATTTCCAGAACTTGAATTACTGGTTTGAAATAAAAGGATTGCACTACTTGATCTAGTTTCAGAACCTTTTAGGATGCAATAATGTACTGTATTATTTGTTGCTCCGTTTATAAAACGTATTGTAGATGTATTACTAGCAGATGATGTGCTAAGATTTACAATGTTCAAATCTTTTGTAGCACCAGTTGCATTTACCCTACCATCAATAGTGACATTATCAGCTCCATTTAAATTTATAAATGGGCCAGATAAATTTCCTGTGATAGATAACCCTGATTTGGTTGGATACATATTAACGGAAGTGTATGGATTTCCTGATGAACTCGCATTTAAGATAGGTGAAGCATATTCAGATGTACTATTGTTTATTTTAACAGCAATATCTCCTCTAAAAGTACCGTCATTAATTTTGTCAAAAGCATCTTTTAACGTTGAAAAAAAAGCTATTGGAGTACCTTCAGAATCACTTACTTCTATATTTGGTGGGGTATATTCAATCCATGTATTATTTGTACCGCTTAAAACTTCTTGCCATTTATGATAAAAACCATTAACCCCGCTATGAAGCCCCATATCAACTCCAGATTTAGTAATATTGTCATTCGGACCTAATTTTAGTACTATTCTATTGGTTGATTCATAAAAACTCACTTGCATATCTGCATATCTATTATCATTCCAATCAATCTCCAGATTGTTATATTCAATAGTTAATATACGGTTAGGAGTACTACCAGTTACCAAATATCGTATCCATGAACCATTATCATTCGTATTTCCGTCATGCAATGCAACAGCTATTATTTGTCCAAAACTAGTAGCCGTACTTGTTAAATTATAGCTTGATGCAGCTGTATATGAAGTGCTGGCATTTCCATCAAGACGAATAAAACCATTTGTAGCAACACTAAAAGAATCGCTTGTAGTATAGTTATTGTCATAATATTCAAAGTTGAAAGGCCAATTAACAGATTGTCGAGCATCATCGCCACTTTCAAAAATACTTGTTCCACCTGAACAATCAATCCAGTCATAAGTTGTGCCTAAAGTGCCAGTTTGTGTTTCATAATTTATGCTCGCAGCTGCTTGCCCCAATACATTGTATTGAATGAATAAAAATAATATGAAAGCTAAAACTTTTGTTTTCACTATATTCTAATCTTTAATTTTAATAATTACAAAATCCATTCCTTTAATTATTGATCCATTAACAGCTGGTTTTATAACAACTTTCTGTGATTGTGGAATTGATTTTTGATTGTTCTTTTTTAACAACCCTCCATCTAAACGAATTGTATATACTCCAGGTTTTAACCCTAAAAAACTAAAACCACCTTCACTATTTGTAAATGTTTCAGCAATTTTTTTACCATTCTTGTTCCACAAATTTAATAATAAAGTATCACTTTCAAAAGTTGTTTTTGCATCTTTAACAGTTACCAATCCATAAATTTCACCAGTAACTATTTCACTCAACTTTTTAGAATTATTTAGTACGGCTACTTTAATTTCTTTTCCATCTTTGTAAGCTACAACATATGCATCGGTAATACCTTTAGTCATAATTCTATTTCTAGCAATTTTAGCTTCTTTTAATAAATCATATTTTCCAGCAATATATTTAGTCGTACTATCTGATAAAACTTCATAAAAAATTGGTGAAAGATTTAACAATTGTTTTAAGGAAACCTGTTTTCTAAACACCCCAATTTGTACACTAAAAAATTCTCCCTCAATAGTTGAAATTTTCTCTAAAAAATCTATAACATTTGTTTCGGATATATGTTTTTGATTATACATTTCTTTATTTGCAATTTCTCCATTCTTGAAAGGCACAACAAATACGCCTTTAATACCTTTTAACATTAAGCCGTTTTTAATATTTACAGCTTTTTTTAATGAATTATATTTTCCTGTATAATATCTAAATTTCCCATTTGGCAATACCTCATAAAAAGTTGAAGGAAATTTTGAAAGTTGTTTTGATGTTAACTTGTTCTTAAAAACCCCAATTCGAACACTGTAAAAAGATTCATCTAATTCAGCTTTTTGACTTAATGTATCAACTGAAACCGTTTTCAATTGGATTTCTTTCTTTATTTCAGTTGTTTTTGTGTTTAATATAAAATCAAGCCCATCTATGATATCTCCGTCAACAAGTACTTTTATAGTTACATTGTGCGTTAATGGTAAAGCTTGATAGCCTAACTTTTTTAATTGTTTTTCATCTACACGAATATCATATTCACCTGGATTTAACCCAAGATAACTATAATAACCATCTCTTTCGCTCAACGTTTCTACTACTTTTTTTCCTTTTTTATTAAAAATTTGAATTGTAATACGTCCCTGTCCTTTACTCGTATTCTCTTTATTCAATACAACCATACCACTTACTTCACCTACAGAAAGAATTGGAACATCTACATGTTTGTATTGGTTTGGATCTACTAACACTTTAAATGTTTTATACTTAAATCTCCAAGAAATATTATCTAGGTCATCATCAAAAAACGTAATGTCATAATTTATAAATGAATTCAAGTCTGACACACGTACAATGGAATCTTTTTTACTTATTTCAGCTTTGCCTCCATTAACTTTCACATAACTTAACAACACCATTTGTTCATCTTTATCTCTTTTACCATTCTGATTTAAATCAAGGAACGGATAAAATAAGATTCCTCCTTTACCTAAGGCTGAATTGTAACCTGATTTAACAGCCCCATTACCTGCGCCAAATGCTAAACTTCCCTGAGCATTTTCAGAAAAACTAAATCTATTATTACTATAGGATGATGTGAAACCTGTACGAGCAAAAGGTAAATCGTACCTAAAACTTAAAAAAACATTATCGGTTTTAGATAATGCGTTTCTTTCATAAGATGCTGAAAAATACATTTTAGCAATCCGTTTTTCAATTTCTGCTCTATATCTTAAAA
>Ga0190303_1000901_pt1 | contig 12262 bp, 9 predicted proteins | sample 48700701_MG_FD_161672 | JGI IMG/M metagenome (GOLD analysis project Ga0190303, IMG submission 161672) | Hydrothermal vent sediment bacterial communities from Southern Trench, Guaymas Basin, Mexico - 4870-07-0-1_MG | ecosystem: Environmental > Aquatic > Marine > Hydrothermal vents > Sediment ...
GTAGTCGGGTTTTTCAACAAAACGTTTGACCTTAAAGGCCGCCAGGTTCGTATCTGAATTGGAGGCGAGGGGTGCGCCTGCCTGAATATAGCCGTAGCCGGTTTCGGGCCGATTCGGTTTAATGCCCAGAGTTACAAGAGAGTTTTCCGCAGCACATTCTGCCGCCCGTTTAAGGTGCGCGTGAAAGCGTTCCTGGTCACCGATATAATGATCTGCAGGAAAAACCATCATGATTGCATCTGGGCCCGCTTTATCAGTCAGAATCTGGGCCGCCAGAGCGATCGCCGGCGCGGTGTTACGTCCTCTAGGTTCGGCGATAATCTGCTGCGCCTCCAGATATGGACTTAAATTAGCGACCACATCAGCGTACTGTTCCCGATTGGTTACTACCAGCAGGTTTGCCGCCGGAATATAAGGCAGCAGCCGCTCAACCGTAATTTCAAGGGTAGTGCGGCCGGTCAGCAACGGAATTAACTGTTTCGGTTTTTTGTGCCGGCTCAAAGGCCAGAAGCGGGTGCCGGAGCCGCCGGCAAGAATTACGCCAAAAATCTTTTGCATACTATTTCAAATCCTTCTTTTTGAGATCACGCTGGTAATCGTCTGCGTATCTTATTATATCATCTTCTCCCAGGTAATCGCCGAGCTGAACCTCAATAATTATAATCGGATCATCTCCCGGGTTGGCGAGGCGGTGGCGGGCCATGCGCGGGATAAATATATGTTCGCCGGTATTAAATATCTGTTCCTTATCATCCACGGTGACCAGGGCCGGGCCTTGAGTGACCACCCAGTGTTCACAGCGTCGTTCATGTGACTGCAGGCTTAAACGCTGGCCGGGTTCAACCACAAGCTTTTTTACTTGATGATTATCAGCTTGTAAAAGCGAGCGATATGAGCCCCAGGGGCGGTTTACTGTTTGATTGTTCATGAATGTAAAGTCTCTATAGAAGTCGTCGAACTTTGCTTCGTCCTGCTTCGCATGGGGACAGAGTCAGCACAGTCAAGCTGCATAAGTTCTCTCATCAAAACCTTTGCCTGCCAGCAAAGAACATGTGAGTCACTTAAGATCTGTCCCCAATCCCGTGTCTTTGTAAGTGCGTTTACTTATGGATTCCCCTGCGTTAATGCAGTAATTCCAGCGCATATTTCTGGTCTTTATTACGGGTCAGAACGACCATTATCTCTTTGCCGTTCTCTTTGGTAAAGGCAAAATCAACGATATCTCGCGGAAATTTCGGCGATTTCCAGGTTTCGCGGATCTCATCGTTACGCCACTGCAGGCCAATGATTTGATCGTATTTAACCACATCTTCAGTGACCAGTTCGAGCCCCTTATCCAGTAGTTCCGGGTTAATTGTGCGGCGTTTTTTTATGAGAAAGATCTGGTTGCCGTAACTTTTGCGCTTGACAAAACGGCGGGCCGTATTCCGGGCTACAGAGGTTGTTTTAATCGTAAAACCACCTTCATATATCTCTTCTTCAAGCTTTTGCCTATAAGGTGATTCGTCAAAAACTCCATACTGACCGTCGGCGGTAATTAAATGCTCTGAATTCTGGGTATTAAATCCGGCAACATTGCCGGCTTCATCGATGACCAGGATATGATTTTTATTGAAGGGGCTGAAGTTGAAGTTGTAGAGTGAGAAAACATCCCGGCTCAGGCGGTACTCTTTTTTGACGACAAACTTTCCGTTATAAAATCCACCCCAGCGGATCGGGTCTAGATATTGATCAAATTCAGCCATCTCCTGGGTCATCAGGACTTTATTTCCGTCGCGCTGTTCGATGACGCGAAAGTAATAGGGGTACTCTTTGCCCAGAAGTTTGGGGGTTTTGCCGGTAAATTCAACAATCATTGAGGTTAAAATGGTGTCATCTTTATCCATATCCAGAATCGGTCGGCCGAGTGTCAGGTAAAGTTCATCGCGGCCGTTATGGTTGAAATCTCCGGCCTGGAGATGGAGCGGGATAATATCGTTATGCGGCAGCCGATAGCGGCCAACCGGCACAAGTTTAAGGTTCTTAAGGTGATAAGTTTCAAGCCATTTATCATTGAGCAGGACTAATTCCGGGCCCGGTTTCTGATCACATTCAGCAAAAACAAGGCGTTTATATGGGGTTTTAAGTTTAATTTTGCCGGCCGCCACACTTCCCGGGGCCGAGCCTGCGGCTTTGGTGAATGATCTGTTTTTACGGCTGGAATTTGCTGATGAAGCCGCAAAATATGCAGGTTGGGACCAGCTGGCTCCAGCCCGGCGGGTAACCCGCGGGGCAAAATTCAAGTTGAAACTGGTCTGCCAGAAGAGATTCTGCTCGCGGTCGGTCAGGCGGCAGTTGATCAAGTTGTTGGTAGCTTCAAAAGCGATAATCAGGGGGCGGATTCCCGGGGTATCCCCGGCGGCGATCTGCTCCCAGGTCTTGATTGCAAAAGGAATGCGATTTGCTTGCAGGGCCCGGGTTAAATCCTGATACGGTTGCAGGCTCCGGGGGGAGGTTAAGTTTGAATAGAGATAGACCCGGTTATGAGCTAAAGGAAAAAGCGGGGCGCCAGCGGGAATCTTTTCCGAGCCGGGCAGAATTATGCCACGGCCCTGATTGCCATTAATCTGGGTTATTTTAATTTGGGCAATGTTATTCTGTAGCGGCAGGGCGACTCCGGGCAGGCTGTTGCCTTTGACCGCCAGGGTCATGCCGATATTGACCTGCGGGTTATGCAGGGCAATGATCGCAGTTGTCCCCTGAACCAGGGAGATCCTGCCCACTGCCTGATTGCCGGGATTGAGATGGCTCTGTATAGTTTGGGTCAGGGGTTGCCAGGGGCTGGAGCTTGCGGCCTTTACGCTGGCGCTTAAGAAAATAGAAAAAGTCACGAAAACTACAATCAGAAAACCGGAGAGTTTGATTTTGCTCATAGTAATAATATCTTTAGATTTATGGTGATTGTCAAATTTATCGGTTTGCACACGTCGGAATCAGGACGCAATATAAAAAATTAGTCAATAAAAAGCAACAAAAAAGGCCCGACCAATTGGTCGGGCCTTTAATTATTCGTCAGAACTTTAAGTTCTTAACAAGCTGATTACCATTTCCAAACGAATTCGCAACGGGTAATCCAGGCCATGTCATCTTCGCCCATCAACTCTTCAACGCCGTCACCAGGGAGCAGTCCACTGATGGTACCGGTGATCGAGAAATTCGGGGAGAGAGCATATTTAGCCTGGGCATCAATAGTCAGGCCAATCTCATCATCGCCAACTTCTCTATCTGTGCCGGCATAAGGATCTTCGGCAAACCACAGGTAGCAGGTCTGAACCTTGTAGGAGATATCACTGATTTTACCGGTGGCGCCCATACCAATATGCATGAGACCCGGGTTGTCACCAGTACCGGATCCGCCGATACCACCGTAACGAGCGGCGGTTCCACCCATACGCTCAGGAGTCAGAGCGTAAAGCGGTGAACCAAGACCAAAGATGTGCTCATACATGTAAGCACCTTCCATCCCGAAAGTCGGGGTGTAACGGGTAATGTTGGTAATCCCAACGAAACCTTCAGCATCATTGTCAGTATTGTCATCATCACCAGCAACGTAGAAACCACCAATATAAGGCTGGAATTCAGGCATCAGAGCAATCTTCAAAGAAGCATATGCAGCATAGGAGCTGATATCATAGTCGTCCTGATCAGCGGTGCCGTTCTTATAGGCATCATTGATCGTACCACCAGCGTAGACTGCTTCAAAGCTCGGCTGAAAGATACCGATTTTACCGTAAGCTTCGAAACCGCCATAATAAGCCTGGGAGTTACCAATGCCCTGAGCGCCTTTACGCATATCACTGAAACATACAAACGGGCTGAGGGTCAGGCCGCCAACCTTGAAATTCATTTTACCGATGTAGGCATACCAATCTGAATCACGGTATTTGCCGGTAAATTCACCATTAAGATCGTCTGCATCTTCGATGATGAGCATGTTGACCTGCCAATCCATGACCTTATCAACTTTACCGGAGAGCATAATGAAAGGATGGTCATCACCATAGAGGAGACCACCGGATTTGATATCAGCCCAGGTAACATCCCAACCTGTGGTCAAACGAATCGGACCGAAGTCATACCAGAATTTTGAACGCTCAACGCCGAACTCAGCACCCATATCAGAGGTTTTGTTACCCCAGTCACCGTACGTATTACGGTCGCCGTTGGCTTTGCTGTAGTGGATGTCATTTTCAAGGATGACGCGGAAACCGAAATTTTCGCCTTTACCGGAGAATCCGAGACGGAGTTCATTGCGGACGAAGAAACCCGCGCCCCAGCCGCCTTCATCCAGGGTTACAAAGTCTTCCTTGTCGCTGTCAAAGTCATTCATGTTGGAACAGTAGGTCGGGATAAATCTGTTGCTCCCGAAGAGGGTCAGGTCGACGCCCTTTTTGGCACTGACGGTGCCTTCGCCCATGGCGGCAAATGATGAACCGACCGTGGCGAGGATAAAAATAACACTCACCAGTAATGCAAGATAACTTTTCTTCATCTTTCGTTACTCCTTTTCTTGTTGTTTACTTACTTTAGATTGCAACATCTACTTGAACTTTACGATTAAATCGGTCTGCTTAAAAGCTTATCTGTTGGCAAAAAAACCTTAGCAAACCAAACTAATACACTTGCTAGAATCGTTCAATAGACCCTAATCATTAAATAGCTATAATTAGATATCTACTATACCTAGTCGGGGTGAATATCATTCCAACCACTGTTTGTCAACAGTTTTTTAGATATTTTTAATCTTATCTTTTAATTATTTTAATTATTTCCGGTGTCAGGGTCAGAGGCCGAGTGGAGTCCCGGGTTATCACGTACGTAGTTTCAGTGGTAATCGCGGTGGCTGTGAGGTTGGGCGTAGCTGCAGAATTGTTATGGCCGGGCGGGAAAGTCAGTTTGGGTTCGAGAGCGACAACCATGTCGGGGGTAAGAACCATGTTATTATTGCGGGCTATAAATGGAAATTCATCAACTTCAAGGCCGACTCCGTGACCGACAAATGTGACTTGATCCGGGCCGTGGCCGAGAAAATAGTCACCGAAACCAAAATCTGCGGCAACCGCCATAGCTTTGGCGTAGATTGCACCGCATTGACTTCCCGGTTTTAACATTAAAACCAGCTCATGGTTTAAGGCGAGCAGTTTTTTGTGGATATTGACTATCTCTGCCGGCGGCTCGCCGAGTGCGAACATTCGGGTCATATCGGCTAAATAGCCTTCGTAGTTGACCATGAAGTCGATACTGATCGGGACGCCGTATTTGATTTTGCTATGACCGGCCCCTTGAGAAAAAGCGGGGCTCAAGCCTAAACCGTTGGTCGGTGCGTCGAGATAACCGCGCCGCGCACTCTCCGGCCCGGTCAGGGCGTGGCCGAAAAAAAGCTCATTATTAAAGCCGCGCATACGGACGATGCCCAGGTGTCCGAGCCGCCGGGCCTGGTGCTCGAGCTCAGCCATCAATTCAATTTCACTTATACCTTCTATTATAATAGTAGCGGCATAGGACATGATATCGTCCATGATTGCCGCCGCTTTTTTGATGCAGTCAATTTCATACGCGCTTTTGCGGGCTCTTAAGTTGCGGATTAACGGGGAGGCATCGCTGATCGAGCAGTTATCCGGGAGAAGTTTCTGAAAGCGGGTCAGAAGTCGGGCGGGAACAACGTCAAGTTCCATACCGATATCAGCCGCGCTACCGCTGACCGCAGCTCTAAGCTCCTTTTTGAGGGCGCAAAAATCTGTCGGTTGGGGTCTTATATCGGCAAGGGGTGATTCGAGTTGGGCCCGCTCAAGGCTGCGGCGTACCCAGAAAATCGGCGGCCCGGCACCTGGAAGCCAGAGGATGCCGTCCTGCAGGGTGCCGGTGAAATAGTAGCGGTCAACATTCTGAAGGATGAGAATACCGCTGCGGCCGGCTGCGGATATGGCTCGCTGAGCCTGGTTCAGGCGCTGCCGGATTTCGGTTGCCGGAACTAATTTATATGATGTCGGGAAGGTATCGCGGTTGTCCATTATTGATGGGCGGCGGGCCTAATCTTATATGTATGATCAGCTCGCGTCAATTTTGCTTTCGATGTGGGTTAAATAGTCGTTGATCTCCTGTTTTAAGGTTCCCAGTTCAGTTAGTCGGGATTCAACCTCAGCGATGTGGTGGCGCAGGAGTTCGGCAACTTTGGGGAGAACTTTTTTGTTGGTCCGGTGACGGTTGTAATGGTTTTCGAGTTCGGCCATTTCACCCAGTGAAAGGCCTAAGAGTTTAAGCTTTTTGATAAAACGCAGACGCCGCAGATCATCTTCGGTATAGATGCGACGACCGCCTTCGATCCTTTTTACGGTATTGAGCAGGCCGATCTCCTCGTAATAGCGGATTGTCCGGGTGCTCAAGTCGAGGAGTGTGCCGATCTCGCCGATCCGATATCGTTTCAGTGGCTGGTCGGCATCCGGGCTGGTGGGTTGGGCTGCAGCTTTCATGAGAGTTATTGAAATTTCCTAAAAATTGGGGTTGATTATCCGTCTCTTGTTTTGCGGTTATCTATAATTATGACACTATAATTGTCAAGGTTTTTTTATTATCAGGGTAGGTTAACGAGAGGGAAAAGTTTTTCCTGGTAAGCATGATGAATAAAGGCGGTACTTATTTCAGATCAACCGAATATAGTAATGTATCAGGTTTTTTATACGATGTATTTTTTAGTCGTGTTTGCCAGTTAGGTGTTAAAGTTTTCCTATTAGCAAAAATGGGCGATTTTTTGTTGACAAGCGGTGATTTATAGTATACTTGAGTCCTCCCTATAAAGATGTTATAAATGTGTAACCGAAAAATAGAGGTTTCTTCAATTACTGTTTTTTAGATTTTCAGTTTTAGCATAAACTCGGGAGGTTGGCGAAAGAGCGGTTTTTCTCAAGTCGGGGCAGATGAAAAAATCAGCCGGATTTTTTAAGGATGATTTTTAGCAAAGCTTAATGAGTTGAGAAAAATGGCGCATTCGCACAGCCTCCTAGATTTTTTAAGGCGGTGAAAAGATTTATGCAGGCAGAGAATGCAGCACCTGAACCCCAGATTTTACTGGAAGCCGAAGATATCTCCTTGAGCTTTGGCGGAGTGAACGCCTTGCTCAGTGTCGGCTTTAAGGTAGAGAAAGGGGAAATTTACTCGGTTATCGGTCCTAATGGGGCGGGTAAATCGAGTATGTTTAATGTTATCAGTGGTCTTTATCGACCTCAGCGCGGACGTATCCTCTACAAAGGTCAGGATATTACCCATCTGGCTCCGTACAAGATAGCTCCTTTAGGAATTGCCCGCAGTTTCCAGAATGTTGAGCTTTTCAAGGGGATGACGGTTATTGATAATCTTCTTCTCGGACGTCATATCCATATGAGCAGCGGACTTTTCAGCGGCGGTCTCTTTTTTGGTAAAGCGCAAAAAGAGGAGTTGCGCCATCGTGAGTTTGTCGAGGATCTGATCGATTTTCTTGAAATTGAACATATCCGCAAAACCCCGGTCGGCACGCTCTCCTACGGTTTGCAGAAGCGTCTCGAGCTGGGCCGGGCTCTGGCTCTGGAACCTGAACTTCTGCTGCTGGATGAGCCGATGGCCGGGATGAACCTGGAAGAGACTGAAGATATGGCCCGCTTTATTCTCGATATCAATCAGGAGCGGAATACGACTGTCCTTTTGATTGAGCATGATATGGGCGTCGTCATGGATATCTCCGACAAGGTGACGGTGCTTAATTTTGGTGAATTGCTGGCTACCGGAACCCCGCAGGAAATCCAGGATAATCCGGTAGTAATTAGCGCTTATCTCGGCGATGAAGATTCGGTTTTTCTCGCCGGACGGGCGGGTTAGAGGATATTTATGAAGCTTATGACGGGGGATACCCTACCTAAACTCTTAAAGCAGCAGGCCGAAAAATTCGGTCATAGCCGGCATGCTTTAAGGGAAAAAGATTACGGCATCTGGCAGAGTTTTACCTGGCAGGAGTACTATGACCATGTCAAGTATTTCTGTCTCGGTATGGTGTCGCTGGGTTTGAAAAGGGATGACAAGGTTGCGATTATCGGTGATAATCGGCCGGAATGGATCTATACCGAGCTCTCGGCCCAGTGCGTTGGGGCGATCCCGGTCGGCATCTATCAGGATTCAATCCTGAAAGAGGTCTCCTATATCATTAATCTCTCGCGGTCAAAGTTTGTCATTGCTGAGGATCAGGAGCAGTGCGACAAGATTATTGATATGCAGGATGAGCTGCCTTCGGTTGAGTATATCATTTATCACGACCCCAAAGGCATGCGGACATATGATGAGCCCAAGCTCCTCTATTTCCCGGATGTTGAGGAGATGGGGCGGCGTTATGAAGAGGAGAATCCCGATTTTTTCGATCTCCAGGTTGAAGCTACCAAAGAGGAAGATGCCGCCTCGATCTGTACCACCTCCGGAACTACCGGCGATCCCAAGCTTTCCCTTTTGAGCCATAGAAACATGGTGCAGATGGCCCGTAATCTGGGAGAGGTTGATAAGAAATATGAAAGTGACGAGTTTGTCTCCTTTCTGCCGCTGCCCTGGATTGGCGAACAGATGATGGCGATTTCGAGTTCCCTGCTTTTCGGTTTTACGGTCAATTTCCCGGAAAAACCGGAAACCGCCCAGGATAATGTTCGGGAAATCGGCCCCCATGTCATGTTCTCACCGCCCCGGGTCTGGGAGAATATGGCGGCCATGGTGCAGGTTAAGATCATGGATGCTTCGCGGTTCAAGCGTTTTGTCTATGATAAATGTCTGCCTATCGGCTATCATTGGGCCGATCTCAAGTTTCAGAAAAAAACTCCAACCCTGATTGATAAGATCAAATACGGGATCGCTTACTGTCTGGTTTTTCGGGCTTTGAAGGATCGTCTTGGTTTTACAAATATCCGCAGTGCATCGACCGGAGGGGCCGCATTGGGCCCGGATACGTTCCGTTTTTTTCACGCTTTAGGTGTCAATCTCAAACAGATTTATGGTCAGACCGAGATCTCCGGAATTTCCTGTATTCATCGTGACGGTGATGTCGATTTCGATTCCGTCGGCATGCCGATACCCGGGGCCGAAATCAAGATTACCGAAGAGGGGGAGATTGTATCACGCAGTTCCTCACTTTTTATGGGTTATTATGAGAATCAGAAGGCCACCGATGAAACCATCATCGATGGCTGGCTCCACTCCGGTGATGCCGGCTATTTTAATGATAAAGGCCATCTCGTGGTTATCGATCGGGTCAAGGACGTTATGACCTTGAGAGACGGCACCAAATTCTCGCCGCAGTTTATTGAAAACAAACTTAAATTCAGTCCTTATATAAAAGAGGCCGTAGCGATTGGGCACGAACGCAATTATATTGTGGCCATGGTCTGCATCGATTTTGAGATTGTCGGTAAGTGGGCCGAAAATAACCGCATGGCTTATACGACCTACACTGACCTGGCCTCCCAGGATCAGATCTACGGCATGATCCAGGAAGAGGTTGCCAAGGTCAATGAAAATCTGCCCGAAGCTGCCCGGGTGCACAAGTTTATTCTGCTCTACAAAGAACTTGACGCCGATGATGATGAGCTGACTCGGACCCGCAAAGTCCGGCGCCGTTTTGTTGATGAAAAGTACTCTGAGATCATTGAAGGAATGTATGCCGATAAGGATCTTATCCATATCGAGACGATTATCAAGTATCAGGACGGCAAAACCAGGAAGTTAAAGACCGATGTTAAGGTGAAAAGTTTTTAAATAGTTCAGGAGTAAGTTACTAAAATGGATTTTTTTCTTCAATTGCTGGTGAGTGGAGTTGTGGTCGGCAGTATCTATGCCCTGGTTGCTTTAGGGTTCGTACTGATCTACAAGGCTACCGGCGTCATCAATTTTGCCCAGGGTGAGTTTCTCATGGTTGGCGCCTATGTCTGTCTGGCAATGGTGGCCCAACTCCATATTCCATTCTGGATTGCTTTTGTTCTGACCATGGTGGTTACAGTAGTCTTAGGCATGATAATTGAACGTCTGGCTTTACGGCCGATGATCGGCGAGCCGATCATCTCGATTATCATGCTGACGATTGGTCTCTCCAGTGTTTTGAAGTGTGTCGTACTGGTTATTTGGGGGCCCAATAATCGGGTCTACCCGCAGTTTTTCTCCCAGGTGCCGATTCATTTAGGGCCGGTGGTGATCTCTCAGGTCTATATCTGGTGTGTCGGTTTCGCCATGCTCTTTCTGGTGATGTTCACCCTCTTCTTTCGTTATTCATCATCGGGGATTGCCATGCGCGCCGTGGCCGATGATCAGCAGGCCGCACTTTCGATGGGTATCAGTGTCAAAAAAGTTTTTGCCATGGCCTGGTGTATCGCCTTTCTGGTTGCCGGTGTCGGTGGCGTTTTCCTCGGTAATATCAATGTTGTTAATGTCTCCTTGGGCTTTTTCGGATTGAAAGTTTTTCCGGCGGTTATCTTAGGTGGGCTTGACAGTATTCCCGGGGCGATTGTTGGCGGTTTGCTTATCGGTATCCTCGAAGCGATGACCGGAGGCTATCTCGATCCTATCATCGGAGGTGGCACCAAAGAGGTGATTCCTTTTGTTGTTCTGGTTATTATCCTGATGGTCAAGCCTTATGGCTTCTTCGGGACGGAAGAGATCGAAAAAGTATGATGGCGTTGTAAAAAGTTCCGATATCCTGCGTTGTTGTGTTTTTCCAGACACTCGACATACTACTTGTATGGTCTCGCGCCTGGAAAACCAAAACATCTTGTCTATCGAAATTTTTACTTAGCCATCCAGTAAATGAAATGAACCACTGAGGAATAGGGTGAATATTCGGGTATCGTTTCCAATTGTCTCGATGTGGGGACAGAATTAAATTCTGTCTCCGTGCGAAGCAGGGTGAAGCAAAATAACAAACTACCCGCTTTAACTTAACAAGGGATTTAAACGTAGCCGAATATTTATAGTCGGTTGTTAATATTATATTGAGGCTTTAGATGAGCGCGAATATTTGTGGTGATTATAAAACTAGTTATAAAGCGGACATGGTTCTCTTTCAGACCGTCTTTTCCAAATTCTGGCTTATCGCCTTTCTGATTTTTCTTGCGATCATTCCCCATTTTCTCGATAACTATGTTCTCTATGTCTGTAACATGATCGGGATTGCGATTATTGGTGCCTTAGGGCTCAATATCCTGACTGGGTTTACCGGGCAGATATCGTTGGGACATGGTGCTTTTATCGGGGTTGGGGCTTACGCTTCCGCCTATCTGGTGATGGATTTAGGCCTGCCCTTTTTTGTTGCTATGCCTTGTGCCGGTTTGATTGCGGCAATATTCGGGATGGTTTTCGGGATTCCATCCCTGCGCCTGAAAGGACTTTATCTGGCGATCGCTACTCTGGCAGCCCAGTTTATCATCGAATATCTGATGGTTCATGTCGAGCCCGTAACCAATGGGGTTTTGGGTAAGATGGTTGACTCTCCGTCAATCTTCGGCTTCACCTTTGACACTGATTTAAAGTATTTTTATCTGATTGGGACGATGGCAATTCTGGCTACCATGGTCTCTAAAAATATAGTTAGAACCCGAACCGGTCGGGCTTTTATTGCGATTCGTGATCAATATATTTCGGCTGAGGTGATGGGTGTCAACCTCTTCAAGTACAAGTTGATGGCTTTCGGTTTCAGTTCTTTCCTGGCAGGTATCGCCGGCTCTTTATGGGCTCACTATGTAACTATCATAACCCCGGAACATTTTACCATCGGGCTTTCGATTGAATATCTGGCGATGATCATTATCGGCGGCTTAGGACATATTATCGGCTCTATCTTTGGCGCTGTCTTTATGGTTCTGCTGCCGGAAGTACTTAGGGTTATGAGTGGTGCCTTGAGTGGTGAATTTCCGATGATCGTTAATATCTTCGCCGCCATCAAAGAGGGCATATTCGGCCTTATAATTATCGGTTTTCTGGTTTACGAGCCCGATGGTATGGCCCATCGCTGGCAGATGATCAAGGCCTACTGGAAACTCTGGCCCTTCTCTTATTAGTCTCTTACAGGTTCATCCCTTGTTTTTTAACAAGAGAATGTTCTGATAGAGCGCTTGCTTGCAGGCAACGTCCGCAGATATTAATCATTGACATTTTCCTTGAAATGTTCAAAGACTGTATTGTGTTTATTTAATCAAATCTGCTTGGCAGAGTGAGTTGCCAGTCGCCGCCT
>Ga0190303_1000902_pt1 | contig 12259 bp, 9 predicted proteins | sample 48700701_MG_FD_161672 | JGI IMG/M metagenome (GOLD analysis project Ga0190303, IMG submission 161672) | Hydrothermal vent sediment bacterial communities from Southern Trench, Guaymas Basin, Mexico - 4870-07-0-1_MG | ecosystem: Environmental > Aquatic > Marine > Hydrothermal vents > Sediment ...
GCGATCTGGTGGATATGATAGAGCACAGGGATGTGAGCGGAAACGGAATGGAGTACTGGAATGTACTTACGAATCCGAACCTCACACCTGCCAGCGGAATCTACCTCTATGTTGTAGAAACTCTTGATCAAAAACATAGAGCAACAGGCAAATTCGCCATAATTAAATAACAGGGGCTGGAGGTATAATATGTATAGAAAAAGTATATTAATCGCAATCAGCCTGGTCCTGTTGGTAACTGTTGCTACCTATGCCGATTTCTCATTTTCAAAAGTCGGAACATCAGGCATGAAATTCTTGCAAATAGGTGTTGACGCAAGATCCACGGCATTAGGTGGAGCAGTATCGGCAATAGGAAATGATGCAGCTGCCATATATTGGAATCCTGCAGGTATTGTTAATATTAAAAATAACAATGTTCTTATAGGATATACAAAGTGGTTTTCCGACATAAATTATTCCTATCTGGCCTATACGCTAAATATGGGGCTGAATGGAACATTTGGCATTCAGTTCGGTATGCTCGGTATGGGAGAGATGAACGAAACAACAATTGAGCATCCTGAAGGGACAGGCAGAACATTTTCATCCAACGACATGGTTGTTGGCGCAACTTATGCAAAGAATTTTACGGATAAATTCTCATTTGGTATAACGGGCAAGTTTGTGAGAGAAACAATCTGGGATATGTCAGCTTCAACATTTGGAGTCGATCTCGGTGTTATGTATCAGACCGGTGTTGATAATCTTAGAATCGGCGGTGTAATGAGAAACTTCGGAGGACAGGCACAGTTCACCGGCAGACAACTCGATCACCAGATTACATATACGGATCCTGCTACGGGACTCACAATACCGGATTTGAATATCACAACAAAAACAACACCGTTCTCATTACCTACCGAGTTTAGAATTGGTATGGCATATGATTGGGTTCACACAGATGCCAACATCTTTACTACGAGCTTTGAATTTTCACATCCCAATGACGGTGAAGAGCATGTTTACGTTGGGCTTGAAGATGTGATATCAAATATATTTGCCATTCGCGTAGGATACAAATACAGACATAACGAATTTATGAATAGACCCGACCTCACCTGGCAGGGACAGGCTACCGGTTTATCAGCCGGTGCCGGTTTCCACATCGATATGAACCAGATGAAATTGGATGTCGATTATAGTATCGCTAATTATGACAGGCTTGGGTTTGTCCACAGGGTAACCCTTGGTATCGGATTCTAATGTCTGATTGCTTTAAAATAGGGGGGCTTTTTGCCCCCCTTCTTTTTTGTCTCCTTTTTATAAATTCATTTGTAAATGCGGAAACGGTAGAAGTATTTATATCTGCAAGAAATAGCCTGAATAACGCCGGAATGTCGGTAAAAGAGGATATTCTCTCCTCCTCTTCGGATAAAAGGGTAATTGTAGAATTTATAGGTCTGTCGTTTAGCAGATTTTATTATAAATACGGGGGCATGGTGGATAGTTTCGATATAAGTGTAAGTGATGCGGGAGATGTGGAAGCGTTAAAAACATTTATTATTAATGCAAACAGATATGCAGATAATGAGAAAAATATTATTGTTTGGGATCACGGAAATGGCTGGTATAACGATATAGGAACATTTGCAATATCATACGACAGTAACACCGGACATTCAATAGGGATTGCGAACGGTGAATTGAGGAGTGTATTTGATTTTTGCAAAACGAACTACGGCATAATATTCAAAACAATTCTTTTTGATGCCTGCCTGATGGGGGAAATTGAAGTTGCCGATGAAATTAAGGATTATTGCGATTATATGATAGCATCTCCCGATCTTGTGCCAATTGATGCGTTGGATTACGCAAGAATGATCAATACCTCGGACTATTATTCGAATTTGATTAATTTGATTCATGAGTACAATTCAAGAAATGAAAAGAAGTATACCGTTATTAATTTGAAAGAGGTTGGTTCGTTTATTTCTCTTTATAAGGAATCCCTTGAAAAGCTGGACAGTATAGGTATAATCGGAATAATCAATAATGTACATTATTACCCGGATAAGATAAATAACGATTCCATTCAATGCGGGATGAATAGTCTCTTGAATTTGAGCGGAAATGAAAGAGCGATTTCAATGTTTAAATCAATGATAATCAATTACTCGGATACGACGGATATATCAATATTTCTTCCTGCAAATGTCGATGATTACACAAGCAGGATATATGAATACGGAACGACTCTGTTTAACAGAGATGTGCGATGGGATTCTTCTTTATTTTCCATGTATATGGTGCCAGATACATTTCCACCCATATCTAATGAAGATACATTTGCTTTAATAGACGGCAACAATGCATATATAAACATACACGATTTTTATGATTTTTACTCTGATGTCTATTTCAATACATACAATCTTAAAGAGTACAATCTTATTAAGATGTACGATTTTGAAGATAACGATCATCCTATGGCAAGCGGATGGCTAAGAAGTTCCGGTGCAAGTTATTCGGGGGACTATGCATATTACGGCACGGATGCGGACACAATATTTCTTGAAACTTACGGTCACCCCGTTTATATGTCGTTTTATGTTTACAAATACGGAGCTGAAATCAAAATAATCGTATACAATAACGGAGCGATTAAGGAATTATTGCTTCCTGCTATAAGGGATCTGAAATGGAATAGATACGCATTTTACGATACGTTATCTATTGACAGCATAAAAATTGTATGTGAATCGAATGGAGGATGGGCATTTATCGATAATCTTAAATACGCCGAGTTCAGTAGTAAAGAATTTTTGGGAAGAAAAGAGGCGTCAACAAAAATCGGTCTTTTTAACTTGAAAGCCGGGACTTATAATATCTGTTTGCAACCAATTGATTCCTATAACAACAGAGGAATTGTAAGTAAAATCGTTAATTTTGAAATATATCAAAAGGCGAAAGCGTATATTTGGCCTACGGGCGGAGATATAGATAGGACGAGGCATATTTCAACGGACGACAGTACGGATTTAATGGATTTTTCGGTGTTTTCCATTAATGGTAAAAGAATTGCCATACTGAAAAATCTGCATAACAGAACTTTTAGTATGCCATCGAATGCCAAATACGGTATATATTACTTTATTGCAAAAACCGACTGTTGTAAGTATAGAGGGAAATTTGCCATTACTCGTTGATTAAAGGAAAATAATATAGTATTATGAACTATGGGAATAATTCAAAGCATAAAAGCTGTTTTAAAAAACAGAGAGGTTCTTTGCAATCCTGTAAAACTGTTTAAGAATGCGAAGAAATACATTATTGTTCTACCGGATGACGAATTTTTTCTGTACCTTTTTCTGGAACCGTTGTTAAATATTGGGAAAGAGCTAACGGATAAAGGGAAAAGAGTAATGTTTCTCATTAATGGTGATTTAATCTGGTCTCCGGAACTATTTACCGGTAATGTTATGAGGGTCAATTTACAGAGTAAATCCAACATATCGGTGGTGAAAAGCGAGTTGTCTGAAAATTATAGAGGTGCATGCTATATCAGCTGTAATTTTCCCGGTAATATACTTGATAAACAATTCAGGACACTTATAAGACCGTCCGTTACGGTTTCTATAGGTTCCGAGATGAGTGATTTTAATATATCGATAGTTTATAACGGTCACTATGAGGAATTTGCAAAATCAATCTATGGGTTCTTATGTATAAGAAGGAAAAGTATAGGCGGATTTTTCAAAATCAGAAAGCTAACGGGGAGTGGTATAGGTATAAACAAAGAATTATTTAGTGAATATAGAGGCGAAAAAATAGTCAAACCGTCAATTATTGATAATAATCCCACAATCTCTACATTGGAACTTGGGAAACTAATAAATAAAAGCAGGTATATTGTATCTTATAAGGACAGAATTGCCGCTATAGCATATCTTTTGAAGAAAAAAGTGGTTTGCATAACCAATGAAACGGGTAAATTGCCAAAAGGAATGGATTATTGTCACGGATTAGGTGGAGAAATAGATTATTTTATTGAATGATATGAAAAAGAATGTGGATATTGATGCTGTTCTTAAAATTATAAAATCCGTTAATGATAAGACCGCTATTCTTTCGATTATGGAAAAGGAGGTCCCGTCCGGTTCAGTTATTATTTCATTTGTAAGCAGAGACGGAACTTCGAATAAATTCTCATATGATTGTATACGAGGGGCAAAGATTAAAGAGGTTTTGAATTCCCTTTTTATATACGGCGAATTAATGCCTTCATATATTTCATCTTCGAAAAAAAGGAAGAAGATATGTCAAAAGCAATATACACTATCACGATTGAAAATAAGGCGAATATTTCAAGATAGATTCAAAAAGAACAAAATTCTGTTTATTTTTATGAGAGAGGTGGAAGAAAATAGAATAATTATCGTTTTGAATAAGAACAAGATTAAATTCCTAAAAGATGAGTCTCTGGAAATAATTAAAAATCTATTTGAACTGAATAGACTAAATGAATTGAGCAAACTTTATGACAATGACATCAGGATGTATTCTGTATATATCAGCAATCTTGAAAAGAAACTTCACATAATAAATTTTCTTGCTAACGGTTTAATGGCAACACTCAGTCTTGAGGAAATATTCAAAATACTATCCGATTTCATAAGTAGGGAAATCGGGTTTAAAAGAGTTCTTGTAAATATGATTTCAAATGACGATAAAACACTTGAAAGAGTTGCAGCCGCAGGTATTTCCGATGAAATATTTAACGAATTACGAAGAAAAAGAATACCCGTATCCAATATAAAATATTTATTAAAAGATAAGTACAAATTAAGTAATTTTATCTACTTTATAAGAAATATCGGACAAACTGAGGCTGCTAAGTACTCAGCAATTATAGATAACAAATTCAATGATTTGGGAGAGGATAGAAGCAAATGGAATAGTGAAGACACGATTTTAATTCCGATTTATGATAGAACAAAAAAATTAATCGGGACAATAAGTCTCGATAGTCCGATTGATGGTAAAATTCCCGATTCTAAGACGCTTGAACTACTTGAAATTATATCAAAATTTGCCACTCTCGCTATTAGAAATGCTTTTCTGTATAAGAGGACAAACGATACAACTGAAAAATTGAAAAAAGCCTACGAAATTACAGGTTTTATTTCGAAAATAATGGCAGTGGATGATCTTGTTAGAAATCTTACGATTATGTTGAGGAATAATTTTAATTATCTAAATGTTGTTATTCTAAAAAAGCATGAGGACCGCTTAAGTGTTTTTTTTGCAAGTGACTATAATGACAGAGAGATAGAGATGATAAATAAAATGTTGTATGAAACCGATAGCAGTGTTACAAAGAGGAGCTGGATAGATAAAAAATCTTATCTTATAAAGGATTCGAGAAAAGTCAGTGATTTTATTACGATCAGAAACAATGTTGTTTCCGAAATCGCTATCCCTATTATTGTACACAATGAGTCCTGGGGAGTTCTGAATGTTGAGAAGGAGGGAGCAAATAGTTTAGACGAGCAGGATTTGAAATTGCTGGAAATTATAGTACACCACCTTTCCAGTGCCATTGAAAATGCCAACTTATATAGAGAATTGAACAGAATGGCAAACACGGATCCGATGACAGGATTATATAACTACAGATATTTGAAAGATCACCTGAATGAGTTAATGAAAGGACATTTCAATTATGGGAAACAATTTTCCCTTGTTATGCTTGATATGAACAATTTCAAAGGGATTAACGATTCTTATGGTCACCTTGCGGGAGATGAAGTTTTAAAATGGTTGAGTAAGAGATTGATAGATGCTTTGGGGGCGTTTTCCAAGGTTACAAGATATGGAGGGGACGAATTTTTAATCATAATGGACAAGAATAAAAGCGAGGCAAGAAAAATCATGGATAAATTTAGGGATACTATTAGAAATACCCCGTTTATATATAAAAACAATAAAATAGATATCGATTTTGCCGTTGGAATAAAAGAATATCCGACCGATGAAAAAGAGGTTTTTAAATTGATCGATAATGTAGATAAAGCTCTATACATGGCAAAGAAAAGGAAATGAGAGGATATTTAGGCAGTTTTTCAAAACTTGAAAAGACAATATTCATAGTATTTTTGATCATGTTGGTGATTTTTATCATATTGATTCAAACCATCATAACTTCTCTTGAAGAGAATACAAAACTTAAAACCAGAGTTTATGCAAGGTTCGTTTCAAGTACTATTAACAATAGAGATGAAGCTACTGAAATAATATTTGATGAAATAATCAGTAAAATTGATTTCCCTGTTATAATAACAGACGGGGACAATATTCCTGTTTCATGGAAAAATATAAATGTAGGGAGTGAGAACATAACATATAAAGATTTGAAAAGCGGTAAAGATAAAAGAGTCTTGAAAAGACTCAATACCATAATAAAAAAATTGGACAAAGGCAACAAGCATGTAGATATACGGGAACCAATAACAGGAGAAATAATAGAAAAAATCTATTTTGGTTATCCTAAAGAGGTATATATAATGAAGTATGTACCGTTGCTCGAATTACTTGTCATTTTAATAATCTCCGTTCTCGGTTTTGTGGGTATCAAAATCATAAAAGAGAATGAAAATAGCAGATTGTGGATGGGACTTGCGAGGGAAATGGCTCATCAGATCGGAACTCCAACTGCCGCATTAATGGGCTGGATTGAATTGCTTGAAGAGAATAATGGAAAATTGGAGAATTATTCGGATATCAATCTAATGAAAGAAGATGTTAACAAGCTGAAAATAATAGCGAACAGATTCAATAAAATAGGACGAACACAAAAGTTAAAATGTATGAATCTAAATAAAGAGGTCGGTAAAATAGCGGAATATTACAATCGCAGATCACCGAAAAGAGGGAGAGGATACGTAGTGAAAATTGCTAAAAACGAAAGTTTATACAGCATGATAGATGATGAGCTTTTCGGGTGGGCAGTGGAAAATATCGTTAAAAATGCAATTGATGCCATGACAAAAAAGGGGACTACGATTACTATCGATCTGTTTAATGATAAAGGGAAATCGGTGATTGAGATTTCCGATGACGGACGTGGTATTAGCAGGACAATTATTGCCAATATTTTTGCCCCCGGGTTTAGCACGAAAAAGTACGGTTGGGGGTTAGGGCTTACATTGACGAGGAGGATAATAATAGATTATTTCGGCGGTAGTGTTTTTGTAAAACGAACAAAAATAAATAGAGGCACTACATTCAGAATTGAACTCTCACAGTGCGAAGGAGACGGGCATGAGTAAAATATTGTGGATTGATGATGAGATAATGAGCTTAACATCCATTATACGATTTTTAAAAGGTAGGGGATTTGATGTTATAGGTATAGCAAATGCGGAAGATGCCTTTCCTGTAATCGAAGAGCAGGATATAGGATTGATTATTCTCGATCAGATGATGCCTGGTCTTGATGGTATGAGTTTTATTGCTATGATGAGAAAAGCGGGGAAAGAAATACCCATCGTTTTTATGACCAAAATCGATGATGAAAATTTTATGGAAGAAGTGTTTGCTCAAAGGGTAGAGGATATTCTCATAAAGCCTGTAAATCCGAAACAAGTGCTTGCAATTTGTAAAAAATATCTTGAAAAAGACAAGATAGTCATAGAAACAACCGAACGAACTTACGGAAGAGAATCGAGAGACATTCTTATGAATATAAACAATATAACGGATATTGAAGGATGGTACAGAATTGCCGAATGGATTGCAAAATGGAACATTATGCTCGATCTACCGGAACATAAGGAACTCAGAGATATTCACGAATCAACCGTACTGAATCTAAATCTTGAATTTCTTAATTTCATAAAGAGAAATTATAAATACCTGATAAATGATGAAAAGGTCGTTAAATCCAATAACTTAATAAGGAAAAAGATCGATTTGGATGATAATAAGAAGATCTATTTCATACTTTTTGATTGTATGAGACTTGATCTCTGGCTAATTATAAAATCCATGATATCGAAGTACTTTAACATAAAAGAAGATTATTATACCTCTATATTGCCGACACTCACTTCATATTCGAGAAATTCGGTTTTCAGCGGTAAGTTTCCCGATGAGATGAGTGACCTTTATGAAACAATCTGGAATGAAAATGATATTAGACAAAATAGATTTGAAGAAGAAAACTTGAAAAAGTTACTGATGAAACTGGGCTATAATAATTGGAACAATTTCGAGTATGTCAAATTGGTAGACTTGAATTTTGCAGGTAGAATGGGAAAGTACGATCAGCCGGGTTTTGTTGCAATAGTTGTGAATTTTCTTGATATGCTCATTCATTACAGAGGGAGATCCGATCTTGCTAAGAAAAGTTTGCCCAATGATACCGCTTTTCGCAAAATAGTGAAGAATTGGTTTGAAAATTCTAAATTTCCTGAATTTTTTAAAATAATATCCGAAGAAAATTCCGTCGTTTATGTCACATCCGATCATGGGGCTATTACCGTTAAAAACGATGTTATTATTAAAGGCAGTAGAATATCCAACATACAGTTCAGGTATGCCGAAGGATTCAGTATATTTGGGGATAAAAAGAATGCTCTTACGCTGTTTGACCCGCAAACGTTTCATTTACCATCAAAGGGGTCCAATTACAGATATATATTCGCTCTCAAAAACTACTATCTGAAACCAAAGGATTATACTGGTCCGGGATATGCGGGTTCCATGCAGCATGGAGGAATCTCCATAGAGGAAATGATTCTTCCCATAGCTAAATTAACGCCTAAGAGATGAAAAAAATTGTATTTGTCGCAATTCTTATTACATTTTTACTTCTTAATTATATGCTTTTTAGCAGTATTCGAAGCACGATACGAAGAATGTTCGTTAATGAGGTAATAACAAAAGCAAAGATCATCGAAGAGACATCGAACTCCATTTTTGAACTTATTAGTAGTAACGAACAACAGTATATAAATGATCGATATCGAATTACAATTGCAACGGATGTGAACTCCATTATGAACAAAAACAAAAGAATGGAACTTATGCTAAACTATGATATCAAGGACATTGTGTTGATAAGGAATGGACGATTCGTCGTTAATCCGAGAGAAAAATATGCCGAAAATCTCCTATTGATAAGGAATGACACGGCATTTTTAAGAAACAATAATCTGTTTATTGCAGAAAAGAGGGATAGTTGGATTAAAATATTTATTTACGATATAAAATCCGTTGCGGCAGGTAATGATTCTTTAAATTTCGGAGCATTTTTAAGAAGAATAAGAGATAAAACAAATACAATCTATTTTATTTGGCAGGATTTAAATGGAATTATTGCTGCAACAGGGAACATTAGTAGAATATCAAGTATAAATTCCGATACTTTCCTTACCAATGCCCTTAGAAGCGGTAGTTATAAATACAGATTTATCACATTTGAAGGGAAAAAAGGAGTAGAGATTGTTAAATGTATAAATAAAGATCAAAACCAAATTCTCAGGATTTGCTTTAATGCAGTTCCTCTTTATACTGCGATTAAAAAAGTATTTTTTATGTTTATAATTTTGTCTGTTCTGATTTTAACTGTTGCCATTGCAATTTTTATGCTCCTATATAACAAAAAGAGAATTGATATAATAACTCAGGAGAACCTTTTTAATAGAGAGATTATAAAAAGTGTTTTTAATGGAATAGAATCACCTGTAGTTATATTTGATGGGAAAGGTAGCATTATTCTGAAAAATCGATATTTTGACGAAATCGAAGATGAATTGATTAGAGTTCGTTCTCTTGATAATCTGAATGATGAGACCATAGAGATAGATAAACGATTATTTTCCGTGTTTTTATCCAATATTGATGTAGAAAATACGGAGAAAGTATATAAATTGGCAATATTTATAGACAGAACGGATCGAATTCACCTTGAAAAGGTAGAGAGAGAACAAAAAAGACAGAAAGAAAATGAAGAATTCATTGCAGAATTTGCCCATCAGGTAAAAAATCCACTCAATGCAATTTCAATGGCTGCTCAACGATTGCTGTCAAGCAGAAAATTTGATGAAGAGATTGTCGGTATCATTTATGAAGAGATTTCGCAATTAAACAAGAGAATTGGTGAGTTTTTGGAGAAAATCAGAGAGAATAGCAAGGATAAAATCTGCATAAATGATGTTCTATCTGATATTTGTAGGCTTTATAGAATTGAAACCGATGAGAAAGATATTAAGTTATTATGCAATATACCGGAAGAACGCTACTATTTGAGTATTAAGAAAATCGACATTACGAATATAATGAACAATCTGATAAAAAATGCTATTGAATCTTTTGAAAAAGAACGAAGAGAAGGGAAGTACATTAAAATATTGTTGGAGAAAAAAGAAAAGAGTGTCGTAATTGTGGTTGAAGATAACGGAAAGAGAATCAGGAATGAATCCGTTAAAAAAATATTTGAAAAAGGTTACAGTGAAAAATCATCAGGAACCGGGTTGGGGCTTTATGTTGTAAAAAAGATAATTGAGAGGTACAATGGTGAAATAGAATTGATTTTACCTGATACCGGCTGCAAGATATTTAAAATCGGTTTCAGATATGGTAGAATGTGATATATGATTGATGAGATAAGAAAGTTAAAAGCTATTGCTTGCGGTGTAAGACTTAGAATATTGAATGTTTTATTGCATAAAGAAGAGGGGCTTTTTGTGTGTGATTTGGTTAATATATTGGGGATTCACCAATATAACATTTCAAAACATCTAATGATTCTGAAAAATGTTGGTCTTGTATCAGATAAAAAAGTGGGACGTTCGGTCCTTTATAAGATTAATTCGGAGAATAGTGTGATTATAAATTTTATAAAAAGTATGGATTTGAATCGCTACCCTGAATACAAAAAGGATATCGAGAAATTAGACGGATTTTTATAAATTTTCCATTACTTTATCCTCATTCAATAACATATATTAAGATGCCAATAAATTAAAATATCAAATAAGGGTTGACTTTTTGTAATTATATGCATATATTCGCATATATGCATATAAAGGAGGTTTGCATGAAGAAAATCACAATTGCAATCATATTTGGTATAATTCTTTTAGGTAATGTCACAGGAATAAATGCGTACTATTTGCCTCCGAGGACGTTTCATAAGAGGATTCTATTACTAAAGATGTTTAATTTTTATTCCGATTTTCAATCTGATAATTCTTTTGCAAATGTAACAGGATTTAAGGAGCAATATGGCATAACGGATAATATAAATATTTATGCTAAGCAATCCGTTTTTATATATAAAAAAATGGGAATGAAAATCGGCAAGGGGTTTGGTGATATGAGGCAGGGAATAATATTTAAATTGCCAGGTTTTCGGAAAAGAAACAATATTGAAGCAATAATTTCTTTAAAGATTCCAACCGGATATGTGGCAAAAAGGAATGGGGAAATTTCTCTTGGTAGTGGCACATACGATACCTATTTTGAGATATTGGGGAATTGTTTCTACAGATTGTTAGAGTTGCGGTATTACACATCTTTTGTCAAAAAAATAGGAAATAACATTAATATATCGGAAAGTGACAATTTTCTCACTGTTGCTGGTCATCTGTTTAAGGGCAAAGTGGTGTTAATGTCAAGTTTAACATATAATTATAGATTCAATAATAAATCGTATAATTCCACATTCATCGAAGAGTTGCTTTACAAATTTAATAGGAGAATATTTATCAAAGCAGGTGGATTTATACCGGTAGAGGAAAATAATATTGTAAAATCCAATTATAAGATCCTTGCCGAATTCTACTATTTCTTATATTAACGGAGGAAAAAATGGAAAGGCTTGATAAGTTTGTAAAGAAAAATATGATACTATTGGTACTATTGTTTCTTGTTCTTGGTTTGCTGACGGGGAGATATGTTAATCCGGGTACTTTGAAAATATTAAAAAGGTTTATAATTCCGTCTGCATTTCTTATGCTCTGGGCAATGATGATTAACATGGATTTAAGTAAATTTGTTAATGCTTTGAGATATCCGAGAGAGCTCCTAATCGGCTCAATTATGTCCCTCGTTGTAGCTCCGCTTATAATGTATCCCATTGCTCTTGTTATAACTAAGGATCCGAATATATTTGCTGGATTGATGCTTGCAGGTTTGGTTCCGCCGGGTGGTTTTATAACATATTGGTCGGGGATATTGGGAGCAAGTCTCCCCCTTGCAGTTGCAATCCAGT
>Ga0190303_1000903_pt1 | contig 12256 bp, 10 predicted proteins | sample 48700701_MG_FD_161672 | JGI IMG/M metagenome (GOLD analysis project Ga0190303, IMG submission 161672) | Hydrothermal vent sediment bacterial communities from Southern Trench, Guaymas Basin, Mexico - 4870-07-0-1_MG | ecosystem: Environmental > Aquatic > Marine > Hydrothermal vents > Sediment ...
TAAGATTTTATCAGTCCGGTATGTTCGGTTCCCGCCTCGGTGACCCCGATGTGCTGGGGATAACCGAAGCGCTTTGCAAAGAGGCGGCAGGCAGCTACGGTGCGCGCCACGTCGGAGGCTTTCAGGGAGACTTTGATGTCGGTGAAGTTCAGTTCTTCCAGGTAGCGAATATGTCTTGCGGCACTTTCCACCATTGCTTCCGGTGTCGCTCCGTATTGTTCCAGCAGTTCTTTTTCCAGCGAACCGGCATTGACGCCGATGCGGATAGGGATTCCGGCTCCGGCGCAGGCTTCTGCTACCGCCTTCACCCGTTCCCGGCTTCCGATGTTTCCGGGGTTGATTCGAAGGCCGCAGACCCCGTTTTTTACTGCTTTCAGCGCCAGTTTGTGGTCGAAATGAATGTCCGCGATGATGGGAAGCGGGGATTGGGGAACGATTTCTGCCAGGGCATTCACAGCTTCACCATCCGGTACCGCTACCCGGACAATATCGCAGCCGGCTGTAGAGATTTCCCGGATCTGGGCGACAGTTTCGTCCACATTTCGGGTATCGGTTTTGGTCATGGTCTGGACCGATATGGGGCTTCCTCCTCCGATGGTTACCGATCCGATATGGACGATACTGGTTGGCATTTTTTCTTTGCCTCTTTTCTTTCTACCAGCCGATGTTCAGATTCTTCAGAACGTCGCTGATCACGACAATTACCATTAACGCAACAAGGAGGAAAAATCCGACGGATGTAATTTTTTCTTTCAGGTTGAAGCTGAAGTCACGCCGACGCACCGCTTCAAGTGTCAAGATGGTGATGTGCCCGCCGTCCAGCATGGGGATTGGCAAGAGGTTGAAAATACCAAGTTGCAATGAAATCATGGCCATGAGGTAGAGGAAGGAAAGGGTTCCGCTGCGGGCCGCCTGTCCGGATAACCGGGCGATGTCCACCGGGCCGGATATGCTGCGGATAGACAAATGCCCTGTGACCAGTTTTCCCAGAACGGAAAAGGTTAAAGCGGTAATGCGGCTGATATCTTTCCCACTTTGAATCAAAGCTTTGCCGAATCCCAATTTGATCAGGCGGTAGGGTTCTTCCAGATAAACACCGATTTTGTGATTTCCGGGTTCCCCTATGGGCGTTACGGTAATCGGTATTTTTCTGCCGGAACGGTTGACAACGAGTTCAATGGTTTTTCCAGGTGTCTTTTCAATGGTAGATTGGCATTGTTCAATACCGCTGATAATGGGTTTCCCGTTGACTGACAGGATTTCATCCCCTTTTTTCAGTCCGGCTTTTTCTGAGGGGGAATTTTTCAGGAGAGCCTGAATGTGAACCGGCCGATAGGGAAAAACCCCGAGGAAGCCTGCGTCGTCCCGGCCTTTTGAAATAAGTTTTACCGGGAGGGTGAGAAGCCTTCCGTCCCGGTCCACCACCAGTTTCGCTTCATGGTTCGGGTTGGTGGCGACGAGCAATTGAAGGGCGCTCCAGCTTTTGACCCGGATTCCGTCGAAGGAAATAACCCTGTCACCGGTTTTCAGATTGGCAACAAACGCGGGAGAAGACGGGTCAATAGCACCCACCACCGGTGTGGAGGAATGCCACAGGGGTTCCGCGCGCTGCACCATGTTGATGGCGGTAAGGAGAAAAAATGCCAGAATGATATTGAAAGCAGCTCCCATCAGCAGAATGATGAACCGCTGCCAGCGGGGTTTCAGGTTGAAGTTTCCCGGTTCTTCCACTTCGGCATCTTCGGGGTTTTCCCCCAGCATAGCAACATAACCGCCAAGGGGGATCAGGGAAAACTGATATTCGGTTTCTCCCTTTTTAATTGAAAAGAGTTTTTTGCCAAAACCGATGGAAAATACTTTCACATTAACTTTAAAGAGTTTTGCCATGAGAAAATGCCCGGTTTCATGAATGAGGATCAGTATCCCCAGCATAATGGCCATGGCAACTATGTTTCCAAGATATGGGATGCTAAAAAAGCCCACTTCTTACCTCCGTTTCTGTTTGTTTTCTTACGCGATTATCCAGTTCTACGACCTCCTCCACCGTGTGCGGATGGGGGACGTCAATGCGATTCAGCATGTGTTCAATAAGGGACGGAATTCCGGTAAAAGAAATTTCTCCTGCCAGGAATGCCCGTACCGCGACTTCGTTGGCACCGTTGAGTACGATTCTTTCGGCGGCACCTGCTTCTCCACAACGATACGCTAAGTCAAGGCAACGAAAAGTTACCCGGTCCGGGTCGTGAAAATCCAGGGAAAAGCTTCCTTCCAGGGGGAAACGGAATGCCTGGTTTTCCGGCCGCCCGGGATAGTATAACGCATATTGGATGGGAAGTTGCATGTCTGCTATGCCAATCTGTGCCAGAATGGAGCCATCCCGGAATTCCACCATGGAATGGACCACTGACTGGGGATGAACTTTGACACGTATTTTTGAATAGGGAAGCTGAAAAAGAAAATGAGCTTCAATTACTTCCAGTCCTTTGTTCATCAACGTGGCAGAGTCAATTGTCACCTTGCTGCCCATGGACCAGGTCGGATGATTCAGCGCTTCGTTGACGGTAACGGACTGAAGTTGTTCATGTGTCAGGCCAAAAAAAGGCCCACCGGACGCAGTGAGAATCAGGGACTCAATTTCTTTTGGCTTACCTGCCCGGAGGCACTGGTGAATCGCATTGTGCTCGCTGTCCACCGGAATGATTTCGGTTCCTGTTTCGGCACATTCCTGCCGGATGAGATCGCCCCCCGCCACGAGGGATTCCTTGTTGGCCAGGGCGACGCGTTTGGCATGGCGGATGGCATGAATAGTGGGCAGCAATCCGGCTGTGCCTACAATGGCGGACACTGCAATGTCGCAATCCAGCTTCAGTGCGGTGTCAAAGGGAAGAAACTCGGTTCCCGGGCTGTTCTTTTTCAGGAAACGCCTCAAATCCGGGACCTTATCAGAATCATAAATCGAAACAAAATGTGGATGGCATTCCTGGATCTGTTCTTTGAGCTTTTCCAGATTTCTGCCTGCGAGAAGCAGGTTTACTGAAAAGGCCCCGCCACTGCCACGGACAATCTTTAATGTACTGGCCCCGATGGAACCGGTGGAGCCCAGGATGTTGATACTCTTTTGCATTTTACATGAAATAAATGAAATAATAGTACATCAATGGTGCGCTGAGAGCGAAGGAATCCAGGCGGTCTAAAAGGCCCCCGTGACCGGGAATCAAGCCGGCACTGTCCTTGATACCGGCGCGTCGTTTCCACATGGACTCGATGAGGTCTCCCATGATGCCCGTGATGCCGACCACCAGTCCGATGACAATCACATCCTGCCAGGAAAGCCGGGTAAAAAACCAGAACTTGGCAATGGTGGCACCGGCAAAATTGAATACCAGATTCGCAATGGCCCCCTCAATGGACTTGCCCGGGCTGATTTTCGGTGCCAGTTTATGCTTTCCGAAAAGGGAGCCGAAGAGATAGGCCCCGGTATCCCCAAGCCAGACCACAATGAACAAGGTGAACACCAGGTCTGCCCCCATTCCGGGATAGCCGTGGTAAGCATGGGCATCCGAACTCTTCAACGCCACCATGTAGGCGGCTGGAATGCCCAGATACAAAACCCCGAGAAAGGTCAGGGCAGTGGCTTCCAGGGTGGACTGAATCTCTCTGTCAACGAGCAGAGAATACAGCATTACGATTACAAACCCTGCGGACAGCACCAGGTGGGCGGGAATGGTTGGCATCAGGAATGAGGCAGCCAGTGCTGCCATCATCAGAAAGGCGGGGACAGAGTAAAACCCCTTTCCCAGTTTTCCCGCAAGGCTGTGGAACTCAAAGGTGCCGAGAAAGAGAACCAGTATAATCAGGGAAAAAAAATACCCAACGGGGAGGTACTTGACGATGTAGAAAAACAGGGGAACGAAAATCAGGGTTGTTGTTGCCCTGAGTGCAAACTTTCTGGGATTAATTGCCATCAATGCCTCCATATCGCCGCACCCGTCCCTGAAAATCCAGCAGTGCCGTCAGCATTTCGGTGCTGTCAAAATCAGGCCACAGAACGTCGGTAAAGTATAATTCGGTATATGCCATTTGCCACAATAAAAAGTTGCTGATACGCTGTTCGCCGGAAGTTCGAATTAGCAGATCCGGGTCCGGAATACCGCTGGTGTAAAGATGCTGTTCAAAAACCCTTTCGGTCAATTCATCGGGGTGTAAATGCCGTGCCAGAAGGCTCCTTGTTGCCTGCAGTATTTCCTTTCGCCCACCATAATTCAATGCCACATTGAATTGGAGCTGTGAGTTTTCGCTTGTTTCGCTTTCCACATGGTGAATTCCTTCTTGAATTGGCTTCGGGAGAAGGGAAATATCTCCCAATGCCCGCATCCGGATGCCCTTGTCCATGAGCCTTGCCAGCTCAATTCGCATGAACTGGCGAAGCAGGGTCATCAAGACACTGACCTCCAGCGGGGGCCGGGTCCAGTTTTCTGTGGAAAAAGCAAAAAGTGTAATGGTTCCGATACCCAGCTCCAGTACCGTGTCCAGGGCATTTCGAATCGCCTGGACACCGGCCTTGTGCCCCTTGGCTCGGCTCAAGCCCCGTTTCTTTGCCCATCTGCCGTTTCCGTCCATGATTATGGCCACATGGGCCGGCAGCCTTGAAGCGTCCAGCTTTTCCCACAGGCCTTTCTGGGCAGCTGTAGCGGTGCTTGGCGCCTGCATCAGAAATCCCTTTCCGTAATAAAAGTGCAGATTTTCCGAAACACGCCGGTATAACGGTCTTCGGGAAAACGGTCCAGCAGTTGCAATGCCTTGTGGATGTGGCTTTTTGCCAGTTGAATGGTTTCCGCCAGGAAACCCTCTTCCCGGAGTTCCCGGGTGAGGGTACGGCCGTCTTCCGGCAAAATGCCCCGGTTCTGAAAAACCCGTTTCACAATATCGGATACCGTGTCATTGTCTTTGTCCAATGCCAGCAGCACCGGGAGTGTTGCCTTCCCTTCCTTCAGGTCAATGAGACGGGGTTTCCCCAGTTTGTCATCGGCGATATAATCCAGGCAATCGTCAATCAACTGAAACGCAAGGCCGATATTTTCTCCAATTCTAAACCCGGTCTCGGATTTCTCCCGGCCATGGCAAAGGAGGAGGGGAATCCCACAGCATCCCCCGAACAACACCGCTGTTTTCAGGCGAATGATTTCAAAATACTTTTCCCGGGACGGAGGAAACCGGAAAGCCAACTCATTCTGCAACAATTCCCCGCTGACCAGATCCCGGGTGATCCGGGAGATTTCTTCCAGCGCCGCAATATCCTTTAATTCAACTGCAAGGCGCATGGCGGAGGAAAAAACAAAATCACCGTAAAGCACAGTCAGGGTATTGTCCCATTTCGCGTTGTGAGTTTCGTGGCCCCGCCTTGTCGCCGCGTTATCAATTACATCGTCGTGAATCAGCGTGGAGGTGTGAAGGAGTTCAAAGCAGGCACCCAACTTCAGCATCCGTTCCTCATCCAGGCCGCAGATTCGGCCGAAGAGAACGGCAATGGCGGGCCGCAGCTTCTTCCCGGTCTTTTCCAGTGTGTGGGAATTGAAAGGCTGAATTTCCCCGTAAGGCGTTTTCAGATATTCTGCCAGCAATCGGTCAATCTGCCTCAACTCACCGGCTATGGGATTCAAAACACGTATAGACAAACCACGCTCCCCTTAGATCAATTCGAGATGAATTGTAGCACAAAACCTGGCGCGGACAGAGGGAAAGTACGGCAGAGCGATGCGTTGCGCCGCGTGAATAGTGAATGGCGGATAGTGAATAGTTCAGAAGGGGGACGAAAGAGAGTGGCTCAACCCTGCATTCTTTCCAACCCATCACTCACCACAGTGCCAGCAGGGTCTTACTCAACCTGCTTTTTATTCATGCTTAAATTTTCTTTTTCAGAGTGGGGATCATTATCGGAAACTGCGGACTGAGAGTTTCCCAGATGTGTGCACCTTCTTTTCGCATATCGAGGGTAGAATCGGAGGGGGAATAAGACTCTCTCCAAAAGCACGCAAGAAACACAAAGTGAAATTATCGAAGACATACTCTTCTATGATAAAATTGACTAAATCAGCAAACAAAGGCCCCGTTTGTTGCTTTTACAAAGAATCATGGAGAAGGCCGAAAGGTGACAATAGAGAGATGCTGGAATCATTCTTTGCCAGAAAGATCAAAACGAATGAGCTGATTGATACAGAGGCAATTGAACGTTTTAGCCTGATTCTTAGCGAATTGCCGGAGAAATGCAGGTACCGCATTAGCCTGAATAAAAGAAAGTGGATACTATCCAGAAAAAACAAGCAAATTGCCATAGAACGGGATTCTTGGTACAAGTACAAATCCTGTTTCCCGGTCATAAAATTCGCAGAAGAAAACGGTAAAATCGCATCGGTTTGCACGATAAGTCCAACAGTTTGGTGTAAATATGTAATGCTTTCAGGCCTGGCTGTTGTTCCTGTCGCATTTACTGGGCCGCTGGTGTTAGCCTTCCATCATTGTCTTTACCCTGGTGACATCGTGGGCTGGCTGATAATTGGTGCCATGTTCATATTCGCATTTCCAGTTTCACACTACCTGATGTTCCGATCGGAACGAAAAAGGCTGCTGAATGGTGTACCAGACTTTACTTCTTCCCTGTACGTGATCAAAGACGGACGCCCCTGGCCATCGAGCGAAAAACAGGATTGGATTTCTGACCGGTTATTGGAACAAGAGAGATGACCCCTTTCGTTTTTCCAATGTTCATCGAAAAAAGCCGAACATTTTAAAGTTCGGGAAACAGTAAAAATACGAATGCGTTAGTGGCGGGAATTGGATATCCTCTGTCCTCTGTCATTTGTCATTTCGACAGGTAGCAAAGCAGCCTCCCTCTCAACCTGCATTCTTTCCAACCTATCACTATCCACTGCTTGCCGGGCAATCTTGCCCTACCGGCAACCGGATGCGGTACAATGCTTGTGGAAACGGACAAGGACTATGCCGGGGAGGACAGGAATGGAAATTCGCTTTTCGGGAACATACACGGACGAGGATCTGGAGAATATGAAACGGCTGACAGGGCTGGGAAAGAAGGTGCTTTCTGTCTGGTTTCCCTGGACAATTCTCACAATTACCGCAGTGGTCTTTTGCCATAATCTGTTTTCGGCTTCGGGAAGCGGACCGGTGGATTTCGGTGCGCTGTTAAAACCGCTTATTGGCCCGATTTGTGTCATATTACTCCTGTTCTGGGTTCGGTTTCGCCAGAAAAAATTATTGAAGCCACTGAAAGTTGAAATGAGGGGCAGCGTTGATGAAAAAGGGATTCACCTGAAGTTGCCGGACACTGAAACCCACACCGAATGGGAAACGTTTTCCAGTGCTGTTTTAACAGAAGACTATGCTTTTCTCTATCCGAACGAGGAAAGTTATTTCGGTATTCCCCGTACCTTCTTTCAGGATGAAATGCACTGGACCCGGTTTTGTGAGCTGGTTTCCAGGAAGCTTCCAGGCACATCAAAGGGCCAGGTTGAGTAGAAGGCAAGGCAGAGGTTGAGTGAAGCAAAGATTCGGATTCAAATTTTTATTATCTGACAACCAACGTTTTGCACCGGGGTGCGCCTGTACGCTTATTCCATTCAGAAAATGAAAGGAATCAGGCGTTTTACCCGTTTTGAATAGTCCGCATAGTCCGGGTAGTTCCGTCGAAGAAATGATTCTTCCAGGAATACACGGATGAGGGCCCCAGCGGTTCCCAGTAAGCCCAGGCAAAGATTTTGAATTGAATAATTGGAAATAACTGCGGCGAACAGAAAAAGAAGGATGGCCGCATAGATGGGATGGCGCAGAAAATAATACGGCCCGTTGGTAATGAGCCCGCCGGGAGTCGGGTTCGCGGACAGGTGAAAGCTCCTGAATCCGAAAGTCAGCCGTGCCCAGATCATCAGTGCGACGGCAAGAACCTGGAAGGAGATAGAAAGAGGCCCCCGGCCGAAAAGACTGTTCCTTGCCAGTAACCCCAGTATTGCCAGTACCATGCTGAGAAAACCGAGAACAGACAGAAGTTTGTGTTTGGTCATGTTTAAGCGCTCCTTTCAGCCTGATTCAGGGGGCTAAAGGAGTCGACCGGAAATCTCCGGCCGACTCTTCTGAATTTCTGAAATAAGGTAGGTCAGTTGAAAAACTGATCACCGTCTTCAGGGTTGATGGTAATGGCTTCCACTTTGACGGTCGCCTGGTTTTTGCCTGCTGTTTCTTCTATGACAGTTGGGAACAGGATTCCATCGAAATTGCGGTGATTTTTCCAGCTACTGATGGTTGCCACTACGTTTCCAGATCGGTCTACTGTTTTACCCGTGGTGCCGAGGATGGTAAGGTCTTTTTGGGCAATCACATAGGTTTCTGGTTTGTCGCTCAGTGGAATAAGAAGGAAGTAGGCAGCCTGGCCGTTGAAATCACCGGTTTTCACCAGGTTGACCATGTCTTTCTCATTCCGTGCCAGTTTTGCCAGCATGGGCAATGAGGTTGCAATGCCTTTTTTAAGTGAAGCCACCTGAGCAGGGGGCAGCGGCCTGGAGTTGGGGCCCATTGCCATTACTGCCTTTTCAGGGGTTACAATCATTTTCATAGCTCCCATGGGTGTGGCGATTTCTTTCACAACTGAATCCGGGTAGCGAATAGATGTGGTGGTACTCAGAACCATTTTCTGGCCACCTTGCTGGACTGTGGTTTTGGATTTCACCTGCCAGATTTTCACTGTATCCAGTTTGTGTTTCGGATCCAGTTTATCAATGGCTTTGCGAAAGATGGCACTGCCTTCTTTCAGCGTTTTTGCTGTTTGAACCACAGCGGATTCCTTGATTTCCGGTTTGGGAATGGTCACGTCAACAGGGGTTACAGTGCCGAATTCGGACAGGGGTTTGTCAAATTTGCTTTCGTCGCCTACCACCATAATGATTGATTTGTCCATGTGAACATACTTATTTGCCACTCGTTTGATGTCGTCCCGGGTAACATTTTTCAAGCCCTTGAACAGAGTTTCTGTGAAGTTTTCGGGATAGCCGTAAAACTTGTAGGTCAGTGCCCGTCCAATAATCTTGTCTAAGGAATCAAACTGGAAGACAAAACTGTTGATGTAGGCATCCCGGGACTGGTTCAGTTCTTTTTCTGTTACACCGTTTTTCTGGATGTCCGCTACGATGCTTTTTGCTACTTCAATTACCTTTGCGGTGGATTCCAATTTGGTATTGATCCGGATGGCAAAGGCGCCGGGGTAGTCCCAGTTGGTGCCGATGCCGCCGTGGGGCGAGTAGGACAATCCCATGTCCCGGCGAATGGTTTTCATCAGCCGGCTTTCAAAGCCACCACCAAGGAGGCGGGAGAAAATCGCCATTGCGGGAAGGTCCGGGTTATTTCGCATCTGCCCCAGGTGCCCCATGATGATATTGGACTGGGTAATGCCGTCCCGATGGACAAAGTAAACACCGGGTTTTTCGCTGTGAATGTTCAGGGCCGGTAATTTTACTGCCGCCGGTTTCCAGTCCCGGAACAATTCCGTTAGTTTCTTTTTCATCTTTTGAACGTTGAAGTCACCCCATACCGCCAGTACGGCGTTATCCGGTACGTACCAGGTGTCATGAAACGTTTTCAGGTCCTGAATAGTGATGGCGTTAACTGTTGCCAGCTCTTCCATCTCAGAGAGCGGAGAGCTCAGTCCATACACCCGCCGATTGAATTCGCGGGCAGCAATTCCCTGGGGATTGTCATTGCGGCGCATGATGCCGGTTTTCAACTGTTCTTTGGACACGTCGACCTGCTTTGCTGCAAATGCCGGTGTTTCAATGGTAGCCTGGAACAGGCCCAGAATCTTGTCGGCGTTTTCCTTCAGGCAACGGAAGCTGACGCCGGCACTGGTGTCCCCGGCAAAACTCTCTACTGAAGCTGCGATGGATTCCAGATAGTCGTCCATCTGGTCTCCACCCATTCTGCTGTTTCCGGCAGTGCGCATAGTGTCTCCCACCAGTGCAGCCAGCCCGGCTTTCCCGGCCGGGTCAGCGACAGAACCGGTGTGGAAGAGAATCTGTCCGCTGACAATCGGCAACTCGTGGTCTTCCAGTAGCAGTACGGTGAGGCCGTTTTTGAGCTTAAACTGAAAGGGCTTGACAATTTGCGGAGCCCTGGCTGTTGGATATTTTATATAGTGGTAATCCTTTACCTGAGCAAAGGAAACGGCTGTGAGCAACAGGGCGACAAGAAAAACAGGTATGCGTTTCATCTTCCCTTACTCCTTTCCAGGTTTCTGGTTCTTGGGCAAAAGTTCGCCCACGTTACTGTTATTTTTCCGAAGGTATTCTTTCGCAACCCGCTGAATGTCCGCTGCAGTCACATGTTCAATGGCATCTACATCTTCAAAAATAGCCTTCCAGTCGCCGCGTTTAACGTAGTAGTTGGCCAGCATCTGGGCGATTCCCATGTTGTTGTCCATGGCATAAATCAGTTCTGCCTTGGCCTGGGTCTTTACCTTCCGGAGTTCTTCGTCACTCACCGGGGCCGTTTTCAGTTTTTCCACTTCTTCGTTGATTATTTTCTCAACATCTCCATTTGAATGATTGGCTGACGGCACGGCAAAAACCATGAACAGGTTGGGATACTTGGTACCGGGATAACCGGTGAATGAACCAACATAGGCCGCCACTTTTTCCTCTTTAACCAGTCGTTTGTACAGTCGGGAAGACCGGCCGCTTCCGATAATGCCGGATATCGCATCGAATACAGCATTGTCTTTGCTGGTTTCCGCAGGCCGGTGCCATCCGATGAGATAAATAGGCTGGCTTTGCTCATGGAGAATCAGGCGCCGCTGAACAGTCTGTCTCGGTTCCACCGTAACAATGGGGTCCGGTACGTCCCCTGCAGGAATCCGGCCGAAGTATTCGTCCAGCATGGGAATCAGCGTTTTCGGATAGACGTCCCCGACAATAGCAATGGTCATCGTTCTGGGGTTGTAATACTTTTTGAAATAGTTGGCTACTTTAGTACGGGTGTAGTGTTGAATATCCGACATGGCCCCGATGGTGGGGACATGATAGGGATGATAAGTAAAGGACATGAGCTGGAATTGCTCAATCAGTTTGCCGGTGGGGTTGGATTCTGTGCGCATGCGACGCTCTTCCGCCACCACATTCCGCTCCTTGTAGAACTGGCGGAACACCGGATGATAGAAGCGTTCACTTTCCAGAAAGCAGAACAATTCCACTTTGTTGGATGGCAGGGAATAATGGTACTGTGTGGCATCTGCCGCTGTAAAAGCGTTGAGGTCGGGGCTTCCGTTCCGGCTGATGACCTGGTCAAATTCTCCCAGGTTGGCTGCTGCTTCGGCCTGCTTCTGCAGTGCCTTGATTTCCTGCTGTACCTTTTCAATTTCGGCTTTATCTCCATTATGGTCTCTCAGGTCGTAGAGCTTCAGAAACTTTGCGTCAATCTTGTCCATCAGTTCTTTTTCTTTCTTCAAGTCCTTCGCGCCCACGGTCGTGGTTCCCTTGAATGCCATATGTTCCAGCATGTGAGAAATGCCGGTGATGCCGACACGCTCATTCACCGAACCCACATTGACGTAGGTATGGAAGGAAACCACCGGGGCCTCGTGGCGCTCATAAATCAGGAAAGTCAGTCCGTTTTTGAGCTTGTGGACTGTCAGGTTTTTCTCGAAATCCGCCGCGTCCATGGCAAAGGTTGCCACTGACAAGAGCAGGATTCCCATCAGTATCCCAAGTTTTTTCATACGATTCTCCTCATAAATTAAGATTGCCTGTTTTGGAGCTTTCGGCTTTGAAAAACACAGAAACTCCATTAAAACTATGATACGGCAGAAAACAGTTTTTGTTACCTTTTATTGAGAAAATATATGGAAATAGTTCGAGTCGGCGCTGAGTGTGGGTATCAGAGGGAGAAAGACAGCAAATTGGCCGCCTCCCCCCCGTACTTGCATTGCCGGAAAAGAAAACATAAGCAGCAACCCGATGGCCCGGCATTTTTGGTGTTTTTCGTACATTTTCCCAAAATACTTTGGGATATAGGGACAGGCAAATAATGAAAGAAAGTGCTTGCATTGGGGTAGGGGTGGCGGTAGAGTGAGTGCATGAACAGTTATTGTTGCAGGAAGGGGCGATAAATGGCGCGGGAAAGGCGGTTGAAAGTAAAAGGGGAAACGGCGTATTACCACATCATATCCCGGACGGTGGGTGGAGAATTCTACCTCGGGGAT
>Ga0190303_1000904_pt1 | contig 12254 bp, 12 predicted proteins | sample 48700701_MG_FD_161672 | JGI IMG/M metagenome (GOLD analysis project Ga0190303, IMG submission 161672) | Hydrothermal vent sediment bacterial communities from Southern Trench, Guaymas Basin, Mexico - 4870-07-0-1_MG | ecosystem: Environmental > Aquatic > Marine > Hydrothermal vents > Sediment ...
TAGCGGATGGTATTGATCATACATTCTATGACCTGGTCTTTCTGAATGCAAAGTAGAACCGTTTAATTGTCTAGATAAACCAACTGCAAAATCACAGATATCTATCATTTCTTGAACTTCACCTAAACCTTCTTGTAATGATTTTCCCATTTCGTACGAAACTAATTCACCTAATGGTTGTTTTAATTCACGTAATTTTTCACCAAACTGACGAACAATTTCACCACGTAGTGGTGCTGGTTTTAACCTCCAAGTTTTAAAAGCACTTTGAGCGGTTTCCATTACTTTTTCAAAATCATCTTTTGTGGTTGTAGTTATTTTTGCTATTAAATTCCCATCTACAGGAGAAAAGGATTCAATAACCCCACCATTTCCAAAGAAATTCGAACCTGTAGAAGTCCCTTGGTTTAAGTCTTTGACACCAAGTTTATTTAATGCTTTTTCTATTGTTTTTTCTATTGCTATACTTTCCATAAGTTGGCTTTTTTTAAAAATTATTATTGACAAAATTACAAATAATAAATGTTTTAAAAAGAAAAGCCGCTTCAAATTTGAAACGGCTTCTTTCATTCAATATTTGGTAACCAACCAAATAATAAACCAACTAAAACTTATAATTTAAACCTGTGTAAATCCCTAGGTAATACGGTTGAAGACTTCCAGAATTTTTTGAAAAGCTATTTGTTTGAACTTTAAACATTGGAGAAACATTAATGAATAGATTTTTATGAATTGAATAATCCACATCTAAACCAATATTACCACTAAAGTTTACCGATCTTAAATTGTTTGATGAACCTAAACTTTGAGAAAAATCATTGGTTTCAAGAAAAACTTCATCTTTATTTAAAAGAAGTGTACTAAAACCACCAACTAAATTTACCCCAAATTTACCGTTTACAACGTTATATTTTATTTCAACAGGAATTTCAACATAACCAAAGACTTGGTTTAAACTTCCTGAATTGTCATATTCTTTAGATGAAAGATTTTCACTTTTTGATAAAATAGGATTACTGGATAAATTAGAAAAACCAATAACTGAAACACCAGGTGTTACATAAACACCATCGGTTGTATACCCTAAACTTATGAGGTTTACACCAGATTGTACACTAAATTTATTGTTTAGTTTGTACGCAACTTTTACACCATAAGAATAAGAAGAATTTCCAGAAGTTGGATTTTCTTTAAATTGAGAGTCAATTCCTGATCCATTACCAAATGAGTTAATATAGATAGGAGCAAATATAGTAGCTACTGTAAGTTTTCCATTTAAAAAATCTTTCGGAGAAACCTCATTACTTTTAGCATTTTCTAAGGGTAAATTCATACCATCTGCTAGGTAGTATCTATTTAATGTTTTTTGGGCTACTGTAGAATTATCTCCAGAAGAATTTTCATTATTTTCTTCAAGAATTGTATTTAAATTAGCAAAATCAGTATTATTTTTTAATTTATAGCCTGAATTAATTTCAGTTTTATTTTTAGCAGATACTTTTGTTGCTATAGTTTTTTTAGTACCACTATTTTGTTCTTTTGATACCTCTGGAAGCTCAGTATTCTTTTGAAGTAAATTTTTAGTTAAATTATTTGATGGAAGAAAATAGATAGTTCCAACACTAAAAAGTAAGGCAAACAGAGCGGCAATACTCGAAATTTTAACCCAAATAGGTATGTGACGTTTTCCTGAAGATTTGGCTAATTGTTTTTCAATAGAATTCCATGCTTTAGAAGGTGGGGAAACCTCAAAGTCTTTTAAATTCTCTTGGAATAGTCTATCAATATTTTTTAAATCTCTCACTACTATCTTTTAATCTTAAATAGATTGTTGACTTTCTTGATGTAATTCAATTTTTTGTTTTAAAATGGCTCTTGCTCGGGCTAAATTAGATTTTGATGTGCCTTCTGCAATTTGCAACATTTTAGAAACTTCTTTATGAGAAAACCCATCTAAAACATAAAGGTTAAAAACCATTCTGTATCTGTCAGGTAATTCTTGTATTAGATTTAATAAAAAATCTAAAGAAATTTCATCATCATCAATGTCAACAATCACTTCATCTGGTATCTCTTCTGTAACTAAGCTTAACACATTCTTTTGTCTATACTTTAAAAGAATTGTGTTAACCATAACACGCTTTAACCAACCTTCAAAAGATCCTTTAAATTTAAACTGCTCAATTTTATCAAAAATGGTAATAAAACCATCTTGAAAATTATCTTGAGCCTCTTGTTTATTTTTAGAGTACTTTAAGCATATAGAGAATAACTTACCTGCAAAAAGCTGATAAATTTCTTCTTGTGCCTTTCGGTTGTTTTTTGCACATTGTTTTATGAGCTCATTTAAACTCAAAAGCAACTGTTTTAATTAATATTAAGATGCCTATAAAGATAATAGGTTGCGTAAATTTACATTACTTTTGTGATGTTTCCCAGAATTTATGAAAAGAAATAGCTTTTTTAACATTTATAATACCAATGATTTTGATAGAATTGCACTTGAAATATTCCAATTTCAAGCTAAAAATTGTGATGTTTATAAAGAGTTTCTTAATTATTTACAGATTAACATTACAGAAGTTAAAAACATACATCAAATTCCTTTTTTACCAATTCAATTCTTTAAATCACATAAAATAATTACGCCTAAAGAAAATACCCAAAGAGTTTTTTTAAGCAGTGGGACTACTGGAAACACTCAAAGTAAACACTATGTTACGGATTTAACAATTTATGAAGAAAGCTTTACAAAAGGATTTGAAAGTTTTTATGGAGTTCTAGAAAATTATACAGTTTTAGCATTGTTACCTTCTTATTTAGAACGTGATGGATCTTCGCTAATTTACATGATAAATAATTTTATTAAAAAATCTAAAAATAATAAAAGCGGATTTTATTTAAATAATTTAGATGAATTAAGTAAAACTTTAATAGAATTAGACTGTAGTGGTGAAAAAGTATTACTTATTGGTGTTTCATTTGCATTGTTAGATTTGGTTGAAAAGTTCAACTTTAAGTTGAAAAACACCATAATAATGGAAACAGGAGGAATGAAAGGAAGGCGAAAGGAGTTAATTAGAGAAGAATTACATCAAGTTTTAAAAGATGGTTTTGGAGTTAACAATATTCATTCTGAATATGGAATGACTGAGTTATTAAGTCAGGCATATTCTAAAGGGAATGGTATTTTTGAATGCCCATCTTGGATGAAAATACTAATTAGAGATACAGAAGATGCTCTTACAATTTTACCAGAAGGAAAATCTGGGGCAATTAATGTAATTGATTTAGCCAATATAAATTCCTGTTCATTTATTGCAACACAAGATTTAGGGAAAATTTACAAAAATGGTACGTTTGAAGTTTTAGGACGTTTTGATGATTCTGATATAAGAGGTTGCAATTTAATGGTTCTTTAATATAAAAAAGACTACTGTTGAAGTAGCCTTTTTTTAATTGTTTATATAATTTTTATTAAAAAATAACTCTTTTTACCACGTTGTAATAACACAAATTTATCTGCAATTAAATCTGAAGCAGTAATAATGCAATCATCTTTTACTTTTTCTTTATTTACAGAAATTGAATTTTCTTTTAAAGCTCTACGTACTTCTCCATTAGATTTTAAAAACCCGTTATCAGCAAAAGCAGATACAATTTCTAAGCCATTTTCAATAACAGAACGTTCTATTTCAGCTTGTGGAACACCATCAAAAACATCTAGAAATGTTTGTTCATCAAGTGTTTTTAAATCTTCAGCAGTAGATTTACCAAATAAAATACTAGATGCTTTTATAGCATTATCATAAGCTTCTTTTCCGTGAGTCATAACAGTAACTTCTTCTCCAATTTTCTTTTGAAGAATTCTCATATGAGGCGCTTCTTTATGTTCAGCAATCAGTTTTTCAATAGTTGGTTTATCTAAAAAAGTAAATATTTTAATATATTTTTCGGCGTCTTCATCGGATGAGTTTAACCAATATTGATAGAATTTATAAGGAGATGTTCTATTGGCATCTAGCCATACATTTCCACCCGCAGTTTTCCCAAATTTAGAACCATCGGCTTTTGTAATAAGTTTACATGTAATTGCATATGCTTTTCCTTGTGCTTTTCTTCTAATTAATTCAGTACCTGTAGTTATATTCCCCCATTGATCTGAACCTCCCATTTGAAGTTTGCAATTATTTTCTTTGTATAAATGGTAAAAATCGTATCCTTGAAATAATTGGTAGGTAAATTCTGTAAAACTCATTCCCGTTTTAGAATCAGAATCTATACGTTTTTTCACAGAATCTTTTGCCATCATGTAATTTACGGTAATGTGTTTACCAACATCACGTACAAATTCAATTAGAGAAATACCTTTCATCCAATCGTAATTATTTACTAATTGAGCAGCATTATCAGTGGTACTATTAAAATCTAGAAAACGAGCTAGTTGACTTTTTACACCTGCTATATTTTTGTTTAAAGTAGCTTCATCTAGTAAATTTCGTTCATCAGATTTTCCTGAAGGATCCCCAACCATACCCGTTGCTCCACCTACTAAAGCAATAGGGTTGTGCCCCGCTTTTTGAAAATGCATTAGTATAATAATTGGCACTAAACTTCCAATATGTAAAGAATCGGCTGTTGGATCAAAACCAATATAACCAGTAGTTTTATTTTTTAATAAATATTCTTCAGTTTCAGGCATCATATCGTGTAACATGCCTCTCCAACGTAGTTCTTCAACAAAATTCATTATCAAAATTTTTAATTTCAGCAAAGATAAAATTTTAGTTGTTAGTTGCTACCTTTAGTTATCAGTTTTTTTAATGATGCTCAATGCTAAATACCCAAACATTTTTTATACTTTCGTTTTATGATTTTAGTTACCGGAGGAACAGGTTTAGTAGGTGCACATTTATTGTATCATCTTTTATTAGAAAATGATGTAGTAAAAGCTATTTATAGAAAAAACAGTGATTTACAAGCTGTGAAAAATGTTTTTAGCTATTATTCTGATGATTTTGAGAGTGTTTTTGAAAAAATTGAGTGGATTGAAGCTGATATTACTGATGTTTATTTGTTAGAAAAAGCTTTTAAAAATGTTACCAAAGTATATCATTCAGCAGCATTGATTTCTTTTGACCCAAAAGATTACTCAAAAATGCGAAAAATTAATATTGCAGGAACTGCCAATATTGTAAACTTATGTATTGATAAAAAAGTAAAAAAAATATGTTTTGTAAGTTCTATTGCAACCATTGAAAAGTCTTTAAACAAGAAACTTATAGATGAAAATTGCGAATGGAATAACGAAACAAATAATTACGGTTATGCAATTACAAAATATGGTGCCGAAATGGAAGTTTGGAGAGCGTCACAAGAAGGAGTTGAGGTTGTAATTGTTAATCCAGGTGTAATTTTAGGAGCTGGGTTTTGGAATAATGGTGGTCCAGGAGAATTATTCACTAAAATATATAAAGGCTTAAAATTTTATTCAGAAGGTGTTACAGCATTTGTTTCGGTTGGTGATGTTGTAAAATCAATGATGCTACTTATGAAAAGTGAACTAAAAAATGAGCGTTACATTTTAGTTTCAGAAAATTTAAGTTTTAAAGAAGTATTTTTTCAAATGGCCGATAGTTTTGAAAAAAAAAGACCAACTATAAAAGTCACAAAATTAATGGGCGCTATTGCTTGGCGATTTAGTGAAATAATAGCTGTTTTAACTAGAAAATCACCAATATTAACCAAACAATCTTCAAAATCTATTCATAATAAATATTACTATTCTTCTGAAAAAATACAAAAAACTTTAAATTTTAAATTTGAACCTGTTTCAGAAACTATTAAAAAAGTTTGTGAATTGTATAATAAATAATTTTATGCATTCAGAATTTCAAAATATTATTAAAAAATGGACAGCAAATCAATCTATTGAAGTTAAAATAATAACGCTATTTGAAAAAGTTAGGGATATTCCTTATGGAGACATTGGTTCTAGAAAACCCTTAGATGTTTATTCACAAAATAAAGGAACTTGCTCAGGGAAACATGAATTACTAAAAGCACTTTATAAAACACTTGGGATATCAGTAAAGGATTTTATAATAATTCATAATTTTAAGAAACTACCTGTAAACTACCCAATAAATATTCAACAAATATTAGAAAAAACAACTATTATTGACCCTCATAATTTTATAAAAATTAAAATAAATAATAAATGGTATATTGTTGATGTAACTTGGGATAAAGCACTTAAAAAACATGGATTTCCTGTGAACGAAAATTGGGATGGAAAATCAAACATGAAAATTTCAGTAACAAAAGGTGGTGAAATTTACGAAACAGAAAAACCAATTGTTTTAAAAGAGAAATTATTAAAAAACATGTCTGAAGAATTTCAAAAGGAAAGGAAAATATTTTTAGAAAAACTTACAATATGGCTTGATATTTTAAGAAGAAAAAATACAATTTAACTAAGTAAAATTATTTATTTTTTTTTAAATGTTTATTTTTAAAATCTGCTATAGTATCTCCAGCATTGTATTTACGATATGGACCTTTGTTTATTTTTCGTAACGAATCTTTTTTTGCACGAGCAATGGAGTCGTTTGCTCTAACTTCAGTATCATATTGTTGTTTAAGAGCCTTTAAACGCGTATCAACTTTTCGAAGTATTTCATCGTAATCATCTATTCTTGAAGTATAATAATAATTACTTTCTTTAAATCGAATTGTATCAATTTGATGTTTTTCAAAAATAACAGGAAAATAATTTACATTGCGCTGAAGGTTTAAATTTTTAATATGATCACCTCCATCTGCAATAAAAATATCAGTTAGTAAATCAACCATTTTCTCTTTTGGCATTAAATTTTTAGGTTTTTTAATAATTGTATTACTAGTGCAAGCTCCTAAAAAAAAACCTAAAAAAGCTATGTAAATAAATTTATTCATTTGTTCTGTTAAATAGTAAACGTTTTCCTTTTATTGTGCTATGAAACAACCCTTTAGTATATGCTAAGTGCCCATTTACAAAAGTATGTGTAATTTTTGAATAAAAAGTAGTCCCTTCAAATGGAGACCAGCCACATTTGTATAAAATATTATCTTTAGTAACCGTCCAAGGAGATGAAGTATCTACCAATACCAAATCAGCATAATATCCTTTTTTAATAAACCCTCTTTTTTCAATTTTGAAAATTTTTGCAGGATTATGGCACATTTTTTCAACTATTTTTTCAATTGAAATTTGCTCTTTTCGAAATGCTTGTAATAATGCAGGTAACGCATGTTGAACGAGAGGCCCTCCACTTGGGGCTTTGGTATAAACTTGTTGTTTTTCTTCTAAAGTATGTGGTGCATGGTCAGAAGCAATAACATCAATTTTATCATTTAATAAAGCTTTCCAAAGTCCTTCTTTATCTTTCTCAGTTTTTATTGCTGGATTCCATTTTATAAAGGTTCCTTTACTTTCGTAATCACTTTCATCAAACCATAAATGATGTACACATACCTCAGCAGTAATTTGCTTTTTTTCTACAGGTATTTTATTGTTAAAAAGTTCAGTTTCTTTCTTTGTTGATAAATGAAAAACATGCAAACGAGCTCCTGTTTTTTTAGCCAATGCAATAGCTTTAGAAGAAGATAAATAACAAGCTTCTTCACTTCTAATTTTTGGATGTAATGCTATAGGAATATCTTCTCCGTATTCTTTTAAGTAAGTGTTTAAATTCTTTTTTACTGTTGCTTCATCTTCACAGTGAACAGCAATAAGCATTTTGGTTGAAGAAAATATTTTTTCTAAAACCTTTTCATTATCAACTAACATATCTCCAGTTGAAGAACCTAAAAATAACTTAATTCCAGCCACATTTGTTGGATTAGTTTTTAATAATTCTTCTAAATTATTATTGGTTCCGCCAAACATAAAGGAGTAGTTAGCATAAGAACTATTTGCTGCAATTTCAAATTTTTGTTCCAATAACTCTTGTGTAGTTGCTTGTGGAACAGTATTAGGCATTTCTATAAATGAAGTAATACCTCCAGCAATGGCTGCTTTACTTTCACTTTTAATAGTTGCTTTATGTGTTAATCCAGGCTCACGAAAATGAACTTGATCGTCTATAACTCCTGGAATTAAATAATTCCCTTCAGCATCAATTACAGTTGTATTTACTGATTTTGAACTAATAGAAGAATCTATATCTACAATATATTCCCCATCAATTAAAACGTCACCCTCAATTATTTTCCCTTCGTTAACAATTTTGGCATTTTTAATAAGTGTTAAACTCATCTTCTTTTTCTTTTATTTTGGTAATCCTTGCAATCTCATTTTAATAACTCCAAAAACGGCTTCAGAAATTATGGAGCCACTCATTTTTGAAGTTCCTTTTTCTCTATCAGTAAAAATAACAGAGACTTCTTTATGTTTAAATTTTCTTTTCCATGCCTTAAACTTCATTTCAATTTGAAATGCGTATCCCACAAATTTAATATTATCTAATTCAATATTTCTTAGCACGTTGCTTTTGTAACAAACAAAACCTGCTGTGGTATCAAAAATGGGGATTTTAGTGATGATTTTCACGTATTTTGAGGCAAAATAAGATAAGAGGAGTCTTTTAATGTCCCAATTTACTACGTTAATTTTATTATTTAAATACCTTGATCCTATTGAGAAATCAGCTCCATCAATAGCACAAGCATTGTATAAATGTATTAAATCTTTTGGATTATGTGAAAAATCCGCATCCATTTCTATAATATAATTGTAGTCTTTTTCTAAAGCCCATTTAAAACCATGAATATAAGCAGCCCCAAGTCCAGTTTTTTCTTTTCTTATTTCAAGAAACAAATTAGAAAGTTTCTTTTGAAGATTTTTTACAATTTCAGAGGTGCCATCAGGGGAACTGTCATCTACAACCAAAATATCAAATTGTTTTTCTTGAGAAAACACAGCCTTAATAATGGCTTCAATATTTTCTTTTTCATTATAAGTAGGAATAATAACAAGTGTATTTGACATAATGCAAAATTATTTCGCAAAGATAAAACAAATTATTCCTAATTTTGCGTTAAAATAATAGCTAACTTAATGTTTGAAGCAACAAAAATTATACATCAAAATAATGATTGGATTACACTTGTTTTATTGTTTGTTTTTATTGTCTTATCACTATTAAAAGTGATATTTAAGGGTAGATTATCACATGTAAACACTGTTTTTATTTCAAAAAAATATTTTTTGACTTACTTTAATAAAGGAAAAAGTAATTTTTTAAATGGATTTCACGTATCTCTTTTTATAGTTCAACTACTAGTAATATCACTGTTGTTTTATTTGATAAATATACACTTTCAATTTCAACCAATATCATTAAATTTTAGAGGCTATATTTTAATAATTTTTTGGGTTAGCTTGTATTTTAGTTTACGTTATTTAATTGGGCTTTTATTGGCTTTTTTATTCAATTTTAAAAATGAGTATAATATACTTGTTTACTATAAAATGAGCTATTTTAATAATTTAATTTTGTGGGTTTTACCGTTTCTTGTTTTAACAGTTTACGTTGATATGTACCACAAATTATTGTTAAACATTACTGTATCATTGGTTGTAATATTACTATTACTGAGATATAGCTTAATCTTAATGAACAATAAAAAGCTCATTTTTAGCAACTTGTTCTATTTTATTTTGTACATTTGCGCCCTTGAAATAGCACCTTTAATAATTATTTTAAAATTAAATATTTAGAGATAAAATTGAAGTTTATGAAAGTGAAAACAATATTAGTTTCTCAGCCAGTTCCAAAGGCGGAAAATTCACCATATATAGAATTAGCTGAAAAACAGAAAGTTAAAATTGATTTTGTGCCATTTATTCATGTTGAAGGAGTTTCAGCAAAGGAGGTAAGGGTTCAAAAAATTGATTTAAATAATTATACTGCAATTATATTAACAAGTAGAAATGCTGTTGATCATTTTTTTAGAGTTGCAGAAGAAATGCGATTTACAGTTCCAGATTCTATGAAATATTTTTGTCAATCTGAAGCAGTAGCTTTTTATTTACAAAAATACGTAGTGTATCGTAAGCGTAAAATTTATGTTGGCCAACGTACGTTTGCAGAATTAATTAAAATTATTAAAAAACATAAAGACGAAAAGTTTCTTTTACCATCTTCAGATAAATTAAAGGATATTATACCTGTTTCTTTAAATGAAATTGAAATAACTTGGGATAGAGCTACTTTATTTAAAACTGTTGTAAGTGATTTATCTAATTTAGAGGATGTATTTTATGATATTTTAGTGTTTTTTAGCCCTTCAGGGATAGATTCTTTATTTAAAAACTTTCCCGACTTTAAACAAAATAACACTTGCATAGCGGTATTTGGAAATTCAACGGTTGCAGCAGCGACAAAAGCAGGTTTAAATTGCGACATTAAAGCTCCAACGCCTAATACACCATCTATGACTATGGCGTTAGAAAAATATATAATAGCAATAAATAAAAAATAAAATTTCAAGTAAGTTCTAAAAAACCGAGTTTAGCTCGGTTTTTTTATGCAAATAAGTTTGCAAAAACATCTTCAACCTTAGTTACCTTAACCACTTTAATAGCATGGTTAATTTTACTAATTTTAGTAAATTTAGAAATAAATATTTTATGAAAACCTAGTTTTTCAGCCTCCAAAATACGTTGTTCTACTCTATTTACGGGGCGTATTTCTCCTGCCAAACCAATTTCAGCAGCAAAGCAAAAATCTTGAGGAATTGCATAGTCTTCATTCGAAGATAAAATAGCACTTATTACAGCCAAGTCTATTGCAGGATCATCTACTTTTATACCACCTGCAATATTTAAAAAAACATCTTTTGCTCCTAGTCTAAACCCAGCACGTTTTTCTAAAACAGCGAGTAACATATTTAAACGCTTTGTATCGTACCCTGTAGTTGAGCGTTGAGGTGTACCGTAAACCGCAGTGCTAACAAGTGCTTGAACCTCAATCATTAAAGGGCGTAAACCTTCTAAAGTTGCAGCAATTGCAGTACCACTTAAATTATCTTCTTTTTGAGAAATTAAAATTTCAGAAGGGTTTTCTACTTCGCGTAAACCTATATTTTGCATTTCATAAATACCAAGTTCAGCAGTAGATCCAAATCTATTTTTATTAGCTCGCAAAATTCTGTAAGTATGATTTCTGTCACCTTCAAATTGTAAAACAACATCAACCATATGTTCTAATATTTTTGGGCCTGCAATGTTTCCATCTTTAGTTATGTGACCAATTAAAAGTACTGGAGTTGAAGTTTCTTTAGCAAATTTAATAAGCTCTGCAGTAGTTTCTCTAATTTGAGAAACAGAACCTGGAGACGCGTCAATATATTCAGTATGTAGTGTTTGAATAGAATCTATTACAACAATATCTGGGGTTGCTTTTTCAATAGCTCTAAAAATATTCTGTGTATTTGTTTCGGTTAAAATTAAGCAGCTTGTATTTGTGATTTGTAAACGCTCAGCACGCATTTTTATTTGAGACTGACTTTCTTCACCTGAAACATACAGGACTTTTTTGGGTATTGTTAATGCTATTTGTAGTAATAACGTAGATTTACCAATACCAGGCTCTCCTCCTAATAATAACATAGAACCTTTAACAATTCCACCACCTAAGACTCTATTAAACTCGTTATTATTAGTGGAGATTCTATCTTCTTTATCAAGTGATATTTCATTAATTTTTAGAGCTTTATTTGTCTTTTTTGTTGTGGAAGTTTGTTTCCAATTTCTTTTTTCTTCTTTTTGAATAATTTCTTCAATTATTGTATTCCATTCATTACAAGATTTACATTGCCCTAGCCATTTTGGATATTGAGTCCCGCAATTTTGACAGAAAAAAGTTGTGTTGGTTTTAGCCATTTTAAGTGAGTTGAAAGAGGTAAATATACTAAGAATTCTTAGTTATTTTTGGTATTTATTATAGATAGGAAGAAATAAAAAGGATAAACCTCCAAAAACAATTACCATAATGGTTTGTGCTGTCCACATTATCCATCCAAAAGCACGTGCTGGATTATCATCAACATTGTATAAAATAAGTGCGCTAGCAACAAAAACAGGGTATGTTCCCAGGCCTCCATTTGTTAAAGCCATACTTAAACCTCCAACTACAAAGCCAACAATAATGGCAGCAAAAGGAAGGTTGGTGGTTTCGGGTAATGCAAAAGTCACAACATAAAACATG
>Ga0190303_1000905_pt1 | contig 12253 bp, 10 predicted proteins | sample 48700701_MG_FD_161672 | JGI IMG/M metagenome (GOLD analysis project Ga0190303, IMG submission 161672) | Hydrothermal vent sediment bacterial communities from Southern Trench, Guaymas Basin, Mexico - 4870-07-0-1_MG | ecosystem: Environmental > Aquatic > Marine > Hydrothermal vents > Sediment ...
ACGCCACATAATAACCGTCTCCGGAATTTGACACCAACGGCAGTATATCCTCTCCTACGGCATTCTTGCAGGAATCAACCCTGTATACATCCTTCCAGAATATATACTCTCCCTCTCCGTTCAATGCAAGATTGTATGACGAGTCATATTTTATCGCCTTGAGATTTAATCTGTCTATGTAATCTCTCTCAATCTCATTCTCGCTTATCGCCGCTTCCATTACTCTTTTTTGGTTCTCTCCTCTATCATCGATAATTTTCTTTTTTCTCAATGCTCCCTTCTCTCCGATACTATAGTTTAACAGATAATCATCATGCTTATTACCATAACCGTAATGCATTATCGTATTCTGCGGAATATATGCTCCGTTCTTCTTTATATAAAAATAAGGACAACCGGATCCGGATGTGTCTCCTCCGTAAACTCTTACGGTTGGGGAATTCCCTACATAGACAGTATCCCACAAATCCCATTGCCAATATTCAACATAATATGTATGAGAAACATTATAAGGAAAAAATCCATAATCATAATATACATTTTGAGAAGTAGAGTTTAAATATTGCCCGTCTCTGTAAATTTTATATAAATCATAAATTGTGTTTGAATCCGGAATGGCTTTTCCGTTTTTATTATTATATCCATATTCCAATCTTACTCTTGAATCCGCAAAATCCGGAGGAGTGCCCAACTCAAAACTTGCATTAAGATATAAATAAGGCGGCGGTGGCGATGTAACGGCAAATTGATTTGATATATTTGATATCGGTGTAAAAGCATCAAGATAAAATTCTATCTTGATTTGATAGCCCCCTGTTGATGTCGGTGTAAAAGTATAGTTTCTTACATTCCCATTCAGTGAATCAAGAAATACCCAACCCCCGGTATCTTTTTTATAATACAATTTTTGAAATACGGCATAATCATTTGTCGTCCATGTGAAACTTGTACTATATCCGATATAGCAACCGGTAATATGTGAAAGTGCCACAAAAGATGAGTCTTCCTCCCCTCCTTCAATATGAAGTGCATATGTTCTATGTGCTATCTCTCCCGTCATATCCATATCTACTATATCTAATTTTATTTCAGAAACATTTACTCCTCCTATTACTTCTTTTGATGTTAAAAATACAGGATCTCCGGGGAATGAACGAGAATACTTGTATATCGGAAACGCCTTTACTGCCAATACTTCTTCAATGAATTTTGTTGTATCTCCTGTTGTATCCCTTTTACAAGTATTTTTAATCAGTTTAGCAATTACTACAAGCGATTTATTATAATTAGTTACACAACTCCTTATTCTCAACGCTCCGTCTTTCCAATAATTAGCCTGTCCGCTTACATCATACCCATACGATTGCCCCGATATAGGACTTCCGTATCTGCTTGAATTGTCATCTATCACCCAGTTCTTTATAAATTCACTCGTAAATGTACATGTCGGAAGTCCCAATTCAACATCTGTTAGTGGATTACTTCCACCAAAATGTGTAGCATAAATCACAGCATTAAATTCTGCATTATCTAAATAAACCTGATCTACCATTACAACTCCGTCATTGGGAGAAAATCCTACTGATGAATATGGCTTCGGTCTATTACCTGCAATAGTCGCATATCTTGTAGTATAATTATTATTGATTTCATTGTATCTTAACCAATTAGACCATTGGTTAGTAGTCCCATTGTTACTTTTAAATCTTGTCTCAGGTGTTGGTAAACATAACCAATCTACTCCCATTTCAAGCAATTCCCCCGTTTTCTGCCATACTTCTGCTCCTCCAATCGCATTACTTACAACTGCTTCTATAAATTCATTTGTATGAAATGGATGATTTGGAGTCGCAACAAATAGAACTTTATTAACTCTATTTTCATCCAAGTAATATGTTATTGCCGACCTTGCTACAAGCCCTCCCATTGAATGCGCTACAATATTTACCTTAGCGTCCGGATTGTACATCCAATTATCACCATAACATGCACGTAATACTTTATATATAAATTGCGTTAAGATATACCCGTATTGTCTATTTGCATTTGATACATTGTACTCCGCTGTATACCTCACAGGTTCATATTTTCCATTGCTTCCTATAACTCCTCTTGAAGGAATCTGATAACTGTAATATGAAAAATTATATATCCTTCTTGTATCTGGCATAGATTGTAATATAGTAGTGCTACAACATTCAAATGCTGAATCTCCTTGAGAAGTAAGTCCCCACTTATACCCTTTATATTCTTCATTCAATATCCTTTTTATTGCTGAATATGAGCTATCCCAGGCTGCCCATCCCTTCTCTGCAATTGGGATTCTCTGAATCCCATGAATCGCAATTATTGGGTAATCTGAAGCTAAAATATTAGTATAAGTTCCAAATATTATTAATATTAAAGCTATAAGATATTTTACAATCTTCATCTTTTACCTCCAAATCTCATATTTATACCTAAAAATATACCACTTGTTCCTATTGTTAGTTTTTTTCTTCCCCACTCCCATGGTGAGTTGTTATGATATTCTACTGCATGTCCTATCTGTAGTTTTAAGAAAGGATATATATTTAATCCCTTAAATGAAATAAGTTTCTCCCAACCACAAAATATTCCACAACCAATGCACTCTCTCTGTACATATGCTGTTGTATCCGATATATTACCATTAACAGCAGAATGATAGCTCTCCTCTGTATTTGCAATAAAATGATTTATAGAGACACCATAGTAGAATGATTTAGTTTTATAATATTTTAGCAGTATACTTTTATAATATATTGACCATTCTCCGGTATAAACTCTTGCTAAGCTATCATATGTATAATATAAATACATATTAAGTCCTTCCCTTTCTGTTAAATGAGGAAACGCTCCATATTCAATTCCAATTGCTAATTTGCTTTTAGAGGGCATAAATATATTTACATTCACTGAATTAATCCAATTGAAAATTAAGTCAGGAGGAACAAAAAACATTATTAAACCACTTTCTTTCATTAAAGCTCCGTAAGTGATACAAATTCCTCCTGTATAACCTATTTCATATTTTACTGTTTTATACCATGGCAATTTTAATTCCTGCTTTTGTAATACAGGATTTTCCGATTCTGTTGATAGTGAATCACTGGATTCCGCTAACATCGGAATACCGATTGATAATACAAGCAATGCAACTATGAAAACAGTTCGTTTCATAAACACCCCCAATTTAAATTATGAATAAAATGATTTTTAAAATAAAATAAAATCGAATAAAACATAAAACCTCTTTTATTAATTATGACATATTTCTATTTATTTGCAATATATAATATAAAAAATTAAATATTCTTTTTGTTCCCTGATTTGGCTTGAGATTTGTCGTATTATCACAGGTAATTGCAGGACTCCCATCCGCTTTAAGACCATATTGATATCCCCCATAATGTAAATCCGAAATCTTTGTCATTGCTGTAGGAAAATCTAAAGATAAATCAGGTTTCATAGGATACCATGTAGTCCATCCACCTACAACATTCCAATGTCCATGCTCATAAACAGAATCCATAGGAACTGCTTCTGATTTGTGTCCGTGAACAAAGATAATAGGAACATCAGAGGCAAATAAACCTATCGAAAAGAATATAAAATATATTAATAGAAAGATCCTTTTAAGTTTCATTTTAAACCTCCTTTTGGAGTAAAGTTATACCCTATTATAAAACCTATACCATTTAAGTAAAGTGATATATTGTCCCCAGTTTTTTTACCCTTATACCATACTTTCCCAATATCTAATCGGAAAGAGAAATTCCTGTTTACTGGAAAAATACAGGAAAACCTGAATCCGTTTCCTCGAAAATAGAACTCATGAGAATAAGAATAAACGTATGCCATTCTTAAAATCGATCGTTTTCCCGAATATATAGAATATCCAACCCACACTGGAATCAATCTAAATCCTATGCCTGTCGCCCATCCATACCCCATTCCTACTTCAATCCCTTTCCCTTTCTTAAGAGGATATGTTGCACTCACTTCTATCGAATTAAGGTAGTAAAGATGCGCCACAAAATACATTGGTAATATAAAGGGTCCAGCTATTGGAGAGGCTTCAAATGATCTCGCAAGGTCCTCTCCTGTCCAGCACAATCCCCCTGAATAACCTATTCCATAATCCAACTTCATCCAGAAAGGAATACCCTTCCCTTTTAATGTGTCTTTACTCGAGCTGCCGGAGGTAAGCAATGAACTGTCATTATTATATGCGAGTGTATAGTTCATATTCTTATACCACGGTAATTTTAATTCCTGATTTTGTAATACAGGATTTTCCGATTCGGTTGATAGTGAATCATTGGATTCCGCTAATATCGGAATACCGATTGATAATACAAGCAATACAATTACGAAAACAGTTTGTTTCATAAACACCCCCAATTTAAATTATGAATAAAATGATTTTTAAAATGAAATAAAATCGAACAAAACATAAACCCTCCTTTATTAATTATAACACATCTGTAAATATATTGTATATCATAAATACAATATAAACAACTAAATAAACCTTTTTCATGAATCCCCCTTGTTGATTATTATAATTCTATTTATTATATTATACCATCCCCCATATTGTCAAGCATATTTTTTGTTTTCCGATAGATAGGTCCGCCTGAACTAAAGTTTCGGCAGATATGTATAGAAATATCAAACTGTAATAAATTAGATTCCGGATCAAGTCCGGAATGACAAAGTCAAGCGAAGAATGTCCCCTTATGTCACCCTGAATCCTGTGCTGAACTCGTTTCAGTATTATTTTAGGTTCTCGGATACCAAAGCAAGTTTAGCATAACTGTTTTTTTGAAATCATTTTTTATTTTTAAAATTACCTAAATAACCAATACACAAAAGGTAGTAAGTATATCTGTACCACGTGCCAATTTCTCGCTGACAGGTTTGGAAATATTAACCTGCAATAAGCGATATGGTGAAACTCGTTTAGAGCGAGAAATTTTTTAAAATTATTTTATGGTTCCAAAATTAAAATAATAACCGTTCAACAACAAGTTGTAGGTATATCTATATTACTTTCCCGGGGTATTGATAAATGCTTTGGGAATTCATGAGTAAATATAAATAAAACAAACGGACAAAGTATCTCAATTGTTTTCCGCTTCTCTTTTTTTCTTTCGGTAATTATCTTTATTATCCGTGTAATCGAGAAACAACTCAAAGGAATGTTCCCATGTATATCTCTGAGGATTTACACATCCTTTTTTCCCGTATAATCTGCGAATAGCATCTGCGATCAGATCTGTTGCCCCGTTTCTCACACATTCACCCGCTCTTTCTCTCTTAATTAATTTTTCGGCCTCTGTTCCCTCGGGCGCAATTAATAATATCGGTTTTCCCGCTCCGAAATACTCGTACAATTTCGCAGTTGTAACATCTTCCATTCCTTCCACTGCCGCCAGGGTAATAAGTAAAATATCCGCCGACTTCATGAGACTTAGGGCGTCTTCATGAGGCAAATACCCATATCGAATCACATTTCCATCCACTTCATACCTCTCTATCAAATCATTCAACGTTCCTGTCGCATCGACACCGGCAAAATGCAGGACAAAATCGTCATTTTCCCTCAATGCTTTCAAAATGGATTCAATATCGGTAAGATGACTGATGCGGGATATGTAGGCTATGTTGATTTTCTCCTTCTGCATTTTAATTTTCTTTGCCTTTTTAAAATCAATTTTGGAAAATCCGTTTCTAACAAGAACAATTTTATCCCTTAGGTTAGGATATTTTTCCTTCAGTTTCACCAATATATTCTCCGTTGTTACCGTAATTTTCGAGGCGGCGGAAATAATCTTTTTCTCTTCTCTATGTTCAACAAACGAAACTATTCCGTTTGATTTCTTTAATTGGTTATCCGTAAGAGCATCTCTTAAATCCACTATCCAATTGATACCGTATTTCTTAGCAATCCTCATACAGGATAAATGTAATGAAGGGGGTGGTGATGTACTAACAATAGTATCTACACCTCTTTCTTTTACTATTCTTTCAATCGCTCTTTTTAGTGATGGAAACAGAAGTATCTTATTATCAAAAGGAAATATTTGAGCATTGATTTTTCTCAAAATGCCAAATTGTCCTTTCCCTTTACCACTGAAATATCGCTGCGGATCGTAAGTTTTTAATTTTATGATACGTATTCCGTCCGGGGCTTTTAAAGAATCGTCAAAGGCAATATACTTCACCCCTTCCGTAGTAATAACGGTAACGTCATATCCACGCCCTGCAAGAAATGCTGCGAGGTAATACCCCCTTAATGCTCCGGAAAAACCCATCGGCGGGAAATAGTACGATACAATCAATACACTTTTATTCATACCGTTTTACCAAATCGAGTAAAATCTTCTCCTGTTTTTCCCATATAAAAATTTCTCTGTATTTCATAGCTTTCTTTTGAAATATATCATAATTTTCGGCAAGCGTTCCAATTGCCTTTTTTATGTTTTCCAAATCCGTAGAGCAGGCAATCCCCGCTCCCGTTCCATTCGCAATTTTTTTCATTTCAGGGAGATTGCTGCAAACAAAAGGTATTCCCGTCGCAATGTACTGAAAAATCTTATTGGGAAGTCCCAATCGATTATTTACCGACTTACCTTCATTCATAACAATTCCCGCACCGTATTTCGCTATCTCCGCAGGTAATTTCTCCGCTGCCACAACTCCCCTAAATGTTATATTTGCAGCATCTGAAGCAATGAATTTCAATTTTTTCTCCAGTTTTCCTCCACCTATTATTGTCAGATTGTACCCGTTTAATTCTTTAAATGCCCTTACGATTTGCTCCAACCCCCTATCCTCGGAAAGATTTCCCACATAACATATATTTCTTTTATCGCCCATTGATATCACATTCCAGATTGCCTTAGACGGATAATTGTAAAGCACACTCACTCCCCTGTTTACCTTCGCTTTTATATATCCGGCAAGTGAATTGCTGACAGTAATCACGGAATCCGCATTTTTCAACGTTATGAACTCTATTGTTTTCCAGAATAATTTTACAAAATAATTCTGCTTCTCTTTCATTTCACTACCTATTTCATGCATATCAAAAACAATGGGAATATTGTACAAAACTTTACATAATAATGCGGGAGGAGCAGTGTTAATATCGGCAAAAAATATGAGTGCAGGTTTTATACGATTAATTTCAAAAAATAATTTTACCCAGACAATCAAAAAGCGAAGTGCGGGGAAATTTACCGTACTGACCTCAAGGTTCTTTCCTTTACCGTTTTTTCCTATGGAAATAGAATATATATCGTATCTTTTTGAAAGCGTCTTCAGTTCCTGTTTTACCCTCTGATCGTATTTTAGGTTACTGAAAACCGTGTAAACTATCCTCATCAAACCTCAAATCCTTCCGGGTAAACATTACCTACAAAGATAAAATAATATTCGTTTCCTATTCTCCCGTATTCGCATTCAAAGGAAAACCCTCTACGAGCCGATTGGGCGATTTCATCCGTTACAACAAAGGGACCGATTATTTTATCCTCCGCCATCACATTCAACCATAAATTGTCATTTTCTATTCTCTCCACAGTAACCAAACTGCTTTTGATTTCTTTCATTCTACCGTATGAACCGAGACTACTGTTAATAAATTCTTTCAATTTTCTTTCGAATTTCTTCAAAACGGGGATTATCTCAATATAATAGTTTAAAATTTTAATTATTTTATCCGCTTTTTGCTCTGTAATATCATTGTTCTGTCTTAAATATTCGAAAAATGCTTTAAAATTGTTTAGAACGGAAATATAATTCTTTTCGTTCAATTCCACCTTTCTTAAAAGGTAGTCACCCACAAAATCGATGAGTGAGCTTTCACGGATATCTTCAATAATTATAAAATCGGATTTGCCCTTTTCATCGGAATTTATTGTTATTAAGTAATCATGATACTGCTCCAAATCCCCTAATACCACTGCTCCTTTATCCCTTTCCAATCCCTTTACATATTTTTCAATAACTTCCTTGAATTTCATTTAAACTCCTTTTTCGTAAGATAGTATAGATATAACCATAAGTCAACGGATTTACTCCAACTTTATTCTTTTAAAGACCAATGAACCAAGATCGACAAACAGCATCGTACCTATTAGTTTGCACTCTCCGGCAATACAATTTATCACTTCATTTGCACCTAACGATGCAATCACTCCCACACTGTCCGCACTTATGGGAATGGTTTTATCATATCTGAAATACCTCTCTTCAAGAGTGTCAAGATCCGAAGATATTCCTTTGATAAAAGTTATAATTTGCCCGTAATTCCTCTCCACGGCAATGTGTATTTCAACAATACCGTGGGGAATAACGGTGTTTAATATTTTTCTGCTCTCGAAATTGTCAAGGCAATCTACAACAAATTTAACATCTTCAGGGATTTCAAATGTTCTATCAATTGTTTTAAAAACAGGAATAATTTCCGTAAAATCGTGTATGATTCTCAATCTCTCAGCTGCAACAAAAACTTTCTTTTTTCCAATATCGGATTTATTGTAGAGTATTTGCCTGTTTAAATCCGGTTCATCCACAATACCCCTGTCAACGATATAAATTTTCCCGACACCGGCTCGAATCAATATTTGCGAAACAAACGAACCGAGCCCTCCGACACCTGCAATGAGAACCACGGTTTCGGATAGTTTTCTCTGTTTTTCCCTCCCCCAATAAAGCAACTGTCTATCAAAAATCATAACACTCCTTTATAACATGATAAATGATATCAAGTTTATGTCAATATCGAAAAATACCAACGGTATTTGATTTTTTTCTCCCCGGTTTTCCATTGCAAAAATAATAAGTTTGTGATATATTAGATTATAAAATTGTAAGGAGGTATTCATGAAAAAAGTGCTTTTATCAATGGTTTTTTTCTCTCTTTCGATTGGGCTATTTGCCGGGGATTTACTTATCAACGAATTTATTATAACCCCTAGCGGTTCCGAACAGATTGAGATATACAACAGTTCGGGCTCAAGTATAAATCTACTTGCTTATGATCTAATTATAAGCGGTTCGGGTTGGGCTGATACATTTTCTCTCCCCAATAGTGATATCACTGCCGGTGGTTATTTTATTTTGAATTCGGGTAATGTCGCTTGGACAAATTTGCCAAATGAGGGCGCAACATTTATGATTCTCGGGCCATCATCAATTGAAGATAGTGTAGGTTATGGTAGTTACGGCGGGGCACCGGCTCCCATTTACCAGTATAGTGCCGCCCGAGTAAACACAACAGGAGACAATGCGGTGGATTTCAACATGGATGCTACCCCGACAATGGGTAGTGCAAACGATGCACCTGCAAATGCTCTTGGCACCGGCAATGTTTACATTAACGAAGTTTATCCCGACAGTGTAAACGGTTTCAATGATCAGTTCATAGAGCTTAGAAACTTTGGTTCCAGTCCGGAAGATATTTCCGGATATGTGATTTATGTGGATGACGATTACACCATATCAAGCGGAACCATAATTGATGCAAACGGATTCTTCTATCTGCCCCACTCATCATTCCCTCAATATATGTTCATGGACGAGAGCTACGATAATGTTTATCTTATGAATGCAAGCGGAGAAAGAGTGGATCAAATGGGATATTCTTACTACCACCCCGATACATCATACGGCGTATGGGGCGATGCAACATCAAGAACGGTTTTTACCGGATATTCATTCGGCTCATCAAGTGATTTCCATTATATGTCACCCACTCCCGACGCACAGAACGAACTGAACGGTATAATCAACAATCTTTCAAAAGTCAACCATTCGGCAATTAAAGTATCCAACAGCATTACGAGCGGTGAAGTAACGGTTTTCTACACAATTAAAAAATCATCCCCCGTATCGATTAAAGTTTACAATCTGGCCGGTAATTGTGTAAAAACACTTGTCCCATCGGTGAAAAAAGCAGCCGGTGTTTACGGTGTTAACTGGAAAACAAACGGAGCCAACGGTATTTATCTTATCCGTGCAAGGATAGGAAACGAGACATTCATTAAAAAGGTATTGTTAAACAAGTAGTATGGACCTTTTTATAGTAAAATCTAAAAAAGTGGAGAGTTTTTATCCTCTCCACTTTTTTAGAAAAATCGCCGATTTAAGAACCGGCATATTAACAAACAGAAAACGATATTCTGCTATTTATAACGCCCAACCTGTTTTTATTGATGAAATACCTGAAAAATTAACAAAAGGGCTCTACTTTTTTGAAAATTTCATTAATTATGAAAAAATAAATGCCGGAGACAATACAATTCTCGTTAACAACGGCGAAATTGTGGGTTATTACATAATATCCCCGATTCGTAAAGATGAAATACAGGAATCCGTTACGGTGGAAGGATTCAAATTAAATTACGGATTCGATATTATAAAATTTTTACCTCATACGATTCTTAAGGATTTCAAGCTTTTAGATAAACATAGATTAACCGATGGATTCGATTTTTCCGGTAATGAAAAAGATATCTATATCGGAGAAAATGTAAACATAATAGGAAAAACATATTTGAATGCCGATTCGGGACCAATATACATAGATGACGATGTTACATTTAAGGGGGTTAACTTTATCGAGGGTCCCTGTTATATAGGTAAAAGCTCCATCGTGGACAGCGTAAAGATAAGACCGGGTTGCAGCTTCGGAAAGGTGAACAGAATATCCGGAGAAATCGAGCATTCCCTGTTTCTCGATTATGTCAACAAACATCACGACGGATTTATAGGGCATTCGATTGTAGGAGATTGGGTGAATCTCGGGGCACTTACTACAAATTCCGATTTAAAAAACAACTATCATAATGTTAAAATGGTTATAAACGGAAAAACGATAGATACGGGAATGCTAAAGATGGGAACATTAATAGGAGATTTTTCCAAGACAGGAATCGGAACACTTATCAATACCGGAACAGTTATGGGAATCTCCTGCAATATTTTCGGCGGAAATGTCACCGATAAATTTTATCCCTCCTTTTCATGGGGAAATAGTAATACGATCTATTCCTTCGAAAAAGCCATTGATACGATTCGTATAACAATGGGAAGAAGAGATGTAAACCTTAATGATAAAACCGTTGAAATCTTAAGAAATGTTTATAAAAAGGAGAGAGGTTAAAATGGAGATTAAAAACTACCTCGAAAGCGAAGTTTTAAGGTTGACCGAAGACTTGATAAGAAAAGATAAGGATATGTGCCAATGTGAAAAATGTAAAGCCGATGTGGCCGCTTATGCTTTAAATCATCTTCAACCGAAGTACGTTGTATCCGACGAAGGTCATATATTTACCGAAGTAGAAATGTCTTCCGATCAGGAAAAAGCGGAAATAATTTCAGTTATTCTTGAGGGAATCAAGCTGATAAAGAATAATCCTCGCCATTAATGAATATTGAAATAAAAACGATTGGTTGCAGACAAAATCAATACGAATCGGCTGTACTAAGAAATATTTTTATATCTGAGAATCCTTTCAATCTTCATGGAGATGTAATTATTATTAACGGATGTTCGGTAACTTCAAAAGCCACGAGGGATACCAGAAAGATTATACGTAAGGCAAAAAGCGAAGGGAAGAATATCGTTGTTACCGGTTGCCTTGCAGATAAAACTATTATCGAGGATAAAGATATTCTTTTTATCAATAATGCTACAAAACATAAACTTATTTACGGACAATCGAATTATTATCAACCCGCATTATCCCGCCCGCTGATCTCCGTAGAAACAGGTTGTGATGAATTTTGCAGTTACTGTATAGTCCCGTATCTCCGAGGAAAACCAATTATTCGTGATAAAAACGATATCGAAAAAGAAATCGAATTCCTTATTTCAAAAGGTTTTTTTGAGTTTGTGTTAACCGGAACAAATATTGCCATAGCTATTAAAACAATCCTAAGAATACTTGATTGGGCGGAAAAGAAGCACAATGATCTTGTGTTTCGACTTTCATCGCTTGATCCCGCTGTTATTAAAGATAACATTGAAATTTTCACGCGAGGGAATGTAGCCCATACGGCACATCTCTCTCTGCAGAGTCTTTCGGATGATACTTTAAAAGAAATGAAACGAAGACACACCGTCAAAGATATATACCAAATTATAGAAGAATTATTACGTATTGATCCGTTATTCGCCATTGGGGGAGATTTAATTTTAGGATTTCCTACAGAGGGG
>Ga0190303_1000908_pt1 | contig 12236 bp, 9 predicted proteins | sample 48700701_MG_FD_161672 | JGI IMG/M metagenome (GOLD analysis project Ga0190303, IMG submission 161672) | Hydrothermal vent sediment bacterial communities from Southern Trench, Guaymas Basin, Mexico - 4870-07-0-1_MG | ecosystem: Environmental > Aquatic > Marine > Hydrothermal vents > Sediment ...
CTTGCAATTGAATTGAAAAAAGAGTTTCCAAATTTGCCTTTAATTTTAGATCCTTCACATATTTGTGGGCGAAGAGATACAATTTTAGATGTTTCTCAAACGGCATTAGATTTAAATTATGATGGATTTATGATTGAAACACATATAGATCCAGATAATGCGTGGAGTGATGCAGCTCAACAAGTAACACCTTCTCAATTAAGTCAAATAACAGAAGATTTAAAAATTCGTCAAGTAAGTAGTAATAAAGAAGATTTTCAACGTAAGTTGAATATGCACAGAAAAGAACTAGATTTAATTGATAGTACTATTATTGATGTATTAGGTGATAGAATGGGAATTGCAACAGAAATAGGTAAAATAAAAAAGCAAGAAAATGTAGCTATTTTACAAAGTGGAAGATGGTCTGATGTTCTTGTGAAAATGGTTGAAGCAGGTGAGGGAAAAGGTTTAAGCAAAGAATTTATTGAAGAAATATTTAGAGCAATTCATGTAGAATCTATCAATATTCAGCATAAAGTAAAATAAAGTAAAGAGGCTGTCTAAAAGTCATGAAAATCGTCATTCTGAATTTATTTCAGAATCTCATGATACGGATTATCTTATCATTTTTAATTTAAAATGACATTAGACAACCTCTTTTAAAATTAATTTAAGTCATTAAACTAAAACTTTAAGAGGATTAATTATATTTGTTGAACGTTATAATCATTAAGTTAAACTTATAATTTTGAAAGGAGTTGTTACAAAATCTACAGGAAGTTGGTACACCGTTTATATTGATAATGGTAAGAAAGTTGATTGTAGATTAAAAGGTAGATTTAGAATAAAAGGTATAAAAAGCACCAATCCGGTAGCTGTTGGAGACTATGTAAATTTTGAATTTGAACAAGGAAAAGAAACAGGCGTAATTAATAAAATATTTGAAAGAAAAAATTACATCATTCGTAAATCAGTAAACCTTTCTAAGCAAACTCATATTATTGCTTCAAATATTGATATTGCTTTTTTATTGGTTACTATTGATAATCCACCTACTTCGCCAGGATTTATAGATCGGTTTTTAGCTACTGCAGAAGCATATAGTATTCCAGCTATTATTCTTTTTAATAAAATTGATATGTACACGAAAGATGAGATGGCTAAAAAAGAAGCATTAACAACTATTTACACTTCAATAGGCTATACTTGTATTGATATTTCTGCTACAAAAAATATAAATATAGATTCTGTAATAGCATTAATGAAAGATAAAACTACGATGTTCTCTGGGCATTCAGGTGTTGGAAAATCTACGTTAATAAATGCAATAGAGCCTTCATTAAATCTTAAAACATCTGAAATGTCAAAACAGCACAAGCAAGGATTACATACGACTACTTTTGCTGAAATGTTTGAATTAAATTTTGGTGGATTTATTATTGATACACCTGGAATAAAAGGTTTTGGAGTGGTTGATTTTGAACCCAATGAAATTACAGATTATTTCCCCGAGTTTTTTAAATTAAAGGACAAATGCAAGTTTAATAATTGTATGCATATAAATGAACCAAAATGTGCAATTAAGGATGCTGTAGAAAATGGAACTATTGCATACTCAAGATACAATAGTTATTTGCAAATGGTTGAAGGTAATGAGGAACATTATAGAACGGATATTTATAGTTAACTGAGTGAAGAGTGAGTAGAAGGATGTCACACTGAGCCTGTCGAAGGGTGATGAAACGTCAGTTCTGTAAAGAACTTTGCAAGTTTGAGTGCTTGAGTTTTCGAAGGTGTATCGAGAACAGTTTGAGAAGTGAAAAGGTGTGAGTACAAAGTTAGAGGTAGAATACCAATTAAAAATCAACAATTTAGCATAAGATGAAAGCAGTTATTCAAAGAGTTATAGAGGCATCTGTTACTATTGAAAGTGTAAAAGTAACCGAAATTAAGGAGGGGTTACTTATTTTATTAGGTATTGAAGGAGAAGATACTAAAGATGATATTGAGTGGCTTTCTAAAAAAATTATAAACCTTCGTATTTTTGATGATGAAAATGGCGTTATGAATAACTCTGTACTAGATGAAAAAGGAGAAGCTATAATTGTAAGTCAGTTTACATTGCATGCAAGTACCAAAAAAGGCAACAGACCTTCCTATATTAAGGCTGCAAAACCTGAAATTTCTATCCCATTATACAATCATTTTATTGCTGCTTTTGAAAAGCAATTAAATAAAAAAGTGGGTACAGGCAAATTTGGAGCAGATATGAAGGTATCACTTGTAAATGACGGCCCTGTAACTATAATTATTGATTCTAAAAAAAGGGAGTAAATAATTAGTGTTAAAAAATAATTTAGAATCGTTATAAATAATTAATTTTTCAGTACTATTGCAGTTATTACTAACAAAAATCAAAAAATGAAAAAATCAAATGTATTTGTAATTGCTTTTGTTTTAATAACAATGGCATTTACAACATTAAAAGCTCAAGAAATAACCAATTTTAAGGCTGAAGTTTCTAGTTCAACCATAAATTGGAAGGGATATAAGCCAACAGGATCCCATAATGGAACAATTATGCTTCAATCGGGGAACTTAAGTTTGGAAGGTGATAAAATAACAGGCTCTTTTACTGTTGATATGTCAACCATTAAAGATTCAGGTGAAAGTAGCCGTTTAGAAGGGCATTTAAAGTCTAAAGATTTTTTTGAAATAGAAGTGTATCCAATCTCTAAATTTGAAATTACAGGTAGTGAAACTAAAAATGGAAAATTGTATGTTATAGGAAATTTAACAATTAAAGATGTAACTAAAGAAATTACATTTCCAGCAGTAATTTTAAATGAGGAAGGAATTGTAACATTAACAAGTGAATCATTTCAAATTAACAGAGCTGAATTTAATGTTAAATACAAATCAAATAGCTTTTTTAATAATTTAAAAGAAAAATTTATTAATGATGAATTTGATTTACAAGTAAAAATTGTAGCTAAAAAATAAACCTGATTAAGACATAAAAAAAGTCTAAATTTTTAATTTGGACTTTTTTTATGTCAATTTTAAAATAGAAGAATCTTTGGTTGAAGACATTACAAAAGTACTTTGTACATTACCAACCGAATCTAACACTGATAATTTATTTTTTAAAAAAAACTGATAACTTTTCATGTCTTTTACAATTACTTTTAATAAATAATCGTAGTTCCCAGCAACATGAAAACATTCAATAATTTCTTCTATTTTGTCTACTGAATTTTCAAATTTAGTAATCAATTCTTTAGAGTGTACCAATAAAGTAACTTGACAAAATACTTCAATGGCAAAACCAACCTTTTCTTTATTTAAAACAGCAATATATTTTTGAATAACTCCAGATTTTTCTAACCGTTTTATTCGTTCATAAGTTGGAGTTTGTGTTAATCCAATTTTTAAAGCAATTTCCTTAATATTTGCTTTAGAATTTTGTTGAAGTAGGTTTATTATTTTTTTATCTATCAAATCTAATAAAATCATATCAGTAATTTTTGCTAAAAATAATTGAAATAATTTACTTTAAAAGTAAATTACCCTAAAAAATGAATCAATAACAGAAAAATCCACTAATATTATGAAATAAATCAGTTTATTAGCTTGTGATGTGTTAATTTTAAATAAAAAAACAACTAATTATGAGCAATAAACCAGCAAATAATATTCAAGATTTACAGTATTTTGGCGAATTTGGAGGCGTAAATCCTTCAATTTCAGATTCGGCTACTTACACTTTTTTACATGCAAAAACAATGCTTGATACTTTTGAAGGTCATGCCGAAGGTTGCTATTTATATTCACGTCATACAAACCCCAGTAATTTATATTTGAGTGAGGCTTTAGCAGCTATGGAATTTACTGAAACTGCAAATGTTGCAGCATCAGGAATGGGGGCTATTACTTCTGTATTATTACAAGTTTGTGGGGCAGGAGATCATATTGTTTCAAGTAGAACTATATATGGAGGTTCGTATGCATTTCTAAAAAATTTCGCACCAAAATTTAATGTTTCAACATCGTTTGTAGATATTACTTCATTAGAAAAAATTGAAGCGGCAATAACTTCAACTACAAAAATGATTTATTGTGAGTTAATTAGTAATCCACTATTAGAAATTGCAAATATTAAGGAATTGTCTAAAATTGCTAAAAAGCATAATGTGTTGTTAGTAGTTGATAATACTTTTTCTCCATTGATTTTCTCACCTCAAAAAATGGGTGCAGATATAACAATACATAGTTTAACTAAATTTATTAATGGAACTAACGATACAGTTGGAGGTGTGGTTTGTGGTTCTCAGGAATTTATTGATAGTTTAAGAAGTGTAAATGATGGTGCAGCTATGTTGTTAGGTCCTGTAATGGATAGTTTCCGTTCAGCAAGTATTTTAAAAAACTTAAGAACACTTCATATTAGAATGAAAAAGCATAGTGAAAATGCAATGTATTTAGCAGAACATTTTGAAAATGATGGTTTAAAAGTGGTGTACCCAGGGTTAAAAAGTCATAAAGACCATGAGCTTTTTAAAACTATGTATAATGAAGAATATGGTTTTGGAGGAATTATGACAGTTGATGCAGGAACTTTAGAAAAAGCAAATGAATTAATGGAGTTAATGCAACATGATAATTTAGGTTATTTAGCAGTAAGCTTAGGGTTTTACAAAACATTATTTAGTGCACCTGGTACAAGTACCTCATCTGAAATTTCTGAAGAAGAACAAATTGAAATGGGTCTTTCAGAAGGGATTGTTCGATTTTCAATTGGGTTAGATAATGATATTGAACGTACATATAGAGCTATGCGTAAATGTATGGCTCAAGTAAGAGTATTGTAAAAAATTTAAAACTTTATATTTGAAAGGGGATGCCATTTTTTGACATCCCTTTTTCTATTTGTAAAAGCTTTCAAATTTGCGTATCATTACATTCCTAAATAATAAAGAATGCAAGACAATAAAAACTTATCAGAAATAAAAATTGAAGACCAAAAAATTATAGCTAATAAAGAATTAGATATCATAGAGGCTTTGATTCCTGTAGTTCTTTTAATGGCGATGCTTGCATATAATATATTTTTTGTTGAGAGTCAAGAATTGTTAGGAACATATACAAACCAATTTATACTTTTAATAGGAGGGGTTATAGCAGCCATAGTTGGTTTTTTAAATAAAGTATCTTTAAAAATAATGTTAAATGAAGTTTGGGAAAACATGAAAAGTGTGTTAGTTCCAATACTAATTTTATTTTTAGTGGGGGCTTTAGCAGGAACTTGGTTGGTAAGTGGTGTAATTCCAGCAATGGTTTATTATGGACTTCAAGTATTAAATCCTACAATATTTTTACCAGCATCAGTTATTATTGCCGCAATTATTTCAATAGCAACAGGAAGCTCTTGGACCACCTCAGCAACGGTTGGTATAGCTTTAGTTGGTATTGGAACTGCTTTAGGAATAGCGCCAGGAATGATTGCAGGAGCTGTAATTTCAGGAGCTTATTTTGGAGATAAAATGTCACCATTAAGTGATACCACAAATTTAGCACCAGCAATGGCAGGAACAGATTTATTTACACATATTAGATATATGGCATTTACTACAGTGCCAACCATTATAATTACATTAATTGTTTTCAGTATTATAAGCCTTAATATAGAAACAACCGGAAGTGCAGATGTAAGTGGTTTGTTAATTACTATAAAAAACACATTTCATATTTCACCTTATTTATTTATTGTACCATTGGTTGTTATTGCCTTAATTTTATTAAAAACAAAACCTTTAATAGCTTTAGGAACAGGAGTTATTTTAGCTGCTATTTTTGCATTTATTTTTCAAAGTGATGTACTTAGTGGTTTATCAAGCTCAAATTTTTCAGCAATAATAAATGCTGTTTTTGTAGATACTGAAATTGTAACTGATAATGAGAAACTAAATGAACTTTTTAGTGCAGGAGGAATGAAAGGTATGCTTTGGACAATCTTACTTATTTCTTGTGCTATGGTTTTTGGAGGTATTATGGATGCTATAGGAGCATTGGCAAAAATAACAAAGGCGTTGTTAAAAATGGCAACTTCAATTTTTGGTTTATTTTTTAGTACAGCTATGAGTTGTTTAGGATTAAATGCCATTGCTTCAGATCAGTATTTAGCAATTGTAATTCCAGGAAAGATGTTTAAAAAAGCTTTTGAAGATAGAGATTTAGCACCAGAAAATTTGAGTAGAACCTTAGAAGATTCAGGAACAGTAACATCCGTATTAATACCTTGGAATACTTGTGGAGCATACCAATCTGGTGTTCTTGGAGTAGGAGTTGCTGAATATGCTATTTTTGCAGTATTTAATTGGTTAAGCCCAATAATGACATTACTTTTTGCAGCATTTCATATTAAAATAAGAATGTTAGTAAAAAAGTAGTAGAGACAACTTTAATAAAATTATAAGGAAAACAGTAGTATGAGTTTAGATTCCTACTTTCACAGGAATGATAATTTCTTGCAGATAGTTAATACTTATTATCTTTAATTTGGTTGTTAAAAAAATCATTAAACTTGAGTTCAACATAAGATTTTCACACTAAACAACTGAAAATTAGAACGTCATTACGAAAATTATAAACGTTAGTGCATAATTTGAAGTAATCTCACAAAAATATTGAGATTGCTTCTTCTTTTCGTTGCACTTCAATCATCGCAATGACGCAGACTTTTGATTTTCAATCCTATAATTATTTTTTTATTGAATTCAGGTATCAAAGTAGAAAATCTTAGCAAAGGTTTTAAATAAACCAATTCCACACAATACCAAATCTCACAGTTAAATCTCTATAAGGGTAATTTGGTGCCGAATAATAAGTTCTTCCAGTAAAACTCGCATTTAAGTTTTCAACTTTTAAGAATATGCGAGTTCTTCTTATTTGTGCATTTGCAAAAAAGTCAATGATAGGAAAATCACCAATTTCTGTGTCATTTTGTAATACAAATTCACTTAACAAAGGATTGTATGCATTTGCATTATAAGAAGTAAAATATTTAAATGTAACACCGGTTTGTAAATACATTGGCTTTCCTTTAAAAACATAGCTAGAATAGTATAAGGTGTTTCTTGTTACAATTTCAGGAACTCTAAAAAAGGGCTCACCTTCCGATACTGTTTGATACATAACGGTGTTGTCTAACGTAAATTTTTTATAGCTAATAGCCTTACTAGCTTTAACTTTTATATAATTTAATGTTTCTGTTGCTTGAACAGGTTTTGAGTTTTCATCAAAATAGGTGTAATTATCAATTAAATTGTAGCTAGCTTTTAAATTTCCCCATTTAGCCGACTTAAATTCAATACCAATTGTTGAAATTTCTTCATTCGTAAAATCGTTTTGCCAATTGTAATCTATATAATCACTTTGATATAAGGTTTTATTAAAATCAGGTGTTTTTGAAACCAACTGAGCAAACCCTTTAAAACTAAAAATGCTATCTTTTTTATACATTGCTGAAGCTTTGATAGAGTGACCTGTTAAATCACCTGTAATAATTGAAGAGGCATCAGTAGCTAAGTGAATTTTTCCAAATTGTGTTTTCCATTCAGCACCAACTGCAATGGCATTCCCTTTTAATTTATCGGATATGGTTTGACTATCATAAAATAAAATACCATTGTAATGGTAATTGTAGTCATAGTAATTAATTTTTGCTTTTAAGCTACCTGTGTATTGTGAATTAAATTGTAAATAGAATTGATTGTCTAATTTTTGATAGGATGTGTGGTCTGTGATATTTGACTCAAAAGCATCTCCAAAAATTGTATTTGCAGCAGCTTGTTTAAACCTGTAATGTTTGGTTTCATACATAAATGTATGTCCAAATTTTAAATTTAATTGTAATTTTTCATCAATAGGAATTAATTGGCTTGAGTCAATTTTAATTTCAGTTGCAACGATTAACAACGAGTCTATTATCTTATTTTTAGCAATTGCAGTAGAATCAAGAGTACTAATAGAATCTTTCTGTTTTAAAGGTTTTTTAGTAGTTAAAGAATCAATTTTCACACTACTTTTAATGGCAGTTGAATCGTTTTTATTGATTACTTCTTTAATATTTGAAATAGTTTGAGTAGTTAGAGAATCAATTTTAATTATGTTATTAATAGAAACTGAATCAGTTTTTACAATTGAATTTTTCTTTTTTGATAACGATTTTTTATTTAGCCCTAATTTTTTACCTGAAGCTTTTATTTTTCCTTTCTTGGAAGAAGAAATAGTGCCTTTTTGTAAATTTTCAATTCGCCTGAGTACCGAATTATATTTTTTTAACTGGTTTGATATATTGGTATTGTGTTCAGTAATTTTATTTTTTTTAGAAAACAGCGTTATCTGTTGTTCAAAATAATACCTTTTACCCTCTAATAAATTTTCTGCATCAGTATAATTAACATCTAATCTAGCTCTATCAGTATAGTTAGGATCATTTCCTTCAAAAAAGGCAATAGATTCAGGAGTTAAACCGCCATTTTCATTATTCAATAAATCAAATGAAGAAAAATGCCCTCTAGCATAATACTTTTTATTTTTTGTATGATAGTTAAAAGTAGTTCTAAAATTACCGTGACTTGATAATGAATTTCTATATTTTCCGAGTGACCGTAACCCTTTATACGCAATAGAAAAATTAAATTGCCTTGAGGTATTCATGGTTAAAAATGCATCTAAAACCTGCCCCTGTTCTAAACCAGTTCTGTATAGTATTTCAGAACTAGGTGTTGGAACTTCGTAATAAGAAATATCCTCAACTTTAAAATAATTAAATTGTTTTGCATTTGCACCAATAGTTGGTAGTAATGAATTGTTTTCAAAATTATAACCTAGTTTATTAAAAGTTTGCCCTTGGTTATGAAATGCTAATAATTCAAAATTATCTTTTCTAAGGTAGTTAAACTTATAATCTTTTTTTAAGGTTAGTGTGGTATCAATAAGAGTAGTGTCATTATGAATCGAGATTATTTTATAATCTGTGTACTTGGTTAATCCATCATATTCAATTTCTATTTCTTCGTTAAATGATGTAGTATCTTTTTTAAATAAGTTATTATCAATATTCGATCTGTCAATTTTTTCAGGTCTACTTATCTGCGCATGTGATGCAGCAGCAAAGACAAGTAAAAAAAACAGTAACACTAATTTTTTCATAAAATATATTAAGTCGCAAAGGTAAAATATTTGAACGAAATGAACAGAACTAAATTGCAGATAACAATTTAAATAAATAAGTTAGGTTTATTACAGCTAACCAATAAATGTTGAAATGAACTTTTTTGAATTTTATAAAAGTAAATTATCTAAGAATTAATGCTAATTTTGTAAATCACTTTTAAAAGATGGGTATCAAAAGAAATTATTTTAAAAATACAATTGAAGCAGGAACTGATGAGGCAGGAAGAGGTTGTTTAGCAGGTCCGGTAGTTGCAGCGGCAGTTATTTTGCCTATTGATTTTGAGCATTCATTACTAAATGATTCAAAACAATTAACTGAAAAGCAACGAGAACAACTACGTCCATTTATTGAAGAAAAAGCATTGGCTTTTGGTGTTTCATATATTTTTGAAAATAAAATTGATGAAATAAATATTTTACAAGCCTCAATTTTAGCAATGCATAAAGCTATTGATAAACTCACAGTAATTCCTGAACATATTATTGTTGATGGTAATAAGTTTAAACCGTATAAAAAGATTTCTCATACAACTATTGTTAAAGGTGATGCTAAATTTATGAGTATTGCGGCAGCTTCTGTATTAGCAAAAACGTATAGAGATGATTTTATGAAGAAACTTGATATTGAATTTCCACAATATTTTTGGAAAAATAACAAAGGATACCCAACCAAACAGCATAGAGATGCTATTAGAGAGTTTGGTGTTACCAAACATCACAGAAAAACTTTTCGGCTATTGCCTGAACAATTAAAATTAGCGTTGTAATTTTTAATAAAATCATCCTAAAAATGATACATTTGCTTTCTTCAAAAATGTAAAAGATGATTAAAAGAAACCGCGCAACCATTTCAAAATTTATAATTCATAAAGTAGGAAACAAGTTTAATAGTGCTACCAATATTTTTTCAGAAAATACAATTACTTTTGATGAAGAAAGTTATGAATTAATGAAGCCATTTCTCTTGAAACCTTTTGGAAATGTAAGTGAGAGTTTTCGTTTTAATCACCATGCAAATATTGAATTAAATGAAATAAATAGCTACACTGCACAAATTTTTAAGGATGAATCAACCTTTATTGATATTTCAAAACACATTGTAAATCATTTGTTTGAACAATCAAATTCAGCTCAAATTAAAATTGGAGATGTAATAATTGCACTATTTGAAGATATTGAATATAAAGAAGTTGTTACACAAGCTATTGGGATTTTTAAAATTGAAAATAAAATTAATTTTTTTCAAACCTTTATGGAAAAAGATAGTTTGGATGTGTTTGTTCAAAAAGGAATTAGCACTAAAAAATTAGATAAAGGTTGTTTAATAATTAACTCATCTGATGCCGAAGGAAAAGTGGTTTTAAGTGTTGACACTAATAATTATGATGCCCAATATTGGTTAAATAACTTTTTAAATGTAAAGTATGCTGATGATAATAACCAGCACACTCAAAATTACATTGAAATGTGTAAAGACTTTTCTGATGAAATTATAAAAGAAGATTTTGGAATTCATGAAAAAAGTAAATTTTTAGCAAAGACTGTTGACTTTTTTAAAGAAAATGATTCAATTAATATCAACGACTTTAAGGAAGACGTATTTAGTGAAAATGAGGACTTTAAACCATTATTTGATGATTACAAGAAGCAATTTGAAGAAGTAAATAATGTATTGGTAAGAAATCAGTTTGCTGTGTCAGATATTGTATTAAAAAAACAAAAACAAAAGATTAAAACTGAAATTAAATTAGACACCAATATTCAAATTAAATTAGATATTGATGCTCCAGATGCTGCAAGTGAGTATTTAGAAAAAGGATATGATGAAGCGCGTAAAATGAAGTTCTATAAAGTGTATTTTAATGAAGAAGATTAGATTGTTTTAAAGTCTAAAGTTGTAATTGTTGTGTAAGCTTACTTTGAGAATTGTATTTTTAGAATCTGATTTAATTTAAAAGGTGAAAATAACTAACTAATTGTAATTACTTACATTTGATATAGTTAAACCCCTAAGAATAAATTGTTAAACTTGAACACATGTTTAAAAAAAAATGGCTTAATAACTCTTTTTAAATGGATGAATATTATGGCTAATTGGTAGGAAATGAAAAGGAGGATAAACGAGCTGATTGATTTGTTAAATATTAAAAATAAAAAAATGAACATAAAGAGATTCATTAAAGAAGAAAAAATATTTACATTGATAATTTCACTGAGTGTAATTTCATCATTACGTTCACTAATTATTCCTCTACAAGCAGATGAGTTAACATATTTTAAACTTGCAAATAATATTTTAAACGGTAAATACTATTTAACAAATAATCCTTCAACTGTTACTCCGATTATCCCCTTTATAATGGCATTTTTTAAAGCAAGTTCATTTCCAATGATAGGTTTTGCTCTAAATAAACTATTTCATATAGGGTTAACAACATTAGGCTTTAGATATTTATACCTTTTCTTAAAAAAACAGCAAATTAATAATCGAGTTATTTTATCCATAATAGCACTTACTATTGTTAACCCTATTGGAGTCAGTTTTTTTTCAAGCTTATATCCTGAAGCTATTTTATTTTTTTGTTTTTGGGGTTTCATGTACTATTCCACATCAGAATACAATAATAAAAACTTCATAAAAATGATTGTGTTGTTTTTACTCCTTGCTATGACAAGGTATTTGTATATTGTATTGGGAGCAATAATAATCTTTAACTTTTATCAGTATTATAAAACCAACAACAAACAAACTATATATCAATTAATAAAATATACTATAATACTTATTTTACCCATTATCTTTTGGGCTAAATACGTTTATAATATTGAGCAAAATAACTTATCAGAGATAAGTTATTTTAATAGGTTTAAAACAGATAATCAACTCCTATACAATGTAAAAGCGGGACTTGGACTAATTAAACATCATGAAGTCAGCAGGGTAAATGGTATTCCAGCCTTTATTTCCTTATTTGTACCAATAACAGGGTTTAGAAGCTATTTTTTTTGTATAT
>Ga0190303_1000914_pt1 | contig 12198 bp, 6 predicted proteins | sample 48700701_MG_FD_161672 | JGI IMG/M metagenome (GOLD analysis project Ga0190303, IMG submission 161672) | Hydrothermal vent sediment bacterial communities from Southern Trench, Guaymas Basin, Mexico - 4870-07-0-1_MG | ecosystem: Environmental > Aquatic > Marine > Hydrothermal vents > Sediment ...
AATGACAAAAAGGAAAGACTTGAAGAGGGTATCCACTACATAAGGGAGAGATTTGGGTTCAATTCAATCCTTCATGCAAGGGTGCTGGAGATGAAAAGGAATTATGTGGAGGATGGGGATGGCTTCAGACTTCGCACCCCTTCGTGTTCACACTGAGTATGGAAGGGGTGGCTCATCTATTAAAGAATATATAACACTTGCAAAATTATGGAGATACAGGGGTATTGGGATTGTTGACGACAATTTTTATGGTGTGAACGAATTATTTCTCCATTCAGAGGAGGAAGGGGTGAAGCCCATTATTGGTGCAGAGATGGATGGCCTTATCATCTTTGTCAAAGACAGAATGGGATTTGAGAACTATTCACATTTTCTTTCAGGGGTTAAGGCAGGATTAGAAGGGCTGTGCGTGGTGGTTTTTGATATTGACAGATACAGGTATTTAAAGGAAAAGGAGATTGATGTGTACTTTGGTATTGAAACCCCTGAATCCTTCATTCCTGAAGGTGTAAAACCCGTTGCTGTTCCACCTATTTACTATGCCAGTGCTGAAGATGTTTTCTTGTACTCCATGCTTTCTGCCATAAGGAAGGGTAGCATCTATCAGGTGAAGGACACGGGAAGGGAGATGCCAACCCCCCAGAAAATTTCCAGGTTTCCAGAGAACAGTCTGAAGAATACCCTTGAAATCCTTGAAAAGTGCAATTTTAACCCATTTTCTGGAAAATTCCTTATGCCCCACTTAAATGAAGATTTTATCTGTCCTGATGTTAATGGAATGGACAGTAAGAGGAGGGAGAGGCTGTTAAAAGAGATATCCATCATCAGGGAAAAGGGGTTTGAAGGCTATTTCCTCATGGTGAAGAAAATCACGGATTATGCAAGGTCTAACAGGATTATGGTGAATGTAAGGGGTTCTGGTGCAGGCTCTCTACTCCTCCACCTGTATGGTGCATCGGTGGTTGACCCTGTAAAGTACAGGATACCGTTTGAGAGATTCCTGAACCGTGCAAGGAGTGACCCACCTGATATAGACATTGATGTGGATTACAGGGAGAGGGAAAGGATTGTAGAATTTATCAAAAGAACATTCAAAAACACTGCACACATATCCACAATAAACAGGTTTGAATTGAAGGGGGCAATAAGGGCCGTATCAAGGGCAATGGGTGTTCCACCTTCAATGGCAGGTGACCATCTGGGAGAGGACATTCTTAAATGGGCAGAGAGAATCACGGGAAAGCCATCCCATATATCAACCCATGCCTCTGGAATTGTGGTCTCTCCTGTTCCGATTGTGAATGTGGTTCCACTGAAGAAGGGGAATAAAGGGATTATGGTTCAGGCGGAAAAGGAGGCGGTTGAACATCTGGGGCTCCTGAAACTTGACATCCTTGGTGTAAGGGGAGTTGGTGCACTTGTTCACCTGAATAAAAATATACCTGACAGCGACAGACAGGTTTTTGATTACATAGGCAGAGGGAAGACCATTGGGGCATTCCAGATTGAAAGTCCCGCAATGAGGGATATTCTTATAGAGATGAAGCCAGAGAACATAGAGGAACTTGGCATTGCACTTGCCCTTGTAAGACCAGGTGCAAAGGATGGTGGATACAGAGAGGTGTATATGAGGAGAAGAAGGGGGGAAGAACCCATAGACTACTTTGACCCTTCCCTTGAACCTGTGCTAAAGGATACACTCGGTGTATTCATATATCAGGAACAGGTAATGGAAGCCCTGGTGAAATTTGCAGGTCTATCCCCTGAAGAGGCAGATACATTCAGAAGGGTACTCACAAAAGAGAGGGGGAAAAACCTCATTCCTGTGAGGGAGCGGTTCTTCAAACAGGCAGATAAACTGGGAAGGAAGAGGATTGATGAGGTCTGGGAAAGGATAGAGGTATTCACAAGGTATGGGTTCAACAAGGGACATTCAATGGCCTATGCACACCTTGCCTATAAATCCATGTATTCAAAAATCCACACCCCATTAACATTCTTCAAAGAAGTCATAAATGCACGAGGAGGCTTTTATCCATACTTTGCATATGTGGAAGAGGCAAGACGCTGGGGAGTGCCCGTGCTTCTTCCTGATATAAATAAGAGTGGTTATGGATTCACCATTGAAGGAAAAAATTTGAGGACAGGATTTTCCTTTATAAAATTCCTCCAGAAAAAAACCATTGAGAGGATAATGGAAAGAAGGCCTTTTCATGATTTCAGAATGTTCCTGAAGGAAGTATCACCTGAAACAAGGGAGGTTGAATCATTGATAAAGTCAGGGTGTTTTGATAGTTTCGGGCTTTCAAGGGAGGAGATGTTCTCCATCCTCTATTCAGGAGAAAGATATAAGGGGAAGCAAAACAACCACTGGCTCCAGGAACTTGAGGTTCTATCATTCACAGGAAGACATCCTGCATCATACATTGAGCGGGATATATCCATTGGAGATATTGATGGATTTTGTGGGGATATAACCATAATTGGCAGGGTGACTGCAAGAAGGTTTGTATGGACACGGAACGGAAAACGCATGGGCTTCTTCACAATTGACGATGAAACAGGTTATCTTGAATGTGTTCTTTTTCCCGATAGAATATACTACATGCCTGAGACAGGGAGTATATGCCAGGTAAAGGGGCACTTTGATGGCAAAAACCTTGTGGTGAACAGGGTGAGAACTATTCATTCAGGGAACAAAACCTGAAATACCCTGTCTAATTAATAAGAACAGTGGAAGAACCTGAATGGAGGTGAGCCATGAAAAAATGGATATTTTTGTTGCTTGTTTTACTATTCTCAGGATGTTATCCAGGGGTAAAGCCTGCTGGAAAAACCATCCATGTCACCATATACAATCCAGCAACAGTAACCGTGATTCAGGGTAAGATTGTTGGAAAAAGAATTGTGAGAATGGATGGTGAGAATTATGTGGTTATCATTGTTGAGAAAAAGGGAAGGAAAATACCTGTTTATATTGCCCCTCTATGGTGGGTGAACAAAAACAGGTGGATGTTCAGGGAGGGTGTGAAGGTGAAAATAACAGGGTCAAGTGTGCAACTAAAAGGAGAAAATATTATTCTTGCACGGGAAATATACAGCGAACCCCTCACATTTATCATAAGGGATGAGAGTGGCCATCCTCTATGGGTAAAGGTGAAGGTAAAAAAGAAACACGGAAAGGGAAGGGAAAAGAGCCATTTCTAACCCCATCTGGGGAAAGGAACTTAAAACCGTCTTCTCCGCTACAATTTTATTGGAGAATGAAAAAATATATAACTTCAATCCTGCATTAAGGGATTCGTTCTGGAGGTTGAGAATAATTAGAGAGGGTAATAGAGAAAAGACATGAGGAAATAAGAAGATGGAAGGTTTTTGAGATGGAAAAATTAAAGGGGAAATTGGGCAAATAAAAAAAACTCTCTCATCAGGGTTTTATCCCTTTCTGCAATATAATAGAAGATTTTTAGATTTTTAACTCATCCTTTCTATGTATCTGTTATCAGGTAATAAATCTCTCGGAATATCGCCACATTATCCTTCATAAGATAAAGTGTTATTCCTTTACTGTTCTTGACCACCCTCCCAGGAATATTTATGAAATGATACCTCATCCTCTTTACCATATGTTTCTTATAAAGGGATGGAAGATAAAATCCTCTAATATATACCAAAAGATTGAAGGCAGTAATCCCCATAAGTAAAAATAACCAGTTTGCAAAAAAATCCCTTAACGGTAAGGGTTCAAGTCCTAAACCACTCTTTAATTCCCCAATCATCTTTTCTGTTGTGCACCTCTTAAGATGGGAGGAAAGGATAAGAGAACCACTGCCCTTAAACATATTTGTCACCACTGCATAATGCTTGTATTTCCCCTCAAAAAGGTCTCCCTGCTCCCCTCTCCCCCTTCGCTCCCTCTTCACTATATACCTGTATTCCCTATCCCAGCCCGTAGGCTTGTAATAAAACTCCGTAATCTCATAATCCCCCACCTTCCTCCATTCATCAGATGGTATTGATCTTATCTTCTCCAGAAGTGAAACTGTAAGGTCAGCCGTTATGGTAAAAATTATCCTCTTCCTCTCACATTCATCAACAAAATCTTTCCTGTAAAAGGCACTGTCCCCACGAATGCGAATAATATAAGCATTTACCTTTCCCAAAACTTCCCTTAAAAAACTTACTGCCCCATCAGAAGAATATACATTACCACCCCTCAACCTCATATGTAAACACTCCCCTGTCTCACCAATAAAACAGAAAAGTGGATTATACCCCTTTATCCCTTTATAGGAATACCGCACCCCATCCTTGTTACCATACTCCTTCCATATGGATGAATCAAAATCAAGGGTTATCTTCTTGAAAAAATTATCTCTGAATACCTTATGCCTGACTTCCTTTATAGCCTTCTCCACTTGCCTTATATGCCCAAGTGTATATCTCCTCAGATGTCTCCCCAGAGTTGTAGGATGGGGAAAACTTTCATAACCCAATAAAACCTTTAATGCATCACTCTTCCTTATTACCTCTATATCATCCAATGCATCTCCCCCTGAAAGAAATACATAAATCAGACTCATCAATGCCTCAGATGAAGAATACCCTGAATCCCTCTCCTTCACCTTTATATATTCATCAAAAGCCTCAAAAAGCCCTACCTCTTCACAAAATTTCCCAACCAAATATAATCCACTATGAGAAGTTATTAATCCTTTCTCTTCCTTTATCTTGACAAATGGAACTTTCTTGTTTATCTTATTATTACTTAGCATTTTGGCTCCTTTCTTTTTGCTTATTATAGCAAGAGAAAGGAGCCTTTTCAAGTTCTATCCTGAACAAATCAGGAAAACATGGAAATTCAAAAACTCCCTTTATACCATCTTTTCCGAAATTTTACTACCCCTTAATGCAGGATTGAGGGTAAAATCAGGATGGTAGTTTCTAAATATCCTTGGCTGACAATATTTAAGCTATTTTGATTATAAGGAGACTATCCCGGATTGGGCAAGAATTTTATCTTTTGGATGCGCTTAAATAAAAGGGAGGGGTGCCCCTCCCTTTTATTTAGTACGGGTTAAGTTTATTTTAATATACTAAAAAACCGAAAGGCCCTCTTCAGTAAAGGCCATAAGCAAAATGCCGTTGACACAGTAAGCACCATCTTTCATCCTGTCTTTTATTTCGCTATCGCTGAAATGATCAGCATACCAGTCATTATCTTCTCCTGCCTGGAAAGCCCTTGCTGCTTCCCATCTGACCAGGGCTTTTGCATAGTACTCAGATGTATTATTTGAGCCATACCAGTATGCACCCCACCATTGATTTGAATCGATTAAGTCATCGCACCTGGATTCATATTCACCGTGCTCATTAACAATAAACCTTGTCCAACTCCAGGAGAGCTGGTGCCATATATGGTAGGTAGTATGATAGGGAACTGAAACATCTGCCATATAATGGGAAGCCTGTCCAAAAGCCTTTGCAGCACATGTAAACCAACGCGCTGCATCATATTTATCGTTTATATCATATTTATATTTAGCCATAGATAGATAATAACACAATAAATATTCGTAATAGTAACCTAAGTTCTTATCCGCATAATGTCCACCTCTTGCCTCGAACTTATCTCCACCAACCCAAAACGGTACACAATCGTCAAATTTATGGCCGTCAGCTGGATAGCAATGGCCTGGAGCGCTAACAACAAAAAAATTACTACAACCAAAATCATGTCCATCTGCACGTGTTGCATCGGGATAATCCCAAATTACATGATCAGGATCTGTGGAATACTCCTTGGCCAATCTTTTCATGGTTTCAAATACCGTTTCATTACCATATCTTTTGTAGGTTTTAATGAAAGTTTTATAAGGCTCTTTGGTCCAGTAATTAACAACAAGGTCCACAGCAAATTCTGCCATATTGTTATGGACTGCCCCATTATATTTTGGCTTTTCAATTTGTAGTGTCATAGGCTGTATTATATCCGTTGAGTTAACTTTATCAGGTTCTGTAGGCAGTGTCTCCATCGAACAACCAACAAAAACTAAAAGTACTAAAAGCATTAAAATCTTTGTATATACACTTTTTTGACGAGTTGACATCTGAACCTCCTTGTTTATATTTTTCTATTTTTCCACTCAACATTTTTATCCTCCCCTGAGTGGTTGAGGAGCACCCCTTTCCTGAGTTTTGCTCCATAGGGGCATGGAGCATAAATCTTCTCCGCCTTTGATCCACCTCCTTTTTAAAGTTGAACACACATTTTAGCATAGTTGACTCCTTTTTTTTTATTTTTTACAAATTTTGTGCCAGAATAGGGCTTTGAAAACACCTTAAATTTCAAGGAATTACAGATATTCATTTTTAATTTCTGTTAACGATCTTGGCAGCAGGTGATAATATATTTACCATTCACACTGAAATTCCATGAATTTCAAGTAAATGGCTGGATAAGGTAACAAGGTAAAATGTTTACCATATGTGGTAAGGTATTTACCAATTTATTGAATTCTTTACTGGGTTATAATTCTTCAATGAATTTCAGGAATTCCTTTCTCTCAGGGTGAGAATAGAAATCTTTTTTTAATTCACTGCTTACAATAGAGGATTCTATCTTTTCAATCCTCTTTATCGCCCCCTCAAATAAGGTAATTGCTTCGTTCTTCTCTCCCAAGAGAAGCTTGCATTTCCCAAGCCAGTAATCTGTTCTCCATTGGTATTCCCCTATTTTCATTTTATCAAAGTGCTTTTTTGCCTTTTCAAAGTAGTGTATTGCATGTTCGGGTCCCAAAAGCCCCCTTCTCTCATATAAAATCCTTCCCTGAAGATAGAGAGAAATGGCAGACGGTAATCTCTGCCCTATTGAATTTGCGATTTTATTGCCAACCTGCCAGTACTTCTCCGCCTTTTCTATTTCACCTGCATTCAGATACTCATTGGAAATAGAAAAATAGAAGAGTGCCCTGGCTCTTTTTCCATCTATATCTTCTGCTACTGTGTTTTCCATAGTGGATAAAGAGCGTTCCAAATCACCGCATACTCTCAAAGCATTGGATTTGGTGGCTCCATCCACCTCCCTTTTCAAGAGGGTTTCTGCTATTTCGTAAGCTTTTTTAAATGCACCAATAGAATAGTAGATATTCATGAAAACTGATAGGAGTTCACTCTCCCAGGCATTATTTTTCAAATCCCTGGCAACTCTTAGGCCTTCATTTACATTTGCAATTGCCTTTTGGTAATTCCCTCTGTCAAGAAAAATCAAAGAGAGATTCCTATAAGTTTGAGGAAGAAACAATTTATTCGCTGTCTTCTGGTCGATCTCTAAGGATTTCTGGATTTCTTTTTCTGCCTGGGAGTATGAGCCTATAAGGTAGGAGAGATAACCCGTATTATGTAGAAAACGGGATTTTAAGGATACGTTTTTGGGAGAAAGAAGTTTGCCCCTTTTAAAAAGTGACCTTGCCTCGGCGTATTCTCCTCTCTCTGCAAGTATTAAACCCATATTAAGTAAGATTTTTTGGATATTGGCCAGATCACCCACTTTCTCTTTTAATATAAGGGATTTTTTGAGCCATTTCATTGCCCGGGTGTAATCAGTTTTATAATAATAAAAGGCCCCAAGGTTAATATAGACACTGGAAAGAAGAATATTATCCTTGATGCTTTTGGCCATTTTAGCAGCCGCTTTGGTTGTCTCAATTGCCCTCTGTACATTTCCCAGAGAAAAATTGGTAATTGCAATATTTAAAAGGATTTTAGCTTCTGTTTTTATATCATTTTTGAGCTGAGAAATCCTTAATGCCTCATTAAGAAGGCGTAAGGCATCCTCGCTCTTTGCCATCATACTATAAATTACTCCAAGCCCTGCAATAATCTTCCCATATAGTGTATCTTTTTTATCAGGGAGCAATTCAAGTGCTTTTTTATAGTTTATCAACGCATTTTTTAATTCCCTTGTGGTAACTGAAAGAAAACCTAACTGGTATAATATCTTTGCCTTTTCCTTTTTATTTTTTTCAAGATTTAAAGCCCTTTTATAAAATTTAGATGATTCAGTAAAATTGCCTATAAGATGAAAAATTTGGGCAATCCTTATAATTATATTCTTTTTTACACCCCTATCCTTTACATATGGAAGGGATTTTAGCAGTAAATTCAATATTCTGGGATTCTCAATCTTCAGAATCATAGGCGAAATTCTCCTTATTCCTTCTTCATCATCTGCCTCAAGGTAATGAAATAAAATTTGTTCAACCATCGATGGATAAGATTCCTCAAGTACTTTTCCAATCTTCTTGTGTAAACTCTTTCTCTTTTCTGAATCTAAAGATTGATAAAGGAGATTCCTCAAAACAGGATGGGAAAATTGTATTTTACCCGACTTCTCTGTGAGGATACTGTATTCCATCGCCTTTTTAAGTAATTCCTTCTTTTTATTGAGCGCAAGAACGAGGGTTGAAGGAAAATCATCTCCAATTACAGAAAGAAAGGAGAGGAAATCAAGTGTATGTTTATCAAGTTCTTCCAATCTTTGTTTAAAAATTGCGCCCAGGTCCTTGGGAAAACTAACATTATAATCTTTGAATTTTTGAATATCTATTTGATAGACTCCATCCATTTCTTTTATTATTCCATTTCTTATATAGGTATTCAGGATTTCCTGTATCAGCAGCGGATTACCTGACGTGAATTTAAAGGTTTTCTCAACCATTTCGTCTATTAACGCCATATTTCCAAAGTTTAGGAGAATTACCTTCTTAACCTCTTCCCGTGTTAACCCAGAAAGAATTGTTTTTTTTCCATGTATTTTTATCGATTTTTTCAATAAATCAGGGTTAACCGTTGCAAAGATAATAGCCCTTTCATTCAGATTTTCTGAAAGAAAATTAAAAATCTCTATACCTTCGGGAAGCGAGTTATGAAGATCGTCAATGAGTATAATAAAAAACTCTTTTCTCTCTGATATTATCTCATTTATGAAATAGATAATATTTTTAAAATCTGGTGGTGTCACCGTTGAAAAATTTTTATTCTTAAAGAAAAGGCTTAGATCAGGATAAAATTTGGTTATCTTGTCACTGTATCTGTCTAATAAATCCGGTGAACCCATCATACAGAATTCTTTTACAAGGAAATATAGAGGCGGAGAAGTGGTAGTCTCTACTTCCATCAATACCTTTATCCCCTTTAAAGAAAGTCTCTTTGCAAACTCCTTAATCAGTGCGGTTTTACCAATTCCCTTCTCGCCATAAACTAAAATTGTTGACGGCGCATTAAAACCCTTTTCCATCCTTTTTTCAACAAAACGCTCCATCTTTCTTAACATCGCTTTTCTACCAACAAATGGAAGAGAAATGCTTCTTTCCATCCTGTAATTGGGGAAGAGAAATTTTATCACTTGTTTTGCATTGGGAAAACGGTCCTGAGGGATGGGTTCAAGGAGCTTTGAAATCGTATCCTGTATCTTTTTGGAAACATCCGTATTTATATTCCGTATGGGTGTGAAGCATTTTTCAATCTGTTTCTTATATAATTCATTAAGGGTATTTGCCGTGAATGGAAGCCTTCCCGTGAAGATCTCATAGAGAAGAACGCCAACACTATAAAGGTCTGATTGGGGGGTAAAAACTTTTTCCTCTATTACCTCAGGAGGGATATAACCAATCGTTCCTTTGATTTCACCCCTTGAAAAAGATTCCGATGTTAATGAAAAATCAAGGATTTTGAGCATATTTTTTTCAACGAGAATATTAGAAGGTTTAATATCTCCATGGACAAGCCCGCGCGAGTGGAGATAATCCAGACCTGCCAGTAATTGCTTTATAAGGGGAAGTATATCCTCTGTCTTTTTACCCATTGAATAAGTAAGAATATCAACTCCCTCGATATACTCCATAGTAAAATAAAATCTATCTTCCCATACTCCACACTCATAGACCCTCACAAGATAAGGATGTCGGAGTCTGGTTAATAAAGAAAATTCCTCTATGAGGTTTTCCCGAAAGAGATCGGTAAATTTGAGTGCAATTATCTTCTCATCCCTTTTATCCAGGACACTGTATACTTCTCCGAAGGTTCCTTTCCCCAGTAATTTAATGAATTTATACCTGTTAGCGAAGGTCAATTCCATACCTGCGGAGTTTCTTCCTCAGGGTTTGCCTTGAAATGCCAAGTGCCTTTGCTGTTCTGGAAATATTTCCTTCGAACATACGGAAGACCCTTTCTATTTCTGTTCTCTCCTTCTCCTCAACAGCCTCCTTCAATCTTTGATATCCATCTATGTTCAGTTGAAGGTTAAGGTCTTCCTTTGTAATTTCGTTACCTCTGGAAATAATTACTGCCTTCTCTATCACATGTTTCAGTTCCCTTACATTACCAAACCAGGGATGAGAAAGTAGCGATTTCTTTGCTTCAGAGGAAAATCCTCGGAAAGATTTTTTATATGCTCTGGCAAAGTGTTTGAGATAATATTCTGCTATAGGAAGAATATCTTCTTTCCTCTCCCTTAAAGGAGGGACTTTAATAGTAAATGCATTAAGTCTATAGAAAAGATCCTTCCTGAAAGTGCCAGACTTAACCATCCCCTCTAAATTTTTATTTGTAGCAGATATTATTCTTACATCAATGGGAATGGATTTCTCTCCTCCAATGCGCTGGACCGTATTAGTCTCAATCACTCTTAGAAGTTTCGACTGAAGAAAAAGAGGTAGGTCACCAATCTCGTCCAGAAAGAGCGTTCCTCCGTTGGCAAGTTCAAACTTTCCTTTTTTTGAACTGATTGCCCCCGTATAGGCACCCTTGTTATGACCAAAGAGTTCGTCCTCAAAGAGAGTATCGGGAACGGCAACGCAGTCCATCACTATAAATGGAGCATTCCTCCTATTGGATAATTTATGAATGCATCTGGCAATCAACTCCTTCCCCACACCCGTCTCTCCCAAAATTAAACAGGGTATCTTTGATTGAGAAATATCCTTTATTATTCTGGACAACTCCTTGTAGAAACTGGAAACACCTACTACTTCCGCCGGGAGAACTTTAGTATCATGATAATCAATTGTAGTAAATACACCGCCACCCTGACGCTTGGATAAATTTAGTGCATTTTCTACCTCAACAATCAATTCCTCTTTAGAAGAAATCTTTACACCGGGAAAAGACACAATTCCTATTGAGATACTCAAATTTACTTCTTCATTCCCAATATATTTTAGAGAACTTTTCACCTTTTCAATGAGCCTTGTTGCAAGTTTTCTTGCTTCTTTGGCACCGGTCCGGGGTAAGAGAATTACAAATTTGTCCTCACCGAAACGAGATGCAAAGTATGTTTCCCCCACATTTTCCTTCAACAATTCTCCGATGGCCTTAAGAACCCGATTTCCAAATAAATATCCATAAGTATAGTTGATGGACTTAAAATTGTCTATATCAATCATAAGAAGAGAAATATTTCCTCCATGCCGACGGACATAGGCAATCTCCTCATCTAGCTTTCTGTAAAAATGTTGAAGATTTGGCAAATCTGTGAGGGAATCAGTAATACTTAACTCATACAGTTGAGCATTTGTAATAGCAATGCTTGCAAAACGAGCATATATCTCAAAAAGATACTTCTCTCTTTGGGTAAACGCCTTTGCAGGCGTAATGGAATCAACATAGAGTACCCCAATAAGACTTTCATTTTTTTCCAATGGAGCAGCTAGTATCATTTTCAAGCCTAATTCTTTGATGCTTTTCTTTTCCTTGAACTCTTTTTCTTTTATTACATCCTCAATAAAAATGCTTTTCTTTTTTTCTGCAACTTTATTTACTACACTTGTACTCATTTGAAAACTCTCTATGGGCAAAGGTGAAAAATCAGCATCTATTCCCAACCTGTAATTCCACCTTCCCTTTTCGTCACAAAGTATTATAAATCCTCTATCTGCACGGGTTAAAACAATAGCATTTTCTAATACAGATTTCAGAACTTCCTGAAGATTAAGATTTTTTACAATATCCCTGGCAATTTCAATAAGTGCCTTTAGATGGCGAGTTTCAATACCAATGTCATTACTTTTTTGTTTTTTATCTGGAGATTTCAATTCTTTAATCTTTTTCTTGTACTCTCTCAAATCACTCATATATACACCTGTCTTTTAAATTGATCTCTTTTATAACCATTATTATTATAACCATTAGTGAAGTATA
>Ga0190303_1000915_pt1 | contig 12184 bp, 10 predicted proteins | sample 48700701_MG_FD_161672 | JGI IMG/M metagenome (GOLD analysis project Ga0190303, IMG submission 161672) | Hydrothermal vent sediment bacterial communities from Southern Trench, Guaymas Basin, Mexico - 4870-07-0-1_MG | ecosystem: Environmental > Aquatic > Marine > Hydrothermal vents > Sediment ...
TCTTCACCCAATTATTATAATTATTCCTACTTGATTACTTTTTATATTTATTTTGAACAACAGATTTATTTGGGACATTAGGTTGTTGCAACAATCAATTTAGGAAGAAAGAACATTAGATTTCTTTCCAATAGATAAAAAGATTTTTATTTTTATCCAGTAATCTAAAGATTACTAAAAATATCTTTAGACATTAAAATAAACTTATCGTCACCTTCTAACCACTAAAACACTCTGCAAAACCAAGAACAAAAATATCTTAACTACCAAATTCTCTGGAATTAATCTTTTCATTCCCAAAACTTCACAGGGAACTTTTTTATTCCCAAATGCTCTCTAACTTTACCAATTAAATTTTTTCTAAAACCTTTTTTATTACCATTCTACTTCCACAATACTTGCATTTCATGAATTTATTGGGTGACGGTTAGTAAATATTAATCTTTAGACAAATAATTATAATATGAATTATGAGACGGTTATTTATTTTAATTACAGGATTTGTTCTGATTTTTGGACTCTTTGCAATTGATAAAGTTTTTGGATGTGGTTGTGCCGATTCTTCTTGTACTTGCGATTATAAACCCTGTGATTCTGTTTCTGTGATTAATTGTGTTGATATAACCACTTGGTATCACAAACAATTAAATGACGTTTCTTCTCTTGAATTATACAGGGGATTAAGTTTCTTAAACAAACGAAGTTTTAAGGAATCCGATTGTAAGATCTCTTGCAATGATTGTTGCAACTGTCATCCTTGTGGAACAAAAGAAAATCCAAAAACATGTTGCTATGATAATTATAATTGCAGAGGCAATGAGATTACTTGTCAAGAATGGGAAGATTGTGAGTCGCCAACAAGTTGCGGAGACAGAGGAAATTGCATTTGCAATATTAACTACTGCAAAGGGTGGTGCAAAAGCAGAGTAAGTGCTGGAGAAATTCCAGTTTATGACGGCCCAAATTTTGCTAATTGTGGTGGTGCCGCAGGAGATTGTTCTTTTGGCGGAAAATACAGCAAATATGAAAGAAATAATAAAAAATATACACATGAAGATTACGATTCCATTGGAGAAAGAGATGTTACTTATTCAACCTGTACCTGTTCCTGGTGCACAATTAAAAATTTCTATGAATGCGATTCTGCAAAAATAAATGATTCTCATCCCTGCTCCAGTAAAAATTGTGCTCCCGATTTTGCTGGAGGGAGAAATTATTGCTGTCCTCATGCTGGACAATGCGCTCATTTTGGAGCCGATTTTTCTCCATATCGCGCTTATGCAAATAAAGGCACCGGAACGCAATCAGATGTTTATTGTTTTAATTCGGGAACAACAATTCAATACCAAGGCTATAAATTTAAATGCAATAATGGAAATTGGGAATTTATAGGAGGAGAAAAAGAGAATTTCACGGATAATTGCGGAAAAACAATTTTCAATTATCCCTTGTTTTTTAATTTAAATAATTTTTATCCTTCTGACTATGGATACAAAAACTCTTACGCAATATATCCGATTTCTTTCAAAGGAACAAAAGATATTGTTGTTTCTGTTACTCCAGCAGAGAATTTTGTTGATATTAATATTAATAATGGCATTACAATAGAAAAGAAAGGCAATGAAAAAGCAATAAAAGAAAAAGCATTTTCTCCGCAAATAATAAAATTTAAAGGAAATGAAGAGGGAAAAAAATTTAATTTAACTGTAAATTGTTATACACCAGACGAAGAACCCTGTTATCCTGAATATGAAGACTGCTGGCCAGGTTCTTATTGTTCTCAGGATAATCCAACCAATATTATTGAATATAAAACGCTGGATAAAGCAGATTTTTATTGTTGCCCAACTAATTCATGCGCTCATAATGGAAGGTGTTATCCCGAAGGCACCTATAATCTGTCAATTCCTGGAGAATCTGCAGAATCCTCAGAATGCATTTGGAAATGCAAAAACAATAGGTGGTCAAAGCAATATGAAGGAGAAGTATGTTATAGAAACTGCGATTGCGCAAATGCTACAAAATATCATTGCGTGAAAACTTTATACAATTTAAGCAAAAAAATCTGTTGTCCTGTTGGAGAATGCGCGTTGGAAGATAGTTGCGTTAAAGAAGGAGAAAGAGTAGAAGCGGGAAAATATAAAAATTGCATTTGTAACGGCGATGGTAGTTGGAATTGTATGAAGACAAAAATAAAATCAGATTATTCGAGAATTTTATTTTCAAAAAATTCAAATAAATACGAAATAACTCTGGAAATAAGGAAAAAGAAACTAAAATATATAGATTCCGCAAAAGCAAAACTTTTTATTTTCTTTGATACAGGAACATATAATGGAAATATTGAGATAAAAGGAAGCGAAGATTGTTCCACGATCAATATAAATCGAGTAATTGAGGAGAAAATTACAAAAGATTTGGGAATAGTTTCCACTACAGAGGGATTTAAATGCAAATTAGAAATAAAAGCGAATTTAGATGATGGAGAATATTTCTTCTACACAGGTTCTGCTCTAATTTTGGATGAGGGTTAAAATTATCAATTTTTTCATTTCCAAAACTTTGCGGGAAACTTTCCCTTTCCATTATTATTCCATTTAGCAGGTCATTCCAGATATTTTCAATGAAAACTTCTTTTAATATAGTGTATTTTTAGAATCTCTCAAAAACCTGCGGAAGAGTTAGGAAACAATAATTAAAAGCAATTTTCCTAAAACCAGACTCAATCCAGAAGGGGTTTGTCCCTGAACAATTATATTTTTTCCGTCAAATGAAATCGAGTCCTCTTTTGCTCCGAGATTCGGGCCAAAAATAATTATTGCGGGTTCTGTCCAATTATATCTTGATAACAGATTAGCCTCTATTGTTTTGTTCTGTTTTTTGATAGTTTTATAATAATACCCGAGATAATGCGAAAATGGACTGACTTTAAGAATTAGTTCGGAATTTTCCGGACTTGCCTTTTCCGTTGTATTCATAATAATATTTATTCTCTCTTGTTCGAAAAATTGTTTTATCTGGGTTTCATTTTTCACTTCTAAATTATTTGCCAGAATCAAGTTTACTCCTGCATTGTAGGAGGGTCTGTGCCAACTTCCGTTTCTGAGAAAACACAAATAATAATAATTGCAAATCATTGTTTTATTATTCAAATACAAATACCCGGGTTTTTCAGGCGAATTTTTATTTATCCCCGGAAAAAATAAAAATACAGCAAATAAGACCAATATTATCCCGAAAAATACCAAAAAAACTTTCCAAGTATCCATAAACAACAATTAAAATAAGTTTAAAGAAGTTTGAGATATGGATTTAGAGAGAAAATAATCATATTTGTCAATAATTCCCTCTTATCACTCTTTAAATTTAATTTAAATTAAAATAATGGTTGAACTGAAGGCAGAAGATATTAGAAAACTAAGGGAAAACAAGAGAGGTTTTAATCAAACCTTTGATTTAATAATAAATGTCTCAAATCTCGATTTAAAAAAACCTGAGAACAGAATCAGAGACAGAATAAAATTACCCCATAAAATCAAAGACAGAAAAATTTGCTTTATTGTTGATTCTCTTGTTACAAAGGCCAAAGAAACGGGAAGAAAGGTGCTGACAAAAAACGAGCTGGATTTTGATAAGAGAACGGGTAAAAAAATTGCAAATGAATATGATTTTTTTGTGGTTGAAGCCACGATAATGCCTTTAACTGCAAAAACTCTTGGAAAATATGTCGGACCAAGAAACAAACCTTTAATTCCCCTTCCGCCCGTAACAAAAAACTTATCCGGTATTATTGAAGATTTGGAGAAAACAATTTCGGTAAATATGGTGAAAAATCCAGTGATTCAAGTTCCGATAGGAACAGAAAAATTAAAGGACGAAGAAATAATTGAAAACTTCAACGTTGCTTACGATAAACTGAAAGAAAGTATTGAAGGAAAGGGAGGTCTAATAAAATCTGTTTATTTAAAATTAACAATGAGCAAACCAATAAAATTGATGTAATATGGTATCAACTAAAAAAATTGAGGGGTTAAAAAAAATCAATGAGTTATTAAAGAGTTATAAATCTATTCTTCTTTTTGATTTAAATAATTTGCCTTCAAAGCAGTTACATGAAATAAGAAATAAGTTGAAAGAAAAGGAGATTTATACTTTGATATCAAAAAAGAGAGTTTTGAAATTGGGCTTAAAGGAGAATAATCTGAATTTGAATATAGATAATCTGAAACAACCCGCAATAATTTATTCAAACAAGAATATTTTTGATATTATAAAAAATTTGAGGAAATTGAAAGTTAAGAGAAAGGTGAAGATTGGGGAAATTTTGAGTTCTGATATAGAAGTGCCGGCAATGGATACGGGCATTCAGGCGGGTCCTGCGATCAGCATATTCAAACAATTTCAGATTCAAACAATGATGAAAAACGGAAAAATATCTATAAGAGAAAAAAAAGTTGTTTGCAGAAAGGGAGAAAAAGCGAATTCGGATCTAATTTCCCTTTTAAATATGTTGCATATTGAGCCTTTAGAATTAACAATTCAGCCAGAAATTGGTTACTCCGAAAATATTGTTTATAATACGGATATTCTAAAAATGGATGAAGATTATTTTGAAAAACAGATTTCCATCGCCGCAAATAATTTATTTAAATTAACCGTTAGCATGGGTTATCCAACAGAACAGAACATAGCATATTTTTTGCAAAAAGTTTTGCAAAATGTTAGAACTTTAGGTTTGAAAATTAGATTGCCCATAAAAGAATTATTGCCTGATCTGCTTAGGGAGGCTCATTTAAATGCAGATAAACTGAATTCAAAAATTTCAAAGAATGCTTAATAGGAAAATTAAATAATGAAGGGAGTAAACACCATAATAGGCATAATGCTGTTGGTAATTATGACGATAATTCTCTTATCTGTTTCTTTCTATTTCTATAAAACAATGATATACAAATCCGGTGAAGAAATAGAAAGAAAAAATGAAAATGTTTATTGCAGTCAGAGTTCAAATTTTATTATTAAAGATGCAAATGGAAAGAATATAACAATTCTGAACAATGGAGGAACAAAACTGAATTTGACATATTTCAAAGTCTATATTAACGGAAAAAATATAAATATAGTCGATATCAAAGAAAATTATAATTCGGATGGGATTATGGAAATGGGAGAGAGCGCGGTTTTTATTCTTGAAAATCCAACTTCAATTAATGATGTTGTCAAAGTTGTTGGAAGATGCAATACCGGAGATCAGATTATTGTTCGGTAAATTTGGCCGCACAAATTTTGCATAAACTCTTTTTTGAATCATAACAGTCTGAACAAACCAGTCTTCCGCAAAGTGAACAAGAATGCATTATTCCAGTTTTTCCGCAGATCTGACAAATTCCTTTTATTTTCATAAAATATTATATGGGAATTTTATATTTCATAACCATTATTTTGTTTGCGGCAAATATTCTCTTAATTTATCTCCTTATTATAAAAATTAGAAAAGAAAAAGAAATCAGAAAAGAAGCAATTGAAAAGAGCAGATTGGTTTTGGAGGGGAAAGTTAAGGAGCAATTAGCTCCTTTCTTGCCTGGATTTGAATTTAATCCTACAGATGCGAGATTTATAGGTTCTCCAATAGATTTTATTGTTTTTGAAGGGGCAGCAGAAAATAATATAAAGAAACTTGTTTTTCTTGAGATAAAATCGGGAAAAAGCAAAATGACAAAGAAAGAAAATCAAATCAAAAAAATAATTGAGAGAGGGAAAGTTGAGTTTAAAGAATTGAGAATCTGATTTTATTCACCCAAACTGAAGCCTTTCATCTGAACTTTTTTACAATTCCCCTCATATAAAAGCACATTATTTTTGTAAGTTAAAGTTCCGCTAAATCCGTATAATTTAGCCCTGTCATCTATTTCGGCCTCAATTTTTCTTGGTTTTTCGGTCTTTATCTTTCCTCGGGTTATTGTTAATTCAGCGACCTTTAGATTTGAGATTCTTAATTCATCAAAATTTTTGTTGTTTATTTGTATATTTGATGTCCCCTCTAAATTAAAATTTTCTGAAGATATTCCAACCACTTTTCCGGAGATAGTAAAGTTCCTAAAATCAATTGTACCCGTAAAGTTTTTCAGCGTCAAACTTTTTGTCACTTTTAGAATCTTGCCATCAACTTTTAAATCATAGTTCTCATCTAACTTAAAAAATATTTCTGCGGGTATACCAATTTTTAATTTGCTTAGTTCATTTGTTGACAAAGATAAGACCACACCTCCGTTAAATTCTGTTTGTCTATGCAATATTCTATCCAGAAAATCTTTTATTGGAGAATAGAATTTGGTCAGGGAATTAGAAAAAGTCGACGAGAAAGACGGTAAAAGTCCTAAAGAAACAATTGCAATTAAAATTATAATTGTTGCGGGAAGTTTCCAGTCCATTATTTATTTTGTTTTTATTTAGTAAGAAGATAATCGCAAAATAGGGGTTGTTTTTATTTTAAAATAAAGAGGTAAATTATATCTATAAAAGTTATGGAGATATGTAAGAAATTAAAAGGTCAGGCTCTTTCCTTTGATTTTCTCCTAGCCACCACAATATCTATCTTTGTTGTCTCATTGCTCTTAATTCAGATTGGAAATAATGCAAAAGAATTGAACGAGCTTAGAGAAAAAAATGAATTGAATAGGGAAGCATATAAATTAAGTGAAATTTTCTTTAATAAGGGTTATCCTGAGAACTGGAACAGCACAAATGTGAAAATTATCGGGGTGGAATCAAATAATAGAATAGACTGGAATAAACTCAAAAGTTTGGAAAAAATTGGTTACCAGAAATCTTTAATTTTGCTTGGTTTGAAAAATGATTATAATATTACAATTTTTAATGATACCACGCCAATTTATAGTTTTGGAAAAAATACAGAAAACGCTTCATCAATTATGAAAGTTGACAGAATTTCAATTTTAAATGATTCGATTGTTTCAATTCAGATTCTGGTATTCAATTATGAGTAAGGGTCTTGTTTTTTCTTTGGATGTTATGATAGGGATTTCTCTGTTATTAATTGTTTTGATCTCGAGTTTTTATCTTTTTTCTGTTCCCAAAGTTTACGAGGAGAAGGAGAAGGAACAACAAAAACTTATTGCAAAAGATTTTCTAATTTCTCTTGCAGAATTAAAAGTTTCCGAATCTTCCGATGAAAGTCCGACAATAAAAACTTTAATCTCAAATGGAAATTTGAGTGATGACGAACTTGAAGTTTCCGTATTGAACTTGATTTTAACTTACTGGGCGCAATACAAAGATGAAAACAATACATTAAAAAAACAGATAGCCGAAAATATTACGAGAGAAATGGCAAATTCTGTAAAAGTTTTGAATGGCGTTAATTTGAGTTTAATAATCGGAAACGATTTAATTATTGGAAATTATTCGAATATTTCAAATTCAATTATCGTTTCAAGCTTGATTGAAAATACTTATGGTTCTAGTAAGCCAAAATACGGTTATATGGCAAGAGGTTATTTGAGCGGAATTGAAACAGAAAGAGCAAGTTATTTGTATTTCGGAGGTTTTGTCGGACAGGGAAATTTAAGTTTCAATCTGTATATTCCAGAAAATGCAGGGAATATAACTTCAGCTTATCTGGAAGTTTCGGCAGGTTCAAATTTTTCTCTCTTTGTTAACAATAATTTTTCCGGAAATTTCTTTATAAATTCATCAGCGGGAAACTTTAGTGCAAACATTAAATCTTCTGTTAATGTCTCAAATTTTAGAAGGGGAAACAATACAATAAAGATAGTTTTTAATACTTCCAATTTGACTGAGATGTATCTGGGAGGAGGATTTTTAAGGGTAAATTATAATACAACTGAATTTTTTGAGGAAAAAGAACAAGGGAAACAGAGATATTATTTCCCAAGTATAAAAGGCCTAATAAACATATATGACAGTTTTTATATTCCGGGAGATTTAAACAATATGAGTATTTATCTGCATTATAATAATACAATAGAGGGGAGTGCAATTTATCTAACAATAGCAAATGCGACAATATTTCGAAGCAACGCAACAGGAGAACATAATATAATTTTAAATAATACGCAAATATTATCAAAATTAACTAATGCCGGCTTAAGTTATACAAATTTAAGCAGAAAAACTGTACCACTAAGATTAGGAACCGAAACTTTAGCTTTAGAACAATACTTTGGAGTTAGTGATGCAGCCTTAATAACAGATGTCAGCGGTAGTATGAACTGGAGAATGGATCAGAACTGGGTTGATGGAGTAGCGAGGGCATGCAACGACACAAATTTGGAAGACCCAAGCACTCAAAGAATTAGTGTAGCAAAGTGTGTTGATAAAGATTTTGTTGATAGCATGCTGAATGTTTCTGGCAATAGAGTTGGTTTGGTTTCTTTTACAGATTTCGTATATGATACCCATGAACTATCCAACAATAGCATAAGTTTAAAAAATCAGATAGACAGCTATACGCCATTATGGGGTACATGTATTTGTTGCGGTATAAACGAGGCTATGGATCTGCTTGAAAAACTTTACGTAGTAGATTTAATTAGTCAAGGAGATGTCTGGAGATATACAGCAAACTATTCAACCATAGAACCACCTGTGATAAACGGCTCTGATTGGAAAAGTTTGGAATATAATGATACGAATTGGAGTTCTGGAAGGGCAAGTTTGGGCTTTGAAAAAAATGCTTCTTGGCATTTTCAGAACTGGAATTATAGAGTGCCAGTAGATATTTTAAATACGGCAGGAAATCTAACCGATTCCCAAATTAAAATAACTTACGACTTCTCAGAAGAGTACAGCAATGGAAATATTCAGCAGCATTGCCAAGACATAAGATTTACCTATTACAATTATACCTCTGGAAACCAAACAGAGATACCTTACTGGATAGAAGAATGCAATCTATCCGAAAATGGCAACGCTATTATTTGGGTTAAAGTGCCTTTCTTAGAAAATAATACCTCCACAAGAATTTATATGTATTACGGAAATTCTACAGTTAACTCTAAAAGCAATGGAGACGCAACTTTTGAATTCTTTGATGATTTTAATGGTGCAAGTCTAAACTCAACCAAATGGACACATGTTCAGGGAAGTTACAGTGTAAGTGATTCTGCATTTCACGGGAATGGAGGGAATAGTATTGAATGGATTAGAACTCAAAACTATCAGATATCAGGTAGCGCGATAATCGAATTTAGAATGAAACCGGACTTTTCTTCTGGAGATTGGGACTCAGGAATTGGAGTGGGAATTTCTGGACAAGGTACTGCTTCTGGATTTGTGGATGATTACGGTACTGGGGACCCAATGACCATAATGAATAATTTATGGTGGAGCGGTTCTTCAAACAATGATATTACAAGAAGTGATTTCAATACATATCATATCTATAAAGTAATTATAGATAATCTTACGGATACCAGATATTTTTACGATCTGACCGATAATAGAATCCATAGTAAGAGCCGTGCTGAATTTGGCTATATATGGTTAATTACCGATAGCGAGACATCTACGAGAGATACAAGTTATGATTGGATTTTCGTAAGTAAATATGTTGATCCGGAACCAATAATTACCTTTGGCATAACAACAAATATTGGTAATAATAGTGGTAATTATTATTTCAGAAAAAAATTTTATTTAACGAGGCATAATTTAATAAATGAATCAATTCTATATGTTTATTCAGACGATAATGCCGAAATTTATTTAAATGGCTACTTAATAGATAACGATACTCAAGAGCATAATGCAACTTACTGGAACAGAAAAATTGCTATCAATATATCTTATTTCAAAAATGGAGAAAATATTGTTGCAGTAAAGCTTAGAAATAACGACAATGAAAGTGCAAAATTTGATTTAAAATTGGAAGCAACATTTGAAAGAAGGAAGGCAATGCTAGTAATGAGTGACGGCCAAGCTACTATCAAATGTGCTAAACAAGGTACAGGAAGTGCAACTAATGACGCCATTCAGGCGGGATGCGATGCGAGAGATCAGGGAATTTTAGTTTATTCTGTTGCCTTTGGCAGCGCCGCTGATAAAACAACTTTACAGAAAATTGCCTGCTGGAACTGCTCTGCAAATGATTGGATTTCGGGAGAGGAAGGAGACAATTGCTCCAGATTTTATCAAAGCAGCAATGTTACAGAATTAAAGAAAATCTATAAAAAAATTGCTTCAGAAATAGCCAATTTATCTCTAGAACGACAAGTACTGGGCGTTGGGGGAAATATAAGCTGGGCGAATAATTATTTATATAATGATTCTCATATTTTGTTTAATTATAATGAAACTCCCATCAACTTCAGTTTCGGAGAATTCTCCCTGACTATAGAGAATAATTTCACTTCACCGGGAATAATTAGTTTAATTAAACCGAATGAAACGGAAGTTTTAGATGCAAAGATTACTTCTTATTCTGGAGATTACTGGACCAGTTTGGTTGTTTTAACAAACTCAACTTCAAAAAACCGGACTATTTATAATTTATCAAGATATGGCGAATATGAGAGATTGGGAGACCCATTTATAATATCAATACCGGTAAAGTATATTGCCAATGGAACAAACAATATAACTTTGATGATTGGTCTTGGCAAGGATAATCAAACACTGGGATCAAATGACAGTAAATTAATCTACTCTTTGAAAGTTCCAGGTTTTGTTGGTTACGGATCTGTTTTTAATACTTCAGAAGAAGCAAAAGAAGATGCAATAAACAGACTGGAAGAAAAAATATACAATATAACGGGACAAAATATTTCGGTTTTGAGAATCGATACCAATACAAATATTATTCGCGGAATAGGAACGTTATCCAATACAAGTTTGGTAAAATTAGTTTATTCGAAAAAATAATAATGAAAAAAGGCGTCTTATTCTCGTTGATTCTGGTCTTAATAGCGCTAATTATATTTTCAATATTAATTTTGCAGAGAGAAACAATTTCCTTTGAGAGAAAACAACTTTCCCTGAAACAACAACTTAAAGATATGGATTACGCTTATAACAGCATTGAAAGGAGTCTTCACATTCTTGCAGATATAGCAACGAAAAGGGCGATAGTTTCTTCGTTAAATCGTATTGTAGAGAATGGAACTTTTTTTGGGAATAACAAAACAGAAGATAATTTAAAAAACTTGGTCTGGAATGGGACCTTGAACGGAGAAGAAATATCTTTTATGAAAAACAATACTTTGAACAAAACAATAAAAGATTTGGAATATTTTTATACACTTGAGCCAAGGAAATATAATGTGAGTATAGGCATACATCCCGAGAATATATCTATAACTCTGAACGACGCTTTTCATATCTTATTTAACACGACAGTTGAAGTGAATATTTCAAAAAAGGGAGTTGCAAGTATGTCAAGAAAATTAAAAATTTTGGAAAGAATTTCAATTTGTAACTTTGAAGACCCTTTCTATCTAATAAATATAACAGAAGGAAAGGGGTCGAGAGGAATAAAAAAGAGCAAATATATTTCAAACTTTACCGAGTTAATTTTGAGCGGTTCTGGAGATGGCTGGTGCTATGGCGAAATAACAAATAATATAACTTCTAGTGAACCGGAGAGAAAAATCTTCTTTAACAAAACAATAAATTCAAATGTGGATAATTTCTGCGGGGTTATATTTGAAAATAATTTAACTCAAATTAATAGAACCTATTTAAAGGTTTCTTCTGTATCTAATTTAACGAGTTATATCGGAGGCACACTTTTGCTCTCTGGAGAAAAGGGAAAAGTATGGAACATTTCCAATTTCCTTAAACATGTAGAAAATTCCTGGTATGCGAACTCAACTGAAGGACCGAGTTTTTTTGACAGGTTTGAAGGAAAGAATTATTGTTCCTATTGCAATGGAAAAGATTTAGGTCTGGAAACTTTCGTTGATAAAAATTATCTTTTATGGCTTGGAATAAGTGTTGGCAAAGATTATTCAAATACGGGTTATCTATATTCTAACAGAACTTTCGGAACAGATATTGGGCTGAATGTAAGTTCTACAGGAGTTTCCGCATTCAAATATTTCAAAATTGACAGCAATTCCTTTGGACATTATTTCGAATAAATTTTAAAATATAAAACCAAAAAATTAAAAATAAAATCAGTTGTGTATTGTTGCCTCGTCGGTGT
>Ga0190303_1000916_pt1 | contig 12164 bp, 8 predicted proteins | sample 48700701_MG_FD_161672 | JGI IMG/M metagenome (GOLD analysis project Ga0190303, IMG submission 161672) | Hydrothermal vent sediment bacterial communities from Southern Trench, Guaymas Basin, Mexico - 4870-07-0-1_MG | ecosystem: Environmental > Aquatic > Marine > Hydrothermal vents > Sediment ...
CTGAAAAAAAAAATTGAAGTTCTTGTTAAAAATTGGTTAAAAATGTATACAAAATAGAAGGTTTAATACGTTTTTAACACTCCTTATCTTCATTAAAATTTGAAAATTAATTTTTTAAAAATTAAAATCTCAAATAATCTACCACACAAACCTTCAAAATACATATTCAATAATACACTCTATGTAATTGAAAATCGCAATACTATATCATTTTTGATTATTTCATGTTAAATAGTTAACAATTACATTAATTTATTATATTTTATAGTGATAATGTTGTTATATTTTAACATTTTTTTAATATTTACCAGATATTAAAAACATAAATCAAATGAAAAAATCATTAATAAACTTTAAAATTTTAACGTTTTTATTATTTATACCTATTATAACTTGGTCGCAAGATACAGTTTCAGGTAAAATAGTAAATTCAAAAGGTGAAGGTATCCCTTTTGCTACAATTCTTGAAAAAGGTACTTCAAATGGTACAACTTCAAGTGAGAATGGAAATTTTCAACTGAACGTTTCTAAATTACCTACAGATTTAGTAGCCTCTTTTATTGGCTACAAGACAAAAACAATGAGTATCTCTTCTGCAGACGGTATTATTGTTTCATTAGCTGAAGAAAGTGTTGGTTTAGATGAAGTTATTGTGACTGGAAACAGAGCAAAGCCTCGTACAGTACTTGATTCTCCAGTACCAATTGACAATATTGGAGTGAGTGAATTAAAATCAAGTGGACAAACAAGTATTGACCAAATGTTGACTTACAAAGTGCCTTCTTACAACTCATCTAATCAAACAATTTCTGATGCAACTGCACATTTTGATCCAGCCGATTTAAGGGGTTTAGGACCAAGTAGAACATTGGTATTAGTAAACGGGAAACGTAAAAACCAAAGTGCCTTAGTTTATATTAATGACACACCCGGGAAAGGAGAGGTAGGTACAGATATGAAAAGTATCCCAACTGCTGCCATTGAGAGAATTGAAGTTTTAAGAGATGGAGCGTCAGCTCAATATGGTTCTGATGCAATTGCAGGTGTAATTAACATTATTTTAAAGAAAAATGTTGAATACACTACTTTAAATGTTAACTCAGGAATTACTACTGAAGGTGATGGATTTAATATTGGTGCTGACATAAATTCTACATTAAGTATTGGTGAAAATGGCGGATATGCAAATTTTACGTTATCTTATTACCAACAAGAACTTACAAATAGAGCTGGTGAACCTGGTGGAGATGGATTATTTGGTGTTATTTTTGGTGATGATGCTATTTTAAATGGAACACACCCTTGGTTGCAAGAAAACCCAGATATGGGAATGACTGTTGGTCAACCTGAAATGAAAAAAGGAGAACTTTTTTACAATATGGCACTTCCTTTTAAAAATGACTCTGGAGAATTTTATGCTTTTGGAGGTTTAAACACACGTAAAGGAACAAGTTTTGCACTCTACAGAACTCCTTACTGGGTTCCAGATCCTCATAATTTATTACATGATGCTAGAACAGAGTATCAAGGTTTTCAACCAACTTTTGAAACTGACATTACCGACTTTATAAATAGCATTGGTGTTAAATTTGACTTTCTTGGTTTTAATGCTGATTTAAGTGGGACTTTTGGAATAAACACTGTTGATTACACAGTTGGAAACACTTTAAACCCTGACTTAGGAGCTGCAAGCCCAACTGATTTTAACGCTGGTGGCTACTCGTTTAGTAACTTAATTGCAAACTTTGACTTAAGTAAAAGCTACGGAGATATAAGTGTTGCATTTGGAATGGAAGCTAGAAAAGAAATTTTTAAAGCTGATGCTGGTGAACCAGATTCTTATTTTGGAGGTGGTGCACAATCATTCCCAGGAATTCAACCTGCAAACGCTGTAGATGAAGACAGAACTAATTATGGTGTATATGCTGGACTTGATTGGGATGTTTCTGAAGCATTCTTAATTGGTGGGGCTATACGTTATGAGGATTTTTCTGATTTTGGAAGCAACTCTTCTTGGAAAATTAATGGACGCTACAAATTAGGCAGTAAAGGTGCTTTGCGCGCTTCTTACGGAACTGGTTTTAGAGCACCTTCATTACACCAAATATATTTAAGTAATATTCAAACATTGGTTTCTGGTGGTACAATTTCAAATCAGGGTACATTTAACAATGTAGATCCTGTAATTCGTGATGGATTAGGTGTTCCTCAGTTACACGCTGAAGAATCAAAAAACCTTTCTGCAGGTATTACTTTTAAGCCAATAAATAACCTATCCTTCTCTTTAGATTTTTACACTATTAAAGTTGATGACAGAGTTTTATTCTCTGGTGAAGTTGGATTTGATGGTGACAATGGGACAATTAACCCTGTTGAACAAATTTTGAACGACTTTAGCGTTACCAGTATTAAATTCTTTATCAATGCTGTAAATACTGAAACTAAAGGAGCTGATTTTACAGCTAGTTATTCTAATATTGAATTAAGTGAGGGTTCTTTAGCTATTAATTTTGCTGGAAATATAAATGATACTAAAATTAAAGGTCAAATTGCAACACCTCAAGTTTTAACTGATAATGGTTATGATATTTTTAATAGAAAATAACAAGCAAGAATTACAGATTCTAGGCCAAAAACTAAATTGATGTTAGGTTTTGATTATGAATTAGATAAATTTAGCGCACAACTAAACAATACTTATTTTGGTGAAGTTACTTGGCAACATGCAAGTGACCCTTCTAAAGATCAAACATTTGCTGGTAAAGTTGTAACAGATATTAATTTTAACTATGCTTTTTCTAAAAAAGTATCATTAAACGTATCTGTAAATAATTTATTAAATGTGTATCCTGATGCAATTGATACTAAAGGCGATTTTGTTACTGACCTTGGTGGACGTTTCAAATACCCTTGGGAAGTAAATCAATTTGGATTTAATGGAACTGTTTTAAAAGCAGGTGTTAGTTATACATTCTAAATTAAAAACAAGTTAATTAAAAAAGAGGCTTAAAAGCCTCTTTTTTAATGTCTTATATTTTTTAAACTTAATTGTTCTCCATCAAATTTAGTGTGTGAAAAATGAATTATTCAACCTCCGTATACACTTCGGTTTATAAATAGTTATTTCAAGTGGTAAGTGGCTATGTCTAAACAAAAAAAGCCATTCTTACGAACGGCTTTTAATTAGTATGTTTATTTTTGAATAGTTATTAGTTTCCTAATTTTACTTCAACTCTACGGTTTTGAGATCTTCCAGATCTAGTATAATTACTTGCAATTGGCATATCTTCACCAAATCCTTTTGCTATTAAATTACTTGAAGAAACTCCTTTGTTTATTAAGTAATCTTTACAGCATTTGCTCTGTTTTCTGATAATTCTTGATTTCTTTTCTTACTTCCTGTGTTATCAGTATGTCCTGAAATATCAAATTTAACGGTAATAAATTTAGCCATTATTTGTGCTGCTTCATTTAATTTAGAAGTAGTTGCATCTCCAAATGTATTTTTCCCAGAATCAAAGTAAACTGTTTTAAATAATTCTTCTAGTTTAGCTATTTCAACTGAAGAAATTTCTGGACATCCATTATTTGATGCTGGACCTGCTACATTAACACAAGTATCATCTTTATCTAAAACACCATCACCATCAGTATCTGACCAAGGGCATCCTTTATTTTCAGTAGGACCTGCAACGTTAGGGCAAGCATCATCTTTATCAACTAAACCATCAGCATCAGTATCAGGGCATCCATTATTTGCTTTAGAACCCTTATTATTTGGACAAGCATCATCTTTGTCTGCTATCCCATCTTCATCAGCATCAGGGCATCCATTTAGTGTTGCTAAACCTGCAGTATTAGGGCAAGCATCTTTTGAATCTATAATTCCATCGCTATCCGAATCTGGACAACCTTTATACTCAGCCAATCCAAAAACTTCTGGGCAAGCATCAAACTTATCGTAGATACCATCATTATCTGAATCAGTTCCACCAAATTTAACAACTATACCTAATGCATGTTGAAAATGTTGTGTAATACTATTTCCAAAAGAATGTTTATATTTAGATTCTATATTTAATCCTACACTTTCAGAAAACCAAAAGTTTACACCAAAGGCTCCGTTAAATGTTGCTGTTCCTGAATTATCTAACCAAACATAACCTCCACCAACAGAAGCATAAGGATTAAAAAAAGAAGTATCTCCAATTACTTTATTTAAATCATATTTTACTGCACCATCAAGTCCATAATATGTTTTTTCACTTGTGGCATTATCTCCAACTTTAGTTATCCTGTTTAGAGATCCTGCAGCTTCAATACTGTATCCATCAGTTAAATATTTACTAACTGTAATTCTACTTAATGAAGGAAGAATGTTGTAATGGTCTGTTGTATTAGCATATTCATCAAACCAAGCTCCTTGCCCATCAAGGCCAGAGTTTGTAGGATAAAAATCAACTGCATTAATACCAACACCAAATGCCCATGTGTTATTTTTGTCTTGAGCATTCATATTGTTGAAACCACTAATTAACAATAAAGCCAATAAGGCTACTTTTAAATGTTTCATTTTAATAATTTTTTAAATTTAATGTTCTTTTAAATTCGTAGAAGCTAAACTGCTTACTACTTTACAAAAGTACAAAAATATCTTAGATACAAAATTGTTTTCTCGTTTAAGCTTTATGTAGTAATTAATGTTACTTTTTAACTTAAATATGCTTCGTTAGGTAATTTTATTCTGAACACAAACTTAAATAATAAGTTATAGTCTTAAAATGATATTTGCATATTTAAGTCAATTACTAAATCTTCTTCAGAAGAAACCTTATAAGTACTTTTTTCACCAGTTAATACAAGGCTTAATCCTTTATACAATGCGTATTTCACCCCACCTATTTGTCGCTCAGTATTCTTCTCAACTAAGTCGGGTATTTCAAATTTATCATATCTTAAAAATAAAGCAACTGGTGAATTTTTAAACTTAACCTCACTAAAAATACTAAATCCATTATTTTTTAAAGATTTTTCTGGGTCTAACTCGTCTATATATTTTCCTTTATAATCACCTTTTCCAAAATGATACTGTCCAGAAATATTGAAAAATTCACCAAAATATCCTCCATGAAATAACACTTGATGAAAATCTGGAGTATCAGCAGTATTCCCTTTTCCAATGTTAAACGCATTACTTATTTGAATTTGTGGAATTGTATTTGCAAATGGTCTAAAATTTAAAATACCTTCAATCACTTTATTTGAATTTTCTTCAAAGGAAGAATATCCGCCTCCATTATAAATACCCAGCGCAAAGCTTGCATATTTCCCCTTCATTGATCCATTTACATTTTTTAAATAGTCTTTCTCCATTTTAGGACCAATGTTACCTCCAAATAAAACTCCGAATCCTGCTGAATTATACAGTTTATTTCGTTCTATATGCATATTTCCTTGAACTCTATAAATATTTGTTTTTTGCTCATAAGTAAGCCAAGGTCTATGCACCATTCCTACTTCAAAAAAAGAACCGGTAATAGAACCATTCCATTTTGGTTTAATTTTTAAGTATAAATATTTCATTCTTGTTTCTATATTACCTGCATCTGCACCCTCTTTGTCAAGTGTAATGTCTTGTGTATATCTAACCGAAAAAACAGCATTAATTTCTTTCTTTAACGTGAAATAACTTCGTTTAATAATAAATTTATTTTCCCAACTTGCATCACCTAATTTGGTATTGCTATTTGCTAAAAACCAATCTCCAGACATCACAACTCCATCAAAAAGGTTGTCTTTAGTTGTTTGCGCATTGATTGAGGTTAATAAAAAGAGTATTAACAATAGAGGTGAAATTTTCATTGATCGTGATTTACTTGATTTATTTTATTAAAAAAAAAGCTTTCAAATCAATGAAAGCTTTTTAATCTATATTTTTTATAATTTATTTTGTTTTCCAAGGGTATAAAACTCTTGATATAGTTGCAACAGGCTCATTAATGCTGAAATCAAATCTTTAGTTTCTAACAAAATTCCAAAATACAATGTAGTATTTTTTGGACTTGTTTCTTCTGTCCTAATTCTAGCTATTTGCTTGTCTATAGATTCAGAAACGTGGTCAATAAGTTCTTGTTTATCATCAATCATCTTTGACAAATCATCAAACTTCTTAGCACTAAAATCTGCTTCAATTTGATTAAACAATGCTGTTAATTTTTCATCAATTGTTTTTAAATCTGCAACTTGAGGTTTTTTTAAGTTTTTATGATTGTTGTTAACATGTTTAAAACTAATTGTTGAAATAAACTCTATAGATTGTGTTACATCTTGTAAATATCCAAGCACTAATAAATAAAATCTACTCGCTTTTATTGAAGAAGTTGTATCATCTAATGATTTAATAAAGTAAAAGACTTCTTCTTTAAGCTCGTCCATTTCTTTATTTAATTTTTTAACATGCTTTTCTGTTTTATAAAGCTTGTTTAAATCGTGTGTTGATAAATCATTTACCACATTTGTAAATAATTTATTAGAACGTCTTACAACCTCAGATATATGATCTGAACTTTCACTTATTACTTCATTAATGGTAATTAATTCAGCTCTTTTTATATAACGTCTCTCTTTCTTCTCTTTTGCTCTTTTTGTATGTCTAACGGTACTTCTCCCTAATAAAAATAGGACTATAATTAGTAAAATTGATACCGAAACTATTTCACCTAAATAAATAATATAAGCAAAAATTGCAGCAACTGTAAATGCTGAAAAAGCAGTTAAAAACCAACCTCCAATTACATTAAATACACCTGCTACTCTATATACGGCGCTCTCTCTTCCCCAAGCTCTATCAGCCAATGAAGTACCCATAGCAACCATAAATGTTACATACGTAGTAGATAATGGTAGTTTTAAGGAAGTACCAATTGAAATTAATATCCCAGCTACAAATAAATTTACAGATGCTCTAACCATATCAAAAGCAGGAAGTTCATACGATTTATCTTTCGGTAAATCAATCACTGGTTTTCGAAATTTTGAATCCACCCATTTTAACATCTTTTTTGGAAAAACTTTGATAATTACTTCATTGAAAAGAATTGCGCCCCTAACCACACTTCTTGATGCAGCATTGGACTGGAATTTTTCATGACCTTCTCCTTGTCTGGATAAATTAATTCCTGTTTCAATTACAGATTTTGCTTTTTTAGAAAACCATAATGTAACCACCATAATACCTCCGGCTATTAATAATAACAGCGGATTTGACGGTACTTTCTTTGCTAAAATTTCCATTGAAAATTCATTTGCCGCAATACCAGAAACAGACCAAGCTTCATAAGAATTCCACGCAGCAATAGGCACACCAATAAAGTTTACTAAATCATTACCTGCAAAGGCCATTGCCAGTGAAAACGTACCAATTATAATAACAAACTTTAGCACATTTACTTTAAAAAGTGAAATAAACAATTGCGATAATAAGGTCCAACCAATAAATCCGTATAGGATAATTTGAAATGTATTTCCTTCAATTAAATGTTTAACATCCCCATAAAAAGGAGTCCCTTTCATTCCTTTTACAAAAATAAAATAGGTAATAGCAGTAATTGCAAAACCTCCAAACAAAGCATTTACATAACTTTTGCTTTTCTCAAGATGAAACGAATACAACAATCTAGATATGAACTGGACAAGTGCTCCTATAGAAAATGCTATAAAAACAGACAGTAAAATACCTGAAATAATAAGTAATGCCTTTTCTGAATTTATGTATTTTCCTAAATTCGCTAACGTTTCAGTATTGTTATTTGAAATTTTAATCAACGCCATTGCAACTGCAGCTCCTAATAACTCAAATACAATTGAAACTGTTGTTGAAGTTGGCATTCCTAACGAATTAAATACGTCTAACAACAATATATCTGTAATCATTACCGCCATAAAAATGAACATTATCTCATTGAAATAAAATTCACCTGGATTAAAAATCCCTTTCCTAGCAACTTCCATCATTCCGCTTGATGTAATTGCTCCAACAGCAACCCCTAAACTTGCAATAATTAAAATCCATTTAATTGAAATAGCCTTTGAGCCAATTGCCGAATTTAGAAAATTTACGGCGTCATTACTAACACCAACAACTAAATCTATTACCGCAAGTACAACAAGTGCAACAAGCATTAAAATGTAAATATCTCCCATTTTTTATTTATCTAATTTATTTCGCAAAAGTACCTTCAATATTTAAGGTTAATATTAAGTTAATGTTAACAATTACTAAAAGCTAATATATATCATGTTTTATATGCAAACATCCGTTTTAAAAGCACAAAAATATTTATATTTTTTTTATGAAAAAAGAGCTTCTATTTTCATAAAAATAGAAGCTCTTTTAAACGTTCGTTTAACTTTTAAAAGTTAAGAGCCACACATCTCACAATCATCTGGATTGTCCTGAGATGCGATTAGCATTTCTTTTAATTCTTCAGAAGTTAATGGTTTTTCTTCTTCTTTTTTGTTTTTTGAAACTGTAAATTGTATGGCATTCACAGCACTTTTAGTTCGTAAATAATACATTCCTGTTTTTAATCCGCTCTTCCAAGCGTAAAAGTGCATAGATGTTAATTTAGAGTAATTTGCATCTTGCATAAATAAGTTTAACGATTGTGATTGATCCACAAAATATCCTCTTTGGCGAGACATATCTATAATATCTTTCATACTTAATTCCCAAACGGTTTTATACAATTCTTTTAATTCTTGTGGAATTACATCAATATGTTGAATAGAACCATTGGCACGCATAATTTCTTCCTTCATATCATTATCCCACAAGTCTAATTCAACCAAGTCTTCTAATAAGTGTTTATTTACAATAATAAACTCACCACTTAAAACTCTACGAGTATAAATGTTGGAAGTATAAGGCTCAAAAGCTTCATTATTCCCTAAAATTTGAGAGGTTGAAGCTGTTGGCATAGGCGCAACCAACAATGAATTCCTAATCCCAATAGTCATTACTTTTTTACGTAATGCTTTCCAATTCCATCTTCCGCTTAAATCGTCTTCAGAAACTCCCCACATATTAAACTGAAATTCACCTTTTGACATTGGAGAACCTTTAAATGTTGAATATGGTTCTTTTTCTTTTGCCATTTCCATAGAAGCTGTGACAGCTGCAAAATAAATAGTTTCAAAAATTTCTTGATTTAATTTTTTTGCTTCATCACTAGTAAAAGGCATACGCAACATAATAAAAGCATCTGCTAATCCTTGAATTCCTAGTCCAATTGGTCGATGACGTATATTTGAATTTTCAGCTTCTTTTACTGGGTAATAATTACGATCAATAACTGTATCTAAATTTCTTGTCACTTTTTTAGTGACTTTTAATAACTTTTTATGATTGAAAAATTTAACACCATCTTTATCTTCTTCTACAAACATTGGAATTGAAATAGAAGCTAAATTACACACAGCAACCTCATCTTTTGCTGTGTATTCCATTATTTCAGTACACAAATTTGAAGAACGGATAGTTCCTAAATTCTTCTGGTTGGATTTTCTGTTTGCTGCATCTTTATACAACATATACGGATTCCCTGTTTCAATTTGAGCTTCTAATATTTTCTCCCAAAGCTTACGCGCCTTAATTGTTTTTCTTCCTTTTCCAACTTTTTCGTACCCTGTGTATAATTTTTCAAACTCATCTCCATAAGTATCAAATAAATGCGGACATTCATTTGGACACATCAATGTCCAATCTCCATTTTCTTCAACCCGTTTCATAAACAAATCTGGAATCCACATGGCGTAAAATAAATCACGCGCACGCATTTCTTCTTTTCCTGTATTTTTACGTAAATCTAAAAAATCAAAAACATCTGCATGCCAAGGTTCCATATAAATAGCAAAAGAGCCTTTACGTTTTCCCCCTCCTTGATCTACATAACGAGCCGTATCATTATATACTTTTAACATGGGTACAATACCATTTGAAGTCCCGTTTGTTCCTCTAATGTATGAACCCGTTGCACGTACATTATGAATAGACAAACCTACACCACCTGCTGATTGTGATATTTTTGCAGTTTGTTTTAGTGTGTCGTAAATCCCATCAATACTATCATCTTGGATTTGCAATAAAAAACAAGATGACATTTGAGGTTTTGGGGTGCCTGAATTAAATAATGTTGGTGTAGCGTGTGTAAATACTTTTTTAGACATTAGCTCGTACGTTTCAATAGCTTCATCAATGTCTTCTTGATGAATTCCTATAGCAACACGCATTAACATGTGCTGCGGACGTTCAGCTATTTCACCATTTAATTTTAATAAATACGAACGCTCTAATGTTTTAAATCCAAAATAATCATAACTAAAATCTCTGTTATAAATAATGGTAGAATCTAATTTTTCTGCATTATCCATGATAACTTTATATGTTTCATCAGACAATAGCGGTGCTTTTTTTCCTGTACGCGGATTTACATAGGTGTATAAATCCGTCATTACTTCTGAAAATATTTTTTTGGTGTTTTTATGTAAGTTAGAAACGGCAATACGAGCCGCCAATTTTGCGTAATCTGGATGTTGTACGGTCATTGTTGCTGCAATTTCAGCAGCTAAATTATCCAATTCAGAAGTGGTAACGCCATCATACAAGCCTTCAATAACTCTCATAGCAACCTTTACAGGATCAACCAATTTATTAAGTCCATAACACATTTTACGAACTCTAGATGTTATTTTATCAAACATCACAGGTTCTCTTCTTCCGTCTCTTTTTAGTACAAACATAGGCTACGCATATTTTTTTAGTTAGTTTATAAAAATCATATAGACGATTAAGCCTTTGATTTTTGAATGGTTCAAATTCAAGAGGGTTTTGAATTATATTTTAATTTTTTTAATTCAATTAGAAATCGGCATCGAAGCTAATACTTCCTGTACCTCCACTTTTAACACCTGCTTTTTGATATTCTGAAACTCTTTTTTCGAAAAAATTTGTTTTTCCTTCTAGTGAAATCATTTCCATAAAATCAAAAGGGTTTGTAGTGTTGTAAACTTTATCACACTCATATTCAACTAGTAATCTATCGGTTACAAATTCTAAATATTGGGTCATTAATTTAGAATTCATACCAATCAAACTTACTGGTAAAGATTCAGTAATAAACACACGTTCTATATCAAGTGCATCTATTAAAATTTCAGTAATACGTTCTTTTGGAACTTTATTTACAATGTGGTTTTGGTGTAAGTGTACAGCAAAATCTGCGTGCAATCCTTCATCTCGGTTTATTAATTCATTTGAAAAAGTTAAACCCGGTAGCAATCCTCTTTTTTTCATCCAAAAAATAGAACAAAAACTACCAGAAAAAAAGATACCTTCAACGGCTGAAAAAGCAATTAAACGCTCAGCAAAACTATCGCTTTCAATCCATTTTAATGCCCAATCGGCTTTTTCTTTAATAGCTGGAAAATGATCTATCGCAGTAAATAGTTCGTCTTTTTCCTTATCATTTTTAATGTACGTATCAATAAGTAAAGAATATACTTCTGAGTGAATATTCTCCATCATTAATTGAAAACCGTAAAAGAATTTTGCTTCCGTATATTGTACTTCTGAAACAAAATTTTCAGTTAAATTTTCATTTACAATACCATCTGAAGCAGCAAAAAACGCTAAAATATGTTTGATAAAATAACGCTCGTCATCGTTTAATTTTGTTTCCCAATCTATAACATCTTGGTGTAAGTCTATCTCTTCAGCAGTCCAAATACTTGCCTCTTGTTTTTTGTACCATTCCCATAAATCATGGTGTTGAATAGGGAAAATTACAAATCGATTTTTATTTGGTTTTAAAATAGGTTCAATAAACGACATTAATCTTGACTTTAGTTAGTTGGTGAAAAATTGTTAGTTTTCGGTAAAAACGAGTGAAACAAATATTGAAAAAATATTAACCATATGAAAGGGCACTTATTCACATTTAAGGCTAAGTTTTTAACATTCTGGTGTTTTTAAAATAAACGAGTAAATACTCTTAAAAATTGAGAATCAGCACTTTAAATTTATAGAAATTGGCTCGCGTGCTGGTTTTATTGAGTTTCTATAAAAAAGCTAAAACAAAAAAATAGAAGTTTTTCTACTTTATATC
>Ga0190303_1000917_pt1 | contig 12154 bp, 11 predicted proteins | sample 48700701_MG_FD_161672 | JGI IMG/M metagenome (GOLD analysis project Ga0190303, IMG submission 161672) | Hydrothermal vent sediment bacterial communities from Southern Trench, Guaymas Basin, Mexico - 4870-07-0-1_MG | ecosystem: Environmental > Aquatic > Marine > Hydrothermal vents > Sediment ...
CAAATCAAACACACCCTGAATAACCTCAATAATATTAAAAGGTTGTTTATTTAAATTTAAATCGGCCGACTCCAATTTAGAAATTAAATCTAAATCTTTTACAATTGCTATAAGTCTATCAACACCTTTGTTGGCTCTTTCTAGGTATTTATGACTAATTTTCTTATCATTAATAGCACCATCAGCTAACGTTAATAAATATCCTTGAACTGTAAATAAAGGTGTTTTAAGTTCGTGAGACACATTTCCTAAAAACTCTCTACGATAGCTTTCTCTTAGTGTTAAATTTTTAATTTGTTCTTGTTTGTTTTCAGCAAATTTTTGTACTTCTCTAGATAAGCTATCAATATCTGATGTGATTGATGTTTTATTGAAATCTGATGAATCTAAAATAGAAACACTATCGTATATTTTTTTTAAGCGCTGATAAATAAATATTTCAAGTCTATATTGAGAAATTATAAATGTAATAATAAAAATAAAGCTTGTAAATAGAAGAATAAAACTTAGAGTAAGTATTGTGTTTAAAATGAAATAAGCTATTAAAAAAAGCGCAAAAGAGGTGATAAAAGTAATATAGAGTGATGTCCAAAAAGCAAACGAGTATGTTTTTTTAATCTTCATTTAGTACGAATTTATATCCAACACCTTTAACGGTTTTAAAATAATTATCACCTATTTTTTCGCGTAATTTACGTATGTGAACATCAATAGTTCTTCCTCCTACAACAACTTCATTTCCCCAAACACTGTCTAAAATATCATCACGCTTAAATACTTTACCCGGTTTAGAAGCTAGTAATGAAAATAACTCAAACTCTTTTTTTGGTAGTGAAAGCTTCTTTCCTTCTTTAATTACTACGTATTCTTCTCTATCAATAATAATTTCACCAATAGTTAATTTTTCAGAAGACATGTTATTTTCGTTAACTTTAATTCTTCTTAACAACGCTTTAATTTTACTTATAAGTAGTTTAGGTTTAATAGGTTTTGTAATATAATCATCAGCTCCCACATCAAAACCAGCAACTTGAGAATAATCTTCACCTCTAGCAGTGAAAAACGTAATCAATACATTTTCTAATCCTTTAGTTGCTCTAATTTTTTCACAAGCTTCAATTCCATCCATTTCAGGCATCATAATGTCTAAAATAATTAAATGAGGCGTTATTTTTTTTGCGGTTTCAACAGCTTCAATACCATTTTTAGCAGTATAAATGAGATACCCTTCATTTTTTAAATTGTAACCAACAATTTCTAAAATATCAGGTTCATCATCAACTAGCAAGATTTTAATATCAGTATTTTTCATATTAGATACCAGTTTAATAGTAAAAACATTCAAAAGTAATCATTAATTATAAGTACTAAACATTCCTTGTAAAGTATTTAAAATTATAACATTAAGCTAACGTTAACATTACACTACCTTCATTTTGGTTAAATTTAATATGAAAGTAGATTTTTAATAATTAAAAGACTAATTGTTAGTTTTTTAATTTCATTTTTTTAATTTTGATGCTAGAAATATTTTTTTAACTTAAAAAAATTATATGAAAAAGAATTACTTATTATTTATTGCCTTTTTTATTACAACTCTAAGCTTTGGACAAATTTTACAAGGTGATATTTCTTTTGTTGCTTTTAATGCAGATGGAGACGATGATTTTGCAATAGTTACTTTGGCAGATATACCTGCTTCTACGATTATTTTTTTTACAGACAATGAACCAAGTGTAACAGGTACGGGGCTATTAGATTTAAACGAAGGAACAATTAGTTGGAATACAGGTGCAAGTATTATTTCTGCAGGTACGGTAGTGATTTTTACCGATACAGATAGCTCAGGAAATCCTCTTTTTGGAGTTTCCATTGGTGTTTTAACTTATGTTGAAGCATCGATGAACCTCTCTAGTGACGGGGATGCTTTATATGCTGTTTTGGGAGATCCAACAGTAAATAATATTATAACTTGGTTAGCTGGCATACAAAACGAAGTAAATAATGAAGGTGATAATTTTGCTGTAACAGGCTTAACCAAAGGAACAACATTTGTTGAATTTTATACTTCTGGTAGCCCAGATGGAGGTGAATATTCAGGAGTAAGAACAGGGTTAATTAACTTTTCAGATTATTTAACCGAAATAGGAAATTCTACTAATTGGACTGTAGAGACTTCTAATGGGGAACTTTTATTACCTTTTAATACTACATTATTTACAACTTCAACGGCAAGTGTTGTAAAAAATGAAATAGAAGGATTTACATTATATCCAAATCCTGTTTCAAATGGAATGTTATACATGTCGTCAAGTAGTAATTTTAATAAGCAAGTTGAAATTTACTCTATGTTGGGTCAACAAGTGTATATAAAAAGTGTACAACCAAAAGAGACTATGGATGTATCAAACTTAAATAAAGGTTTATACGTGTTACGTATTGAGGAAGAGGGTAAAATAGCTACACGTAAATTAGTAATTAAGTAAACTACCTAATTTTATAATATTTTGAAAGTATCTCAATTTGAGATGCTTTTTTTGTTATATTTAACTAAAAAACTATGAATCTTAAAATTAATTTTGAAAATATACTGTTTTTAGATATTGAAACAGTGCCAGAAGTTGAAAATTTCACTAATTTAACCACATCAAAGCAGGAATTATTTGAGTTAAAAACAAAATACCAACGTAAAGAAGATTTTTCTCCTTCTGAATTTTATGACCGTGCGGGTATTTGGGCTGAATTCGGTAAAATTGTATGTATTTCAGTTGGTTATTTCACTAATTTTAAATCTGAAAATAGAGTATTTCGGGTTACTTCTTTTTTTGGAGATGAAATAACAATACTAGAAGATTTTAAAAAACTATTGAACAATCATTTTAACAAACCACAACACCTTTTATGCGGTCATAATGGTAAAGAATTTGATTTCCCTTATATAGCACGTAGAATGATAATTCATCAAATTGAATTACCAGAAAAATTAAATTTATTTGGTAAAAAACCTTGGGAAATTACACATATAGACACTATGGAACTGTGGAAATTTGGAGATTATAAACATTTTACATCACTTAAATTAATGACTTCAGTTTTAGGAATTACTTCTCCAAAAGACGATATTGACGGGAGTGAAGTTGGTGCAGTTTATTACAAAGAAAAAAATATTGAGCGTATTGTAAAATATTGTGAAAAAGATACTATTGCTGTTGCACAATTATTATTACGTTTTAATAATGAACCTTTGATTGATGCTAATAATATTATAAATGTTTAGTTTTCTAATTTTGAAGAAAGCTCAAACCAACGCTCTTCTTTTTTATCAATTTGGGTGTTAATTTCTTGTAATTTAATAGATAATTCATTAATCTCTTGACCTGAAATAGTACCCTCTAAAAATTTTGTTTCTATTTCATTTTTTTTAGAGTTTAAAACCTCAATATTTCTTTCTAAAGCGTCAAATTCTTTTTGTTCTTTAAAAGATAACTTAGCTTTAGTTGTTGTTTTTTCTCGTGTATCTACTTTTTTAATAGTTGAATTTTCCGCTTTTGGTTTTGAATCTTCATACACTCTATAATCGGAATAGTTCCCAGGGAAATCTTCAACTACACCTTCACCTCTAAACACAAATAAATGATCAACTATTTTATCCATAAAATACCTATCATGAGAAACTACTAATAAACAACCCGGGAAATCTAACAAGAAATTCTCAAGTACATTTAATGTAATAATATCTAAATCATTTGTTGGTTCATCTAAAATTAAAAAATTTGGATTTTGAATTAAAACTGTGCATAAATACAATCGTTTACGCTCTCCACCACTTAATTTCTCAATAAAATCATATTGTCTTTTTCTACTAAATAAAAAGCGCTCTAACAATTGTGCAGCTGAAATTTTTCGCCCTTTGGTAAGCGGAATATACTCCCCATATTCTTTAATAATCTCAATTACTTTTTGACCTGGTTTAGGGTTAATACCATCTTGTGTGTAATATCCAAATTTTATAGTTTCACCAACTACAACTTTACCAGCATCAATAGGTAATTTTTGAGTAATTATATTTAAAAAAGAAGATTTCCCAGTACCATTTTTACCAATAATTCCAATGCGTTCTCCTCGTTTAAAAACATACTCAAACTTATCTAAAATTTGTAAATCTCCAAAAGATTTAGAAACGTTATGAAGTTCTAAAATTTTTGAACCCATCCGTTCCATATTAATTTCTAATTGAACCTTATGGTTATCTCTTCGTTTATGAGCTTCTTCTTTTATTTTGTAGAAATCATCAATTCTAGACTTAGATTTGGTAGTTCTTGCTTTAGGTTGCCTTCGCATCCACTCCAGTTCTTCGGAAAATAAATTTTTAGCTTTAGAAATAGATGCTTGTTCAGCAGTAATACGTTCTTCTTTTTTTTGTAAATAATAAGAATAATTACCTTTGTAAGTGTAAAAACCACCATTATCTAATTCAACAATTTCATTACAAACTCGCTCTAAAAAATACCTATCATGAGTTACCATAAATAGTGTTATTTTTTCTTTTTTAAAGTAGTTTTCAAGCCATTCAATCATTTCTAAATCTAAATGATTGGTCGGCTCATCTAAAATTAACAAATCGGGTTTATGAATAAGAATTATTGCCAAAGACAACCTTTTACGTTGTCCTCCAGAAAGTGAACTCACTTTTTGAGATAAATCGTCTAATTTTAATTTAAATAAAATTTGTTTGTATTGTGTTTCAAAATCCCAAGCGTTGTGTTGCTCCATTTTTTCAAAAGCGTGTTGATATGCTTTTTCATCGGAAGGGTTTTTTAACGCATTTTCATACTCTTCAATTATTTTTAAAGTGTCGTTATCTGAATTAAAAATAGTTTCCTCAACGGTTAAATTATAATCTAAAGATTCTTCTTGAGATAAATATTCAATTTTTAACTCTTTACGAGAAATTACTTGCCCGGTATCAGAACTATCAACCCCAGCAATTATGTTTAGTATTGATGTTTTACCAGTTCCATTTTTTGCAATAAAAGCAATTTTTTGGTCTTTATTTATTCCGAAGGAAATATTACTAAAAAGTTCAACTTCTCCATATGCTTTTGATATATTTTCAACTGATAGGTAATTCATTCAACATAAATTTTGACAAACCTACAAAAAATAAGGAGAATTTATGAGCTAAAGAATTTTAATAAGAAACTTAAACATATTGAATAAACCCTATAGTCTTCAAGATTTTTAATATGAATAAATTGTATATTGCGCACTTGTATGAAAAACAAAAAATTACATACTTATTTACTAGTTGGAATTATTTTAATTTCAAGTTTTTCGTACGCACAAAAAATTAATAGTGTTGAAGAAAATAATTTAAAATTTCAAACTCATTTTTTTGAAGCATTAAAGCAAAAAGCAATTAAAAATTACAGTAAAGCAATTGAAAGTTTAGAAAAATGTTACGAAATAGACTCGTTAAATTTAGCAGTTGAATTTGAATTATCTAAGAATAAATTACTATTAAAAAACTATTTTGAAGCTGAACTATTTATTAATAAAGCACTAATAAAAGAACCCAATAACAGCTATTTATTACAACACAAAGTTGCTATTTTTAGAGCTCAAAGAAATTTCAAAAAAGCTATTGAGGTTCAACAAAAAATTGTTCAGCTACAACCAAAATATATGGACAAATTAGCACTTCTATATATTCAAAATAAAGATTTTAAAAAAGCAACACAATTAATTATTGAAATTGAAAAGAAGGCATTATCAACACACAGAATAAAAGGGTTTAAAAAATATCTTGAAAGTAGAAAAATACTTGTTAAAAAAGCAGAAAAGCTAATAGCTATAAAAAATATAGCTATTGAATTATTAAAAGAAAGGTATAATCAAAAAAAGGAGTATAAAGTATTACAAGAAATTTTAAATAGAGAATATGAAGCTAACCTTTTTGAAGCTTTGTATATTGATAGTAAAGAGGCGTTAGAGTTATTCCCTGCACAACCGTATTTATACAAAATGAATGGAGAGGCATCAAATAAATTAGGGAAATATAAAGAAGCAATTGACGTTTTAACTCTTGGCATTGATTTTGTAATTGATAATAATACGATGGAAGCAGATTTTTATGAGCAGCTTTCTAAAAGTTATGAAGGGCTAAAACAATACAAGGAAGCTTTAAAATATAAACAAAAGGCAGTGGAATTAAGAAAAAGTAATTAAATGAGATATTTTTCAAAAATACTAATAGTAATTTTAGTGGTTGTTACTTCATGTAAAACCAGTAAAACAAGCGTTGATGCTAACAGTATTACAAGTATTTCAACTAAAAAAATAATTAATAATCATTACAATAATAACTTCCATCAGCAAACCATTAACGCTAGATTAAGCGCAAAATTCAGAGATAAAAGAACATCAGCTACGGTAAGTATTAAATTACGAATTGAGAAGGATAAAACAATTTGGATGAGCGCTACAAAGTTTAGTATACCAATAGCGAAAGTTAAAATTACACCAAACAGAGTTGTGTATTATGAAAAAATAAAAAGAACGTATTTTGATGGGGATTTTTCATTGTTAAGTAAATGGTTAGGAACAGAATTAGATTATGAAAAAGTTCAAAATATACTACTAGGACAAGCTGTTTTAAACTTAAAAAAAGGAAAATATAATTCTGAAATAGATAATAACTTATATAAGTTATCTCCTAAAAAAGAAAATGAATTATTTGGCATTCTATTTTTTATGAATCCAGATAATTTCAAATTAAATAAACAAGAAATTCGCCATCCGGAGAAACAACAAATGTTAACGGTTTCTTATCCAAATTACACCAAAATTAAAGGAGAACAATTTCCTAAAAACATAAATATTAGAGCTATAGACTCTAAAAATTTAACTACAATAAATTTAGAATATCGTTCCGTTGAATTTAATAGAGAATTAACCTTTCCTTTTTCAATACCAAAAGGTTATAAAGAAATTAGTTTATAATAATGCAGTTTAAATTAAAATATCTTCTTTTTATTTTATCACTAATACTTAGTGTTAATATTTCTGCTCAAAAAACGAAACGTCAAGTGCTAGAAGCAAGACGTATTCAAAATCAAAAAGATCAGATTTATATTAATGCACTACTTTCCAATACCAAAAGAAAAGAGAAAAATTTATTAAATGATTTAAGTGATTTAAAAGATAAAATAAAAACTAGAGAAGGTTTAATTAAGGCAATAACAAATGAATCTAACGAACTTGGTAATGAAATATATTTAAATCAACTAGAAATAAATCAGAATAAACGAGATTTAAAAGATTTAAAAAAAGAATATGGCGATATGATTTTTAAATCATATAAAAGTAAATCTCAAAATAGCAGAATTATGTTTTTGTTGTCTTCTGAAAATTTTTATCAGGGATACAAACGGTTTCAATATATGAAGCAATATACTTCATTTAGAAAAAAACAAGGAGAAGAAATTCAGAAAAAGACAGAAGAACTACAAGTTTTAACAGATACATTAAAACTAAAAAAAGAGCAAAAACAACTATTGTTATCTGATAAAAAAAAGGAAAAAGAACTAGTAGAAAATGAAAAGAAAGATCAAGAAAATTTACTATCTCAAGTAAAGAAAAAAGAAAGTAAATACAAGAAGCAAATTCGAAAGTTTCAAAAAGAAGAAGCTCGTATAGATGGTTTAATTAAAAGAGCAATTAGAGATGCAATTGCAGCTTCAAACAAAAAATCTACAACAGGAAGCTCTAAAAAATCCACAACATTTACATTAACAGCTGAATTAAAAGAGTTAGCATCAAAATTTACGTCAAATAAAGGGAAATTACCTTGGCCAGTAGAAAAAGGATACGTTTCTACTTATTATGGAAAACAACCACACCCAATTTTAAAAACAGCCACAATACAAAGTCATGGAGTTAGAATTACCACTAATAAAGGAAGTAAAGCTAGAGCAGTTTTTGAAGGTTCTGTGTTAGCTGTTCAAGTGATGTCTGGGAATAAAAAAATGATGTACATTCAACATGGTAACTATATTACTGTATATAAGAATTTAGAAAACGTGTTTGTTAAAACAGGTGATAAAGTAAAAACAAAACAAGTTATAGGAACTATTTTTACGGATAAAATTACCGGTAAAACTATTTTAGGTTTTGTATTGTCAAAAAACACAAATACAGAAAATCCAAGAAGTTGGATTTACAGAATGTAATTTAGCTAATAAACAAAGCTTTTAACTCAGTAGCATTCTCAGGCTTCATTTTTCCAGATAGTATTAAGCTTAATTGTTTACGACGTAGTGCACCTTCATAACGTTCTTTTTCTAAGTCTGTTTCTGGTTTAATTTTTGGAACGGAAACAGGAGAACCAGTTCTGTCAACAGCTACAAATGTATAAATACCTTCATTTACTTTAGTGCGCTCTCTAGATTCTCTGTCTTCAATCCAAACATCTACATAAATTTCCATAGAAGATTTAAAAGCACGTGAAACTTTAGCTTCAATAGTAACAACACTACCAACAGGAACAGCTTTATTAAATGCTACATGATTTACGGTTGCTGTAACAACTATTCTACGAGAATGTCGCTGTGCTGAAATACTACATGCTCTATCCATTCTAGCTAATAATTCACCTCCAAATAAATTACCTAATGGATTAGTTTCACCTGGTAAAACAATGTCTGTTAATACAGTTAAAGATTCTTTAGGTGCTTTTACCATGTCTTAATTTTTTGGCTAAGATATAGCTATTTTATGAAAAATGGAGTGAGTGAGAAATTAGATTTTAGTATTCTTTTATCAATAACCAAGCATCTTTAGAATCGATTTTCTTAATGGCATTTAACTTGTTAATTGCTTCATTTTTTGAGTTAAAACTCTCATAAGCAACTTGTGTTAAATTCCATTTATTAATGCCCAAAATTTTAGCATTAAAACCTTTTTCTAATAATTGTTGTAGTTTTTTTTCTGCGTTTGCAGGCTCTCTAAAAGCACCAGCTATAACATGGTAATTGTAAGTTTCTTTTGCTACATTTAAGGTAATTGTAGGTAGCGGATTGCTAATTACAAAAGTAGCTTCTTGTATGGTTTTTTCAACTTGTTGCTGTTGTTGTTCGCTTTGAGCAACTAAATTATTGTATTCAAATTTCTGGTATTCTTTCCAGCCAACCGTACCTAAAGCAAAAATAATTGCAGCAGCAGCAGCATATTTAATAAATATTGGTGTTTTACGTTTGTTTTCTTCAGAAGGAAGTATAGGAGCTACAGTTTCTAATTGCGCTACCTTTTCTTTGTATGCAATACGCTTAACAGCTGGAGAAACATATGAATTTAATCCAAAAGAGGAAGTTAAATAATTAACAACAGTAGTAGGTTCAAAAACTAGTTTTTTGTCTGAATTTAAATGAAATGAACCAATATTTTCTAATTCAAGCTCTTCATTAGTTAAAGAAATCTTCCAATTTTCAACTTCTTTTTCAATGGTTGAAACGGCTTTATTAAAAGAAATATTTTCTGTAGTGGCTATATAATTTGCTAATAACCCATCGTTATTTTGCAAGTGCGAATTAAAAGTTAGCTGTTTTGAAGGTGCATAAAAAGTATGTGTAAAGTGATTTACTTTTGCTGAAATTTTATTGGTTACAAAACCTCCAAAATTTGGAATAATCACACATTCATAACGGTATAATAAATCGCTTATATAGCTGGCTAGTATCATTAAAACAAATATAGAAAAAACTAGTACTAAAATTAAGGGTTGCGCTATTTTTTATTAACAAAAATTTTATATCTTGACATTCAAATTGTTAAAATATGCTTGAAGAAGATTTGCTATACGCTTTAGCCTTGCAGCGTGTAAAAGGTATAGGTGATATTAATGCTAAAAAGTTAATTTCACATTGTGGAACTGCTAAAAAGGTACTTACAGAAAAACGACATACTCTTGAAAAAATAAATGGAATAGGCTCTTTTACACTTAAGAATTTATTTAATTCAGCTAATTTAATAGAGGCTGAAAAAGAACTTCAATACATTCAAAAAAACAAGATTGAAACATTCTATTTTAAAGATAAAAATTATCCAAAAAGATTAAAACATTGTATAGATGGACCAATTTTATTTTTTAAGGAAGGAAATTTCAGGTTAGAGAATCAACCAATTATTAGCGTTGTTGGAACCAGAAAAATAACGAGTTATGGAAGAGATTTTTGCGAGAAATTAATTTCAGATTTAAAAGAATACAATCCAATTATTGTAAGTGGTTTTGCTTATGGAGTTGATATTTGTGCGCACAAAGCAGCTTTAAAAAACAACCTAAAAACAATAGGTGTTTTAGCACATGGATTTGAAGAAGTGTATCCAAAATCACATAAAAAATATGTAAATGAAATTAATAAAAATGGAGGGTTTATTACTGATTTTTGGCATAATGATGAATTACAACGAGAAAATTTCTTAAAACGAAATAGAATTGTTGCTGGGATATCTGAAGCAACAATTATTATTGAATCTGCTGAAAAAGGAGGTTCATTGGTTACAGCAGATATTGCAAATTCTTACAGCAGAGATGTTTTTGCAGTTCCAGGAAGAAGTACAGATGTTTATAGTAAAGGGTGTAATAGTTTAATTAAATACAATAAAGCAGCAATACTAACTTCAGCAAAAGATATTGTTGAAATGTTGAATTGGGAATTAGAATCCAAACAATCAAAAGTTGTTCAAAAACAATTATTTGTTGAACTTACAGAAGTAGAACAATTAATTTATGATTTTTTACTAAAAAATGGGAAAGAATTATTAGACCTAATTTCGTTAAACTGTAAATTACCAATTCACCAAACAACTACAATTTTATTCAATTTAGAAATGAAAGGTGTTGTTAAGCCATTGCCTGGTAAATTGTTTGAAGCTGTTTAAAGTTGGTTTGTTAAACCAGCAACCCATTCATCTAAAAACTCATCAATTTCATCTGTAAATTTAGTTGGTTTTTGAGTTCTATTTATGGTACAATGAAGAATGATTTTATTTCTCTCTGGAGGAAAACCAGTTGTAATTGTCCAGACGAGTGCATTTGGACAATCCAATAAAGCAAAACGAATACCACCATTTATTTTATTATAGCTAATTAAAAATTCGCCCCAAAGAGTAGCACCTTTAAAATTGTTACCACTTTCTTCAAGAAAGAACATGGATTCAGTAAAGTTTTCTAAACTTTCTGGGTTGATGTTGGTTTGAAGTATTTCTTCATTTAGTTTCTTATCAATTATTCTAAAAAATTCCATAAATATTATTTTTTACTTGAATTAATACTTTCTATAACAACGGTTGTTAAAATTAAAAACCCACCAATTAATGTATTTCCAGAGGGTATTTCATTTAACAATAGTATTCCAAATAAAATTCCATAAATTGGTTGAACACTACTAATTATACTTGCTGTACTAATAGAAAAATTCTTAAAACTCATTACAAATAATGTATGTCCAATTGATGTAGTTACCAAAGCCAAAATAAATAATGCTTGCCAATCATTTGTTGTAGGGTTTACCTCAAAAAGGAACAATACAGGCCATAAAACTAAAGTTACAATTACCATTTGGTAAAACATTAGCATTGAGCCATGATAATTAGCGACTTTTTTCTTCATCAATATATTTCTAATTGCGTAAAATACAGCTGATATTAATCCAAAAAGAACTCCTTTAGTATGGTTGTTTTCAATATTAAATTCAGGTGATAAAAAGTAAACTCCAATCAAAACAACAACACCTAAAAACACATGTTTTGTATTTAGTGTTGTTTTAAAAAATAATGGTTCTAATAGTGCTGTAATTACAGGGTAAGTAAATAAAGAAAGCATTCCAATAGCAACATTTGATAGTTGTAAAGCGTAGAAATAAGTAATCCAATGCGCACCAAAAAATAACCCGCTTAAAATAATAGTTGTCCAATCTTTTTTGTGTTCAACTTTTAAATCTATTTTCTTATACCAAATATAAGCGCCTAAAATTACAGCAGCCAAAAGACAACGCAGCCAAATTGTAACAGGTGGAGGCATTGAGATATACCTTCCTAAAATACCAGAAGTACTGACAAGTAAAACAGCTATATTTAATTCTGTAATATGTTTTAA
>Ga0190303_1000918_pt1 | contig 12138 bp, 9 predicted proteins | sample 48700701_MG_FD_161672 | JGI IMG/M metagenome (GOLD analysis project Ga0190303, IMG submission 161672) | Hydrothermal vent sediment bacterial communities from Southern Trench, Guaymas Basin, Mexico - 4870-07-0-1_MG | ecosystem: Environmental > Aquatic > Marine > Hydrothermal vents > Sediment ...
ATCTTGTTCTCTGTTGGCAAGTTTTTCGGTAGCTTTTCTAAGGTCTTAACACCAAAGGACAATGGAACACTACGCTACCTCACTTCAGCACATTTTGGCAGAACTGGAACGTATTGACCTTCTTATTCAGGTGCAGGTCGAACGTGCCCGGCAGGTGCAAGCAAGCGATGCTGAATTCCAGGGACTCTATATCCCGGAGCAGGAGGTAGATGCACTCCTGGCGCAGCCCATTGGCATACCACGCTGGGCGACTGTTTTGCCTTCTTTTTCTCTTGAAGTTCGGACAGCGCTTGATCGGCTGGCTGAAGAGAGCGCCAGGTGCAAGAAAAAGAGCGCCATGCAGGGTATCACTCTGCGCCTTGAAGAGCTGGCACGTCTCTTTCAACTCAATCAATTCGATATTGACGTGTTGCTCATCTGCCTGGCTCCTGAGCTCGATCTGCGCTACGAGCGTCTCTATGCCTACCTCCAGGACGACGTGACAAAGAAACGGCCCAGTGTGGACCTTGTCCTGAATCTGCTGTGCTCTTCCTTTGAGGAGAAGTTGAGGGCACGCCCTCGTTTTGAATCAGACGCCTCCTTGCTCAGGCATCATCTGCTTCATCTCTTCGATGATCCATCATATCAGAACCCGCCATTGCTGGGTAGATACCTCAAAGTGGATGAACGGGTAGTGAGCTACCTGCTCGACTCTGACGAAATCGATACCCGCCTTTTGCCCTATGCTCGGCACATCATGCCCCAGGCCCGCTTTGAAGACATACTCCTGCCTTCTGATGTTAAACGACGTCTGATGTCACTGACCCTGGCGAGACAGTCAGTGGATGATGGGCTGATCTTCTATTTCCAGGGGTCTTATGGCGTTGGGAAACAGGTCACTGCCGAGGCGATCTGCCTGGACTTGGGAATGAGGCTGTTGGCTGTTGACGGAGAACGTCTGCTGAATGCCGAAGGATCGGGTTTTGATAAAATGATGCACCTGGCAGGTCGCGAGGCCCTGCTGCAGGGTGCGGCCCTATACTGGGATGGCTTTGACGCCCTGCTGGCTGACGACAGGCGTGCTTCTCTGGATATGCTGCTGCATGAGCTGGAGGGTCGGCGGGAGTTGACCTTCCTGGCAGGGGATACCACCTGGGAGCCGATGGACGCGCTGCACACCAAAGCCTTTGTTCGCATCGAGCTTCCCCGTCCCAGCTCTGCTGAACGGGTCCAACTGTGGGCCAGGTCGCTGGACGGCGATACATCCCTTGCGTCCGGCGTGGACCTGAGCTCAGTGGCCAACAAGTTCCGGTTCAGCGGCGGGCAGATCAAGGATGCGGCAGTCACAGCCCGTAATCTGGCCCGCTGGCGCGATCCTGAAAACGGGCATGTAACCATGGACGATCTCTACAGCGCATGTCGACTGCAGTCCAATCGTAAGCTGGCCACGCTGGCCCAAAAGATCACACCCCATTACAAGTGGGACGACATTGTGCTGCCTTCAGACCGGCTGGAGCAACTGAAGGAAATCTGTAACTACGTCAAGTATCGCTCCCTGGTCTACGACGAGTGGGGCTTTGACCTCAAACTGTCAATGGGCAAGGGGCTCAACGCCCTGTTTGCCGGTCCTTCGGGCACAGGCAAGACCATGGCCGCGGACATCATGGCCGGGGAGCTGAGTTTGGATCTCTATAAGATCGATCTTTCCTCGGTAGTCAGCAAGTACATTGGCGAGACAGAAAAAAATCTGGCCCGCATCTTCGCCGAGGCAGAGACCAGCAACGCCATCCTCTTCTTTGATGAGGCCGACGCCCTTTTTGGCAGGCGCAGTGAGGTGCGCGACTCCCACGACCGTTACGCCAACATCGAGATCAGTTATTTGTTGCAGAAGATGGAGGAGTATAAAGGGGTCGTTATCCTGGCCACGAATCTGCGCAAGAATATGGACGACGCCTTTGTGCGGCGGATGCATTTTACCATCGAGTTTCCCTTCCCAACCGAAAACGACCGCCGCCGCATATGGGCGCAAATATGGCCTGACGACACGCCACGGAGCCCTGACCTGGATCTGGACTTCATGGCCAGCCGCTTCGAGGTTGCGGGGGGCAATATTCGAAACATCGCCCTGGCGGCCGCGTTCCTGGCTGCTGATGACGGCGGGGCAGTCAATATGGTTCATCTCACCCGGGCAACACAGAGGGAGTACCAGAAGATGGGCAAGATGGTGATGGGAATGGAGTTCGGGGAATACGCCGAACATGTAGTGGCTGGAACGTGATACCCGAAATCCACACACGTTTTAGTTTTACATTGTGATCTGAAACGAGGTGCAACATGCCAAACCATGAATTCGATACCAAAACTGAAACCAAACCCAGTCTGTCACTACAAGCTTTGGAGCAGCAACAAGAGGCACCCGAAGCCCAAAGCACCCTCTCGCCACTGCACGACCCGCTGGCGCAGGTGACATGCCGCCTCGGAGACGACTCGTGTGCCAATGCTCACACTGCCATGTTGAACCATGCCACCGCTTCCCACCCAATCAGGGGTGTGCAGTCCCTGCTTAAATTGCAACGACAGTATGGCAACCGCTATGTACAGCGCGTATTGGATTTAGCCAGAAAAGGTGCGGGAGACGCGGAGGTGGCCCCTGATGTAGAACAGGCCATTCAGCGGACACGTGGCGGTGGGCAGGCTTTAGACAGTGGAGCGCGTACCCAGATGGAGTCCGCGTTTGGCGCTGATTTCAGCGGGGTACGAGTTCACACGGACGGCAAGGCAGACACGCTCAATCGTCAATTGAGCGCCAGGGCTTTTACTACAGGCCAGGACATCTTTTTTAGGCAGGGGGCCTACAACCCCGGCAGTTCGAATGGCCGGGAACTCTTGGCCCATGAACTTACCCACGTGGTGCAGCAGAACAGTGGTAAAGTCCAGAACAAGCTCAACATTGGCCAGCCGGGTGACATCTACGAGCAGGAAGCGGACCAGATGGCCCAAGCAGTGATGCAGCGGGAACACCAAGTCACGCTGAAGAGGAAAGAAAAGGGACTGATAAATCGAAAGACCGAGGAAGAAGAGAAAGAAGAACCTATTCAAGCCAAGATTAAAGATGCCCTAATAAGTCGGCAAATGGATGTAGAAGAAGAGGAGGAGAAGCTAATTCAGGCCAACTCGAAGGATGAGCGAGTGCAATCCTTTATGCAAAAGGAATCGATTCAACGTAAAGAGGATGCAATCCGCAGGTTACAGTCAACAATAACAGGTACTCTAATAAAAATTCAATGTAACAACAATGATGAGGAAGAAAGTGAACCTGTAGCAGGAACAGCAGAAGCAATTCGGAGTGAGGGACGGAGTGGTGGAATAATAGATCCCTGGGCTCCTCGCCGAGTCCGATGGCGAATAGGTTATAACGAAGTGTTTGTTACAACGCGTGGTCGCGGAGCTAGAGGCTCTAGAATGCCAAGGGGAACTCGACGTCAAAGGGCACCTTGGGATATTCTTTCTATCCAAAGTCTCGTTATGACTCCACAAAGAGGTGATAACGTTGTATTTAGCGGATCAAATCCACTACAATCTGGTTCTGCAATACTCGGCCCCGAAAACCATCCAGTCGATGTGGGTGGTCGTGCACATGGTGTAATTCACTATACAAGAGAACAACGAGTAAGAGTAGACGCCATGACTAATAATGTCTTACGGGCTCATGAAAATCAACTTGAACTTTGGATGGCACGCCGAACGCGGCAACTGTTAGAAGAAGGACGAATGCAAAGCGAGGCGGATTTGGAGGAAACGCTTACAAGAGAGGGTATGCAGCGACTTGAAGTAATACAACGACGATCAAGGCGGAGAAATCCAGGTACTCTGGATAGAGTGAATGTAAGATTTCAGACTCGAGGTGAAGGACATACGTTACCGCCGGTTAGGTATCCTACTATCAGCTCTGATAAGACAATCAATGCCGATATAGATATTACTGCTGAAAGAGTGGAAACCAGATTGGAAGCAACGACCAGCAGAAGGGAAAGAAGAGGTGCTGAAGTCGAAACTAGTAGAAGGCAAAGGTATTTTGTTGAAATAGAAGATAGGAGAACATTTTCACAAACAGTCGCCCAGCATTTCAGGAACGCAACAATAACAGCTTTTCGTCGTGCTGCAGAACAAGTAGACCGACAGGTGAATCGGACTGCAACAAGTATTTCAGGTCGCCTTCACGGCCAAGGGCGTAGCAATTTAGATCTGTCAACAAGTCTTAGCACAGGACTAAGCGCGTCAGCAAATCTTGGTTCAATTTTACGCGGGCTTGGGCTATTGGTCCGTCATCCATTGGCTAGAATTGTATTGAGTATCCTTGGGCGAAGTTTGAATATTCCTATTAGAGTTAATATAGACACTCGTTCGAGAGCTCAGACAGGCCTAGATTTGTTAGCGGATGCTATAATACAGGGATCTTGGAGCCGAGATGAATTAAATGAGGCTTTACGTAGAATACGCACAGAGGTTACTTGGGCAAATGAAATAGTGCACGAGATTAACTCAGTGGTAACAAGATCAATTATGCAAAGGCGGTTAAGTCAGTTGGAGGTAGAAACGTCAGTGAGACAACGAGCAGAAGCTGGAGAAGAAAGAGGAACGACTGTAACACGTACGGACATACCTGTATATTTTCGTGATCCCAGACCACAACTGAGAATTACAGAGATAGAGGAAGGAGTATGAATCCGTGCCGCCTGCTGTTGCATCATTTTTGCCCTGTCCAAACAGAACATTTGTTAGAATGTTAGAAGATTGTTTGCTGGAGCTTGGGAGAGCCCTATCTGATTGACTAAGGCGAAGATGGCTAATTAGTAACCATCTGGGCTTGGCTCCCTTCAATTGCAGAAATAACAAGCGCATCTGGCTGGATTTTGAAAACATGATCATCAATCCCGATATTAACCGAAATGACCGACCGCAGCGTATAGGTATCCCAGAGGAAAATGATCAAGAAACCAACCCATGATCAACGACCTTGACAAGACCCTTGAAGAACTGCTTAGGCGGGAGTTGCCACAGGAGCTGGTCTCCCAGGTGACCATCAGCTTTGACACGCCTGATGATCAGTTTCCGCCCTCCTCGGTCACCCTGCCAGCCATTGATCTCTTTCTCTACGACCTGCGTGAAAACCTGGACCTGCGTAGCAACGAGTGGGTTGTGGAACGGCACAGCAATGGCACGGCCTTAAGGAAACGTCCGCCGGTGCGGGTGGAATGCTCGTATCTGATCACGGCCTGGCCCAGTGAGAGTGCCCCCAACCCTGCCCAGGATGAGCACCATCTGCTGGGCGAGGTGATGAAGGTGCTCCTTGGTTATCCAACTATCCCGGCCGGGGTACTGCAAGGAAGCCTGAAAGGGCAGAAGCCTCCGCTGCCTGCCATCAGCCTGCAGCCTGGGAGACTGCAAAGTATGGGGGAATTTTGGCAGGCACTGGGAGGAAAACCCAAGGCGGCGCTCAACTATAGCGTAACCATTGCTATTGAGCCCTTTGAGGCGATTGAAGAGCCGGTGATTGTGGAAAAGATTATCGCAATTAAGCCTGATGTGAAGAGATGACAGAGACTGCAAGCGGAAAGAACTGGAAGGACAGGCTGGGCAGCGGAGCATGGGAAGTAAACCGCCGGACCGTGTCTGTGGCCGGTCTGGTAACCGATGTGCAGACGGGCCTGCCCATAAACGGAGTTCACGTGAAGATTTCTTCCGGATCAACGAGGTGCATTGCCCGAACAAGGACTGACGGCCATTTTCACTTTCTGGACCTGCCAAATGGGCACTACACGCTGACTGCTTCCCTGCCCAGTTCCGGCTTGCGCCATGAAACGGCACAGATGGAGGCAAGTGCATTCCATGATGTGGAAGGGAATATTAATAAGCTAACAGAGGGTGAATATAAATTAACAATACATAGTAAGGATTTAAATGAAGAGATAACCGGTGATGATTTTGTTTCATCGGGAAGCGGTAATATAAAGATCAAGCTAAAGCCCAAGTAAAATAATAACCATCTAGACGAAAACCATAAACGGAGGTACGCCATGCCTGAATATTTAGCACCTGGGGTCTATATTGAAGAAGTTGAAATGGGCGGGAAGCCTATTGAGGGGGTGAGCACAAGCACGGCAGGATTCATCGGCGTAACAGAACGGGGACCTTTAATGCCAAGGTTGATGACCGGTCTGGAGCAGTATCGAAGGCTTTATGGTGAATTTTTGCCGGCCAACTCATATCTTCCCTATGCTGTAGAAGGATTTTTCAGTAACGGGGGCAAAAGGTGTTTTATTTCCCGGATTATCGGGAAGCAAAGCAAGGTCGCGACTCTTGATATGCAGGGACTTCAGGAAGGACCTCAAGTTGCGCCAAGCCCTCCGGCTCCGGCACCTCAGGAGGAGGCGCGTTTCAAGATAACTGAAAATTCTTTAGAAAAGCTAAAAACAGAAGGGCTACCTGATGATGTCCTTACAGCGTTGGAAGGCATGAAGGATAAAGCGTCTACAGAAGAAAAGAGGTTCCTGGACGATCTTAAGGCAACGATTGGAGATACGGCAACTTTTAGAAAGCACAAATCAGCAATCCTGAAACATGCCAAGGAGGAAGCTCCGAAGGCGGCTTCCAGGGTGAATCCTGGAGGAAATCCCGGAAAAGCGTTTACCTTAACTGCTATTGGTCCTGGAGAATGGGGAAATCGTATAGCAATAAAGATTGGAAAGGCCAGTCTCTCTGCCCTCAATCCAAAACTCTTTAAAATGACCGTAATATATTGGAAGGACGCTCCTCCAATGCCTGTAGTTGATCCTACTGATCCGGAGAAGCAGAGAGATCCGAACCGCAGGGAGCCATCGTTCCTCGAAGTTTACGACAATCTCTCTACAGAGCCATCAAGTGACTTTTATGAAAAGAGAATCAATAATATTTCTGCTCTGATTAAGGTCGAAAAAATGAGCGATGCGGTCCCTTCCTTCAAAGAGGAACTGGAATTCCTTGAGGGCGGTTCAGATGGCAAGGAAGTAGATTTGTCTGATTATAAAGGCAAAGCCGGTGCTAATCCGGGAGAACGGACGGGTCTCAGCTCATTTACAGAAGTAGATGAGATTTCTATCGTTTGTGTACCAAATGAGAATGACTTTATGGGATTAACTGATGAGATAGTGAAACATTGCGAGCTCATGAAGGATCGTTTTGCCATCCTTCAGGCCAAGCAAAGTGCAGGTCCTGTCAGTGAGCTTATTCCACCTACGGATTCAAAATATGCTGCTTTCTATTATCCATGGATTCGGGTGATGGATCCGATTACAAGCAGCCCGAAGCTTATACCTCCGGGAGGTCATATTGCCGGAATCTATGCCAGAAGTGACACGGAGCGAGGGGTCCATAAAGCTCCGGCCAATGAAATAGTGAGAGGGGTTTTGAAATTACAGTTTCCTCTGACCAAAGGGGAGCAGGATATTCTGAACCCAAGAGGGGTAAACTGTATCAGGGCCTTTAGAGGACGTGGCATAAGGGTATGGGGAGCAAGGACAATTTCAAGTGATCCGATCTGGAAATATATAAATGTCAGGCGACTGTTTTTGTACATTGAAGAGTCCATTGAAGAGGGGACCCAGTGGGTGGTATTTGAGCCCAATAATCAGAGGCTCTGGGCAAGAGTGAGGCAGACTGTCACTGATTTTCTCTTCAGGGTATGGAAAGACGGAGCACTTATGGGAACAACGCCTGATGAGGCCTTTTTTGTAAAATGCGATGAAACGACCATGACCCCGGACGACATAGACAATGGAAGGCTCATTGTCCTTATTGGCATTGCTCCTGTCAAGCCGGCAGAATTTGTTGTCTTCCGGATCGCACAGTGGCGTAGTGGTTCGGAAATAATTGAATAGACCGCGGACCGCTGTCGGCGGACTGCGGACGTAATACGGACGCAAAAAAGGAGGTTAATGATGCCTGCTGGAGAAAGGAAAGATCCATTCAAGAATTTCAGGTTTCTGGTCGAGATTGATGGGATTACTCAGGCCGGATTTCGTGAGGTGACAATACCTGATACTGCACAAGACCCCATTGAATACAGGGAGGGTAATGAACCAATTACGGTAAGAAAGCTCCCGGGTCTTATAAAATACGGTAATGTCACTCTGAAATGGGGGATTACAGATTCCCTTGACCTTTATAATTGGCGAAAGGAAGTGGAAGACGGGAAGATAAAGGATGCCAGAAAGAGTATAGCAATTGTCATCTGGGATGACGAAGGTAACCCGGTTACCCGCTGGGAATTTTCACAGGCCTGGCCCACAAAATACGATGCTCCTGACCTCAATGCTACTGCGAATGAGATAGCTATTGAAACGCTGGAGATTGCCCACGAAGGAATGAAACGGACTCAGTAAAAAACAGGTGAAGGAGAAAAATATGGTGCTCCAGACCGAATATGAGTTCACTCTTCCCAAGGGCTATGTTGATGAGGCAGGTACACTCCATAATAAGGGAACGATGCGCCTTGCGACAGCCGCGGACGAAATTCTGCCACTCAAGGACCCGAGGGTCCAGAATAACCCGACCTACTTGACGGTTATTCTCCTGTCGCGCGTGATTGTCCAGCTTGGGACCCTTGAAGATGTAAACCCCAGGGTCATCGAGGGCCTTTTTGTGGAGGATCTTGCATATCTCCAGGAGCTTTACAGGAGAATCAACGGTGGAGAGGAGCTGACACTCAAAACGAAGTGTCCCCATTGTGGTGAGCAGGTGGAGGTGAGCTTCAGCCCGGGGGAGTTGTAAGCTATCCCCTCGACCAACTGTACGAGGAGGTAGCTTTCATCGCCTACTATTTTCACTGGGGACATGACGAGATCATCAACATGCCTCACTCAGAAAGGAGGAGGTGGTGTGAGGAGGTCAGCAGAATCAACAAAAAAGTAATGGAACAGGGAAAGAGGTGAAATGGCAGCAGGGGACCGGGAAAAAGATCCCTATCTGAGCTTCCGATTCCTGGTGGAGATCGACGGGCTCATCGTTGGCGGCTTTAGCGAAGTTTCGGGCCTTCAGGTGGAGATTGATACAGAGGAATATCAGGAAGGGGGCGTCAATGACCATGTCCACCATCTGATTAAAGCGGCAAAATACCCCAGGCTTGTCTTAAAAAGAGGAATCACGGATTCTGATGTCTTGTGGAAGTGGCAGAAGCAGATAGTCGATGGTGCTATCACAAAGGAAACACGAAAGACCATTAACATTGTCCTTCTCGACACAGAAAAGAATGAAAGATGGGGTTGGCGCTGTGTAGACGCCTATCCGGTGAAGTGGACCGGGCCTGATCTGAATGCTACCGGTAATAATGTAGCCATAGAATCGCTCGAACTGGTCCATGCTGGCATCAGGAGCGAAAAGGGGACATAGGAAGTGGGAATAAGCCCAAAGGCGGGCATCATAGGGGTAATCCGGAACCCCAGCGAATATCAGGTCCTTGGCAGGCTGAGGGGGAGGAAGAAACCCCTTGGGCGGATTCCACAGGGGTTCGCCAGCGATCTCTTGAAGAAGTATCATCGCACCACCGGCCTGGCGAGGGGATCATTATTCTACCTTGCTTTGTTTGGGAGGGCCGGCCATCTGACCCGGAACATCCACCGGTCCTATAACTTTTCCATCGCTATCAACAGCCGGATTTTTCTCTCAATTTCCCGGATTGGCAGGCCAGACCTTTTGCGGTCCGGGGAGAAATATCCGGTTGACCACGTCGCGTACTCAAAAGGGTCCTCTAAGTGTATGGGTCTTCAAGGGCCGCCAAGTCGCTTTAAGATTCCTACAGCCCGTGTATGGATCGAACGTCTGCTAGGTCCAGGAACTGAGTATGGTGACAGCCCGGCTTCCCAATGGCGGCCTTTCAGGCCCATACACCCGGACCCTGCCCAGGTTCACCGAAAATTTACGTCCGATAAGCCCGGAAATTTTACTACGTATGCCTCATTACGTATGTCAAAATTGGGTATTTTGGGGCCTGTTGTGAGAGCATCTTCCGCCTCCTTGGCGGGCCCGGACAGTACAGCGATTTCTCTTTTGAGTGGAAGTAACCTGGCTTTATACCCGGCCTTTCGGATGGATTTATCAAACAGTTTGCACAGACAAGAAGCGGCAATCCGGTTTCCAGCAGTACCGTATGCTGCCAAAACCAGCGGGGTGATAGGGTCTCAGAGTAACTGGATGTGCAACGTCACTGCGGTCAGGGATTCGACGCGCGTGCTGAGACCCGTGAGCCATCACAGGGCTACCCATGAGATTGTTCATATCCCGAGCTCGTCTTCCGAGATTCAGCAGCGTTTTAAAAGAAGCAGGACAAGAGTTAGTACGGCTCCTTTCCGTGTCCAGGAGAATAGGTTGGTAGCATACTACACGACACCTGCCTTGAAGCGGGTCCCCTTTTTTCGGGTTTCAAAGCTAACGGATTGCATCCCTGTATTCAGTGCTATTCTGCCTGCGGTTGAAATCCGAAAAAAGGGGACCCGCTTCTGCAGCTACGCACAGATTTTACTAGGTGTCGTGGAGGATAGGTTGGGAGTTGAGGCAGCAGTAGAATACTATACAAGGACTACTAATGTTCCTGGATTAAGACCTGTTTCCTTTGGCAAACCATTAGGTGCGGGAATGAACGTCCTGTTTCTTCGTCATGGTCCAGGCAGCAGTTGGCCTGTGGCATCATGGGTGAAGGAGTCTCAGTACGATATAACAGGATACACAACAACAGTTGTCAGGCCGGTCATGCGTTTTGCCAGTAGCATAAGCTCGACCGGGTCAATGCTATCTGGAAAATCGACGCAGACGCTGAGACCTGTGAGCTACAAAAGCCAGGATTCCGGGAAGACCGTTCATGTCCTTGGTTCGTCCTTCGAGACACGGCATCGATTTAGACCAAGCAGGGCGGGAGTTCGTACGTTTCCTTTCCGAGTCCGTGCGGATCACGTGGAAGTTGACGCAGCAAGGTCTGGCACACCTATCCTGGATGTCCGCCCGGGGCGAATCCGCACTAACCGTTCACACTCCCTGGCAATCGACAGACTTTTGCAGGGTTTCAACCGCGGGCAGATTGCACCAAAATGGATATTTGCACCGGATTATGCTTTGAAACTCGAAAAAAGGCTGCCGATTGCCAGAGGGGAAGTGAACAATTACATCCGCACCGACGTGGCAGGAGAATCAAGGGACGCGTTTGCTCCTGAGTCGAGATCAGTCTCTTCCGGCAAACCATTAAGGGCAGGAATGAGCGTCCTGTTTCCTCGTCATGACCCTGGCAGCAGTTGGCCTGTAATACCTGTGATGCACGGACCCCACAAGATCCTGACAGGATCTGGAGGACTATTTGTCAGACCGATCACGCCACAGAAGAATATTTCCTCAACTGCGCAACTGCTTCCAGATGTACAACCCAAAAAAGAAACAAAAGATGTAATTCCAAGGGAAGATAACGCGTTTGCTGCGCATCGGATAGGGACGGGTAGAGATGCAGGCAGTCAGTCCAAAAGCTATGCCACTACTTATATCCATAACACTTATCAGAGTCCAGCCGGGATACGCAAAACAGAAATCCTTCATAAGCTGCACACGAAGACGACCTCACAGCGGATGTTGAGAAATATTGAGTTGATTAACAACCATTACGTACGTCGCGTCATGGGGCAGAAACCCGGAGAAGATGGGCGGCATAGCAGGTTTTTCCCGCAAGAAGGCCACGGTTTTCCATGGATGCCGGTGTCACGATCCCGGGACAGGGGTCTGGAGATGAAATGTGTGCCTTTGCAGCTCCCAGTGGCGTCATCCAGCATGAAACAGCATACCAAAGAGGAAGCGGGCACTGCACCAGTCCAGGGATCATTGCGGGTAAAAGGGCCGGAGATGTCCGGTACGCTGCCGGTTCCAGAGGTGGACGTGCACAGTCTGGCCAACAGGGTATACGGAATTATCGTAGAGAGGGTCAAAAGGGAGCTGGAGTTGCGGGGACGGTAGCAGGATGAACGATAAAAGCAACAAACTCTTTATTATGGTTCTTCGACGTTTCATGTGGATTTCAGTAAATGGTCTATTGGCGCTGCGATGAGATAGATCATGGCGATGAAGGTCTGGACATTCCTGTATCCACGT
>Ga0190303_1000922_pt1 | contig 12111 bp, 11 predicted proteins | sample 48700701_MG_FD_161672 | JGI IMG/M metagenome (GOLD analysis project Ga0190303, IMG submission 161672) | Hydrothermal vent sediment bacterial communities from Southern Trench, Guaymas Basin, Mexico - 4870-07-0-1_MG | ecosystem: Environmental > Aquatic > Marine > Hydrothermal vents > Sediment ...
ATCATGAGGTCCATTGCCTGATTCAATATTTCTTCCTGTCTTTTACTCATTCCCACCTCCGGTGAGTTAGTTATCATTTACTAACTTACCCCCCATCACGTAAACTGTCAAGGGTTATATGAAAAAACTTTCAAAAAATATCACGATATGCGTTCCCTCCAGGCGACAGAAAAAAAGCAGGGAATCTACGAGAGTACCTGACCCGTAGCTTGGTTTCCCTGCCTTCTTTTTTATTTATCTGAGATTTAACATCTATAACCTGACACTCACCGGTTCAGGAGCTCGAACCTCAACTGGTGTAGTGTGTGCAGTCGCTGCAAACCGGCTTTCCATCTTCCATATGCGCATAGTTTTCTGCTATTGTGCTACCGCAGACAGAACAGGTCACCAGACCAAAGCACGGTTTCGGCTTGGGAAGTTTCACGGTAAAGGGGCCTTCAATTTCCAGCAGTTCCTCCTGGTTCAGCAAAAAGGGGCGTTTGAATCCCGGTATGGCCACATCTGCAGGGACGTCCGCCGGATTTACGCCCTTTGCACGATATTCCGTAATGAAGGGCGCTGCGAATACCTTGTCCAGAACTTCATTCTTAATGCGAACCTTCACAGCCTTTCCGGTTTTTTTCTGCACCAGCATAAACTGCCATTTTCCTTTCGCTTCCCTTTTCATGATGCCTTTCCCAAAGGTGCAGCCGGTGGAGAATTGAACGCCGTCCACAAAACATCCAACGGCATGGCCATTGCCCGCGTACACAATGGCAACGGTATCCATGTTCAGTTCCCGCTCAATTCCCAGCGCCTTCATTGCAGCAAGTCCCGCCACATAGCCCATGGGCATCCCGCCGCAGGCGTGTCCATGAATATTCAGTGCCGAGTACAGAAATTCCTTTTGCTTGTCATCTATTCCCTCAATGCTGTTTACCAGTGCACGATTTTTGTCAAACATATAAAGCCTCCTTATTTTTCCGGCTTACGCCAGAATAATATCCTTTACAATTAATATTGCCGCAATTGCCAGCAGGACAACTGCAAAAATCTTCTTAAGCGCACGGGATTTCAACTTTGTCGCCATTACGTGGGAACCCAGCTGACTGCCGAGAAATACCGCAGCCACACAGCCGCCCCACAACGGCCAGTTCGGCTTCGCTGCCGTCGCGAGATGGGAGAAAAAACTGGAAACACCGGAAAATGTCACCGCAAGGGCCGATGTTGCCGCCGCCGTCTTTGCGCTGATCCCCGCCATGTAAAGGAGCGGTACCACAAAAGAACCGCCGCCCCGGCCAATAAGCCCCGCAAGGAAACCCAGGCCACCGCCGCCGACAAGCCCCAGCGTCGTCCGTCGCCCAGTGTTCAATGGCTGCTTCGGCTGCCAGCCAATCCACATCAACACCCCTGCCACTGTGGTGAACAGCGCAAAAATCAGAATCAAAACCTTCGTCGAAATCAAATGGTTCGCCAAGGCACCAAAAGGCGCAGCTATCAGCATGGTAATCCCAAACAAAAGCCCGATTCGCCAGTCAATAAGTTTCTTCCTGGCATAGGTCACAGTGGCCGAACCGCTGTTGATCACATTCAGCAGCATCCCCAACGGAATCGCCGCCGTCTTGAAATCCAGCCCGAACCAGAACAAAATCGGGATATACACCTGCGACCCACCCATTCCCAACATGGAAAACACAAACGCAATAAAAAAGAAAATAACCGGAATCTCAATAAGCATGGTATTACTCCATCCGCAGCAAGGCCGAACACTTTTCCGGAGTGGCTTTCAAAACAAGCTGCCGATCCATCTCCAGCTGTTTTGTATCATTAAAGCGGCTCATAATCAGTTTCAGCAATTCCGGCACAAAAGCATCCTCCGCAAGTCGGTACATCACCCATCTGCCATCCTTTTGACTCTCAACCAGCCCGGCATAGGAAAGCTGCTTCAAATGTGAAGACACAGTGGAAAATGAAATATCCAGAACCGAACAGATCTCACACACACACAAAGGCCGTTCCCGGAGCATCATCACAATCCTGAAACGGTTTTCTTCTCCCAATGCTTTCATAATGTTGATTACCTGCTTCATTGGCACCTCCCATTCCGACATTTCTACGAATATCAAACTGTTATTTCTCTGTCAACATTTATTTACTTTTGCAACTCAATGTGGGGGGATTTCTTCCAGACATCTGGAAATTTGCTTCAAAAATGGCAACAAATTCAGTATATTAAGATTAAGGAACCTAATCATGTGTGAAAAAAACAGCAATGCGCCGTGGGCGTAGGCGGCAGATAGGAAAAATCAGGGAGTTAGCCCTTTTCTGTCTTTTCTCCACTTTTTTCAGATCAACAGAACAGCTCTTGTTTAACTCAACCTTTCCTTCTATTTAAACTCAAACTTCTCTTTTAAGAAATGGGGTGGGCGGATGTTCCTAATCAGGTCAGGGCGCTGCGGTAAACCGCATTGTTGCTTATTGCAAGATCTGACGCCTCGGGATTTCGACCTGCAACCGATACTTGATCTCAGGCTCCATGCCGCCCACCTTGATTTTATTTTACACCAGGACGACAATGATTCACAGCACAGGGAAAATTCCAGCCTTCTGAAAAAATTCCAGTCATCCCAATTTTCCCTTCAGGCACTCACGCTCATTTGCACTCTGCCTGGCCATTCACTATTCGCGGCCCGAAGGGCCTTCCCCCAGCACCCGGGCCAGCTCTTCAACCGGGAGAGCAAAGTTCAACGCGCCCATAGGGGCCTCGTTGACGGATTGGCGAATTCTTCCAATGTCAGCACTTTCCAGGGAATCATACCGCCACATCTGGACCCGGATGTGCTCTATCCGATCATTCATGGAGCCCAGAACACTGCGGCTACTGGTTGGCGCAAACTGAACATGTTCGTATTCCGTGAGCATCCGTTCAATTGATTTCTGAGAAAAGCCATCAACCCGCATGGTTTTGAACAGCATTTCCCCGAAAAGAAACTGCAGGTTATCAAAATCCTTGCGTTTTAACCCAACCAGAATCAGGGAATACAGGGATCGGTCATGGATAAACAAGACGCATTTTCGCCGTAGAACGAGGAAGAGGTTGGCATGCCATCCACCCAGGCCATCATCGCCCCCGGTTACTGTGTCCCCCTCCCTTCTCAATTCCTTCAACAGTTTTTTTGTGCATCTAATTACTCTCATTTTTCACCTCCGGTGAGTATAAGTGCCAGTGCAAGTGTAAGTGAAAGAAGGGAAAACCATCGGGTCTGACCTTCTCTGATTTTTCTAACACCTAACGCCCACTCTCAAAGAAGTGATGAGTGATGAGTGAAGGGTGAAGGGTGAAGGGTAAAGCAGGAATGGCCGACTCTTTGATTTTTCTTACCTCTACTCCCGCGGCGCGTTGCGCCGAATGTTGAGTGTTGAGTGCTAAATGAAAGAAACATCAGGGGAAATCAAAAGACAGGGAATGGCTAACTCCCTTTCCCTGATTTTTCCTACCCCTACCCCTACTCCTACCCCTACTCCTACTCCTACTCCTACTTATTTTTCTGCCGCCCACACCCACTTATAGCACCCACTCTTTTCTTTCTTCCTCACATCGCAAACATGCGCTGAAGTGTTGAAATCGTTTTCTCGTTGGTAACGTCGTCTATGTTGCCCAGTTTTTTGATGATCCGCGCTTTATCAATGGTTCGAAGCTGATCGAGGACGATTCTGCCTTTCTTTTTTCGAAAGGTGCAGGGCACTCTTGTGGGATAGTCCTTCCCAGCTGTTGTCATGGGCGCAACAATGACGGTATTCAAATGGCGATTCATTTCATCCGGGGAAATGACCATGCAAGGGCGTGTTTTCATGATTTCAGAACCAATTGTCGGATCAAGGTTAATCAGAACCACATCGAAACGGCTGACTACCATTGCCATTCTTCTTCATCAAAGGAGTGGCGAATCCCATCGGCTCCGTCAATCATCCTGTCTTCTTTATTTTCCGCCATTTCCTTGAAAGTGATGTCCCAATCCGCCCTTGGATTCGAAACGGGGCAAAGAATGATTCGGCCATTTTCGACCTCAAGCTCCACATCTACCCGGATTCCGATTTGTTGCAGTATCGGTTTAGGAATACGAATGCCCTGTGAATTGCCAATTTTTATGATTCGTGTTTTCATTTCCTCCTCCTCAACATCAATGTAATTACATTATAATTACATTCAAGGCAATTTGCAAATTTCTCACACAAAGATAATCAGCATGCGGTCGGATTAGCGAAAGTGCAAGTACAAGAATACACATCACTTCTCCTGCCATGCGTTTAATCCCCACTTAACCTTGCACGGTCTCAACCTCAGCCTTGCCTTCCACTCAACCTTACCTATCTTCTTCCGTCCAGCGGCGGGGATGAAGCATGGCTTCAGGGGAGAGAATGCGGTCAATTTCTTCTTTGGTCAGGAGGTTCCGCTCCAATACCAGTTCATAGACAGAGCGGCCGGTTTTCAACGCTTCTTTGGCAATGGAAGATGAGTTTTCATAGCCGATGTAGGGGTTCAGTGCCGTTACGATGCCAATGCTGTTTTCCACGTAGCCCCGGCATACATCCTTATTGGCTGTGATACCGAGGATGCAGCGGTCGGCCAGTGTCATCATGCCGTTTCGCATAATGTCAATGGACTGAAAGAGGTTGAAGGCAATGATGGGCTCCATGACGTTGAGTTCCAACTGTCCCGCTTCCGCCGCCATGGTGATGGCCAGGTCGTTTCCGATGACCTGAAAGGCAATCTGGTTGACGACTTCGGGAATAACCGGGTTCACTTTCCCCGGCATGATACTGGAACCGGGCTGCATGGCCGGCAGGTTGATTTCATTGAGGCCGGCACGGGGCCCGGAAGAGAGCAGCCGCAGGTCATTGCATATTTTTGAAAGTTTCACAGAGATGCGCTTGAATACGCCGGAAAGCTGGACAAATACGCCGGTGTCCTGGGTGGCTTCTACGAGGTTGCCGGACAGTTCCAGATCCATCCCGGTAACGGCACACAATTCTTCAGTGCAGAGCTTGGCGTAGGCTGGATCAGCGTTGATGCCAGTGCCGATCGCGGTACCCCCCATGTTGATTTCATTCAGGAGTCTGGCTGCTTTCTTCAGCATCCGGATGTCTTCACCCAGCATGGTGGCATAGGCACCGAATTCCTGGCCCAGGGTCATGGGAACAGCGTCCTGGAGCTGGGTTCTCCCCATTTTCATTACCGTGCGAAATTCTTTTTCTTTCTTGCGGAAAGCGGCTTTCAGATGACGCATCCCTTCGAGGAGGCTGGTGATGGAAAGGAGAAGGCCAATTTTCAGTGCAGTGGGATAGGCATCGTTTGTAGACTGGGACAGGTTCACGTGGTTATTGGGATGGATAATGTCATATTCCCCCGGCTTTCGCCCCAGTTTCTGCAGCGCAAGGTTGGCAATCACTTCGTTGGCATTCATGTTGGTGGAGGTACCGGCACCGCCCTGGATAACGTCTACGGAGAAGTGACGGTGGTAGGCACCTGAGATTAAGTCATCACAGGCAGCAACAATGGCGTCGGCAATGTCCTGTTCCAACAGCCCAAGTTTCAGGTTCGCCAGTGCGGCGGCTTTTTTCACCATGGCCAGCGCCCGGATGAGGTTGGGATAGTGGCTGATTGGAACGCCGGTGATGGGAAAGTTTTCTATGGCCCGAAGGGTCTGAACACCGTAGTAAACATGGGCGGGAACACCGCGCTCCCCGAGAAGGTCATGCTCCATCCTGAATCCGTCGGCGTGGTAGTCTGCGCCCTGGTTCACCAACTTTTTACTGGAGCTTTCCAGCCGCCGGCTTAAGAGTTTTGAAATCCCTTCTACCATCAGGAAGTAGACCCGGGGATTCTCCCGGCGAATGACCTGGAGCCGTTCCCGTGTCAGCTGCATGACCCGAACCTGGGTTTTCGCCGTAGCAGTTGCGGAATGGACTGTGTCGTCCAGAAAAATAGCCTCTCCCAGAAAATCTCCCTTTGACAAAACAGCCAGCACTTCCTTTCCTGCATGTACCCGCTTACTGATTTCCACTTGTCCGTCCATCACTACCATGAAACGGTTTCTTGGAGAATGTTCCCGGAACAGGACTTCTTTTGCCCCAAATTTCTTTGATGTAAAACAAGCGGCAATTTTTTCCAGCTCTTCTTCGTTCAATTTTTCAAAAAGTACGGTGCCTTTCAAAAGTTCTTTTCTTTCTATCATGATGTTGTGCCTTTTGCCCAAAATCCGTCAGGGCAGTTTTTTCTTCGCCTCCGAATATTCCCGAACGACTTCTGCCAGGATTTCAGCTGCGGGTTTTGTGTCTTTTATCAGCCCCACCGTCTGCCCTGCCGACCAGACATCTTTCCAGGCTTTCTTTTTTCCGGTGGATGCTGATTCTCCCATTCCCTTCATCGCACGGTACCCTTTATACATCTTGAACCACTTCCTGGTAAAGGAAAATCGGGTCCAGAAACGTTCAAAGAACCCAAGCTCCGTACCCAGCCTCTCAAGGTATGGCGTATTGATAAAGTTTGCGTGGGCACCTGTAACCCTTGCAGTGAAAACAATGTCTTCCGGGTCGGATTCCAGAATGCTTTTCTTGTATTCCTCGTTGACCGCCGTTTCGTTACAGGCGATGAACCGGGTTCCCATGTAACCGGCCTCTGCACCCAGTGCCAACGCCGAGAGCAGGGTTTTCCCATCCGCGATACCTCCTGCAGCAATGACGGGAATTTTCAGGTTTTCCACCAGCCATGGTACCAGTACACTTCCGACAATTTTCCCCGCATGGCCCCCTGCCCCGTAGCCCACGGCAACTACGGCATCGGCACCGAGGGATTCCACTTTCTTTGCATAGTCCAGGTTTGTCACATCGCAGAAAACCTTTGTGCCGATTTTATGGGCTTCTTCAATCACCTGTCTGGGCGAGCCGAGAGAGGTGATTATTACCGGAACTTTGTTCCGGATACAGATTTCCAGGTGCTGTTCCTGATAAATATTGGACTTGTTCGTAATAATATTGACTCCATATGGCTTGTCTGTCAAAGAGTTCACAACTTTCAGGCCTTCTTCAAACTGTTCCGGTTTCCTGTAGTTCAGGGCAGGAAATGTCCCCAGCCCACCTGCTTCTGAAACAGCCGCGACCAACTCCGGATTGGAGACCAGAAACATCGGCGCCGCAATCACAGGAAAATCGATTCCAAGCATCTCAGTTATTCTTGTTTTCACTCAAACCCCCGACGATTTTTATTCCCCATCAATTATAGCGAATTCTTATCAAACTCTGCATAAACATTTTCTCCCGGAAAAGGAAAAAGCCGGGGGGTACCGGCTTTTAGAGGTAGAAATGGAGGCTATTCATTTCTGCACATTTATCATGCGAGAACAATGCCAACCCTCCACGGAAACCGGCTTTAATATTGTCGTCTCTATTTGAATCAGTGTGTTAATTCGGACAAATTTCAATCTACCCTGCTTGAAAACGTCTGTAACAACCGTTTGTTTATCGTGACTGCGCCATTATGGCTTACCAAAATATTCCCGGATGCCCCGAATGTCCACTTTACCGATGAGCTCAGCGAGTTTTTCATCCTTCGCGTCCAATACGGCTTGCAGTGAACCATAATGAGCAAGGAGGCGCCGGGCTTTCCGGTCTCCGATGCCGGGAACTTCAGTCAGTCTGGGAGAAGTTGCATGCTTCTCCCTGAGCTGACGGTTAAATGTAATGGCAAAGCGATGAGCTTCATCACGGAGTCGGATGAGAATGCGCGCTCCGGGTTCTCGTATATTCAGGACAATACCATCCGGGTAATGTGCAGAAAAAACCGTTTCCTCTTTTTTTGCCAATGCTGCCAGTTCCACCCGGCCCAAAAGCCCCAGGGTTGCCAGTTCCGCCTTTGCCGCACTCAACTGGCCTTTTCCTCCGTCAATCAATATCAGATCGGGTAAAGCTGACTTTTCTTCGAGGAGTCGTTGATACCTGCGCCTGACCACTTCCGCGACTGAACGGAAATCATCGTTTCCTCCACCGTGGCTGATCCGAAATCGTCGATAATTTCCTTTGTCCGGCGCTCCGTTCCTGAAAGATACCAGGGAACCTACCATAAACTCGCCACCAAGATGGGAAATATCAATACATTCCATTCTTTCCGGAAGTTTCTTTAATCTCAACATCTGCTGCAGGGTTTCCAATTCTTTCCGCCGGGATTCGGCCCTGGAAAGCAGTTCCCTTGCATTTTCCTCCGCCATATGGATTACAGCAAGGAAGCGCCCGCGCTTCGGGAATCGGATCTCGATTTTCTTCCCAAATCGCTGGCGGTGATAGCTTTCCAGAACATCCACCGACGGAACCGGCAGATTGATGAGAAGCAGGGGCAATGCCTGACGCAGGCGGTACAGGTGCTGTTCCAGTACTTGTCGAAAGAGGCCCTCATTGTTCTCAAACAGATATTCGCTTTTATCAAGGAGCCGCCCTCCCCGAAAATGCAGCACCACCACACCTGCTTTCCCTCCCTCCTCCACAAGAGCCACTGCATCGAGAACGGGTTCGCCTTCCAGAAAAACAGATTGCCTGGCTTTGAATCGCCGGATCTCAGCCAACAGATCGCGGATACGGCCTGCTTTCTCATATGCAAGCCGGGACGCATACCCTTCCATTTCTGTGGTCAGCGCTCTTTCCAGTATTTCGTAATGGCCGCCGAGAAACCACACTGCTTTCTCCACTGAGCGGTGATAGTTCAGCCGATCCAGATAACCGACACATGGAGCTGAACAGCGTTTTACCTGGTATTTGAGGCAGGGACGTTTCCGCTTTTCAAAATCCTGGGCACAGGTTCTAAGCTGAAAGAATTTCTCTGTTATACCGATGATGCGCCGCACCGCCCCAGCAGAAGGAAACGGCCCAAAATACCGACTTTCCTTTCGATTGCATTTCCTGGAAAAATAAATTCCGGGGAACGCATCCGCCATTCGAATTTCAATGTAGGGATATGTTTTGTCATCTTTCAGGAGAATGTTATAGCGGGGCCGATGTTTTTTGATGAGATTGTGCTCCAGAATCAGGGCTTCAACCTCGGTATTTGTAACATAGAACTCAAGCTTATTCGCCTCTTTGCGCAGCATTTCGGATTTGTGATTTTTGTCCCTGAGATAGGAGACAACCCGGCGCTTCAAATCCACTGCTTTTCCAACATAAAGGATGTTCCCGTGCGCCCCTCTGAAAACGTAAACGCCGGTTTTATTCGGTAGATTCAGTATCTGGTTTTTCAGTGGTTCCATGCTTCTTCAACGCAGATAAATGCTCCCGGATGGACATAATCAGATGCTTGGGAAAGGGTGAGCCCTCCTCTCTGAGTTCCAGGAGTTTTTTCAGAATTTGCTCCGCCTCTTTCTTTCTCTTCATTGAAAGCAATACGATCCCAAGATGGTACAGGGCCAGTGGATTTCCCGGTGACAGAGAAAGGCTTTCCTCAAGAAGGTCATATGCTTTCTCCAGTTTCCCTTTTCGGTAATTCACCCATGCCAGGGCATCCAGCGCGTGGTGGCGAAGATCTCTGTCAGATATTTTCAACCCGGTTTTCGCGCATTCCTCAGCATCCGACAGGTTTTTCAATTCGCACAAATCCATCGCCAGATGCACATAGCCCAATGTTTTCGCGTAATTTGAGGGATAGCGCTCCATCATTTCATGCGCAAGCCCAACCGCCTCTTCCAGCTGGCCCGTCGCTTTTAATGCGCTATGACGAATGCTGTACGCCGCCAGCCCCATTCCCTCAGGCACATCCTGGCTCAAAATCCGCTCCGCAAGTAACGCCGCCTCTTCCAGTTGTTCACTATCCACGAGATACATGGCCAGATATACCATTACCAACGGATTTCCCTGTTCCACAGACAACAATCCCCTGCAATATGCAATGGCACGATGGTGCTCTCGTCTTTCGGCAAATTTGTCACACTTTTCGAGCAGCTTCATAATTTCTTCATTATGCTGTACATATTCTATACTCTTATCATCCAGTTCAAATGGGCGAACCAGTTCAAGGCGGGAGGGATTCAACTGCAGGACTTCTTCAAACATGCCTTGAGCTTTTCTGGACCAGCCCAGTTCCAGGTACACCATTCCGAGATAGTAGTAAGCATCTTCAAATCCCGGATCAATTTCAATGGTTTCCAGCAGGAGTTTTTCTGCCTTTTTGGGCTGATTCCGATCTTTTTTCACCAAAGCCATGAAGAACAGGATTTCCGGTAATTTTTCCCGTTCAAGTGCCATACCCAGAAAAAAGTCAGCCAGTTTCAGGTTCCCTTCAAAATAAAAAATAGTGCCCAGTGTAAAAAACGGCAGATAGAACTCCGAGGAGATTTCTACCGCTTTGTTCAGGTGTTCAACCGCTTCCTCAATTTCCCCGGTGTCGTTGTGAACCAGGCCGAGGAAGAGGTTGGCATCATAGTCGTTGGGATGGCTCACGAGGGTCTGTTGAAAGAACTTGCGGGCCCGCTTCAGGTCGGAACGCATATAATATGTCTGGCCAAGATAGAAAGAAAGACGATAATTCTCCGGGTCTTTTTTCAGCGCCTTCTCCAGCGTTTCCAGGCCCTCATCCAGTTCGCCTTCATCAATAAGGCCCTCTCCCTCCAGTACCAGCTGTTCAAAAGCGTCCCGGTTTCGTCCATGAAACATCATCAGAATATTTTCTTTGTAAGCCTGGAACCGCTCCCGCTCTTCCTTATTCTGAATGTCGGAAAGAATCCGGTTTTCCCAGATGTGGGAAAATTTATCCCGTTGAATCAGGCCCTTCTCAGACAGGATTTCCACGAGAGACAACAAGCCGTTGCGCAGCACAACGACATCCTGGTCCAGTGTTCCGATTTTTCTCTTCATCTCTCCCATTTCTTCAAACAGGTCTGAAAAATTACTCTCAAACTTGGAAAAAACCTGAGCGATAATATTGTCCTTATCGAACTCTTCCAGAGTGCCGAACCGGGGATTTGCGTTGGTAATCAGACGGGTTCCACAATTGGAACATATCGGCGCATCTTCCGGATTGTAGAACCCGCATACATAACAATACATTTACATTACTCCTGTGGCCCGGCACAGAGCCATCCTGTGTTTTTTACCGGCTGTAGTCGTAAAATCCCTTTCCGGACTTCCGCCCCAGATAACCGGCATCCACCATCTTAACCAGAAGGGGGCACGGCCGGTACTTCGGGTCCTTGAATCCATCATACATTACCTGCAAAATAAACAGACACACATCCAGACCGATAAAATCCGCCAGTGTCAATGGCCCCATGGGATGGTTCATCCCGAGTTTCATCACAGTGTCAATGGATTCAACGGTTCCCACGCCTTCCATCAGAGCGAAAATCGCCTCATTGATCATGGGCATCAAAATCCGGTTAGCAATAAACCCGGGATAATCATTCACTTCAGCGCCGACTTTCCCCAGTTTTTCCGTCAATTCCAGTACCTTTTTCATGGTTTCATCACTGGTCTGGGCACCCCGGATAATCTCCACCAGCTTCATCACCGGTACCGGATTCATGAAATGCATACCGATTACAGAGTCAGAACGGCCTGTCAGTGCCGCCAGTTTTGTGATGGAAATTGACGAGGTGTTGGATGCAATGATCACACCCTCCGGCAGCATCTTGTCCAAGTCCTGAATCAGGGCTTTTTTGATATCATAATTCTCCGTGATCGCTTCAACCACAAAGTCGCAGTCTTTCAGATCATTCAATTCCACCGTCGGCTGAATCCGGCCCAGAACAGCTTCCTTTTCCTCCGCGGTCATCCGGCCCTTGTCCACACCCCTTTGCAGATTTTTTGAAATGGTGTTAAGTCCCCGTTCCACAAACTCAGTCTTTACATCCCGCATCACAACCTGAAAACCGGTAGCCGCAAATACATGGGCAATTCCATTCCCCATGGTCCCCGAACCGCAAACACCCACTTTCTGAATCGCCATATCACCCTCCTGAAACAGATTATTCATGCTCGGTTCTATTGTACGACCCGGGACAAGGAACCGCAACTGTAATTCCTGACTGTGTCCCGCCTGCGGGCAGCAGGCCGTGGGCGGAAGAAAAAGAAGTAGGAGTAGGGGTAGGAGTAGGG
>Ga0190303_1000923_pt1 | contig 12109 bp, 4 predicted proteins | sample 48700701_MG_FD_161672 | JGI IMG/M metagenome (GOLD analysis project Ga0190303, IMG submission 161672) | Hydrothermal vent sediment bacterial communities from Southern Trench, Guaymas Basin, Mexico - 4870-07-0-1_MG | ecosystem: Environmental > Aquatic > Marine > Hydrothermal vents > Sediment ...
GTTGTATTTGCACTAATATTAGTAGCTTGTTGAGTAGTTATTGTTGTAGGAGTATTAATTAAATCTTCATAATCATAATCCCAATCGAAAGAAATCTTAGATGTGTTAGCTGCTACATCAGTATTATTAGAAACTTCTGTATCAAAATTAGAAATAGTAGAAGCTGTTTGTGTTCCTGTGTGATTTGTTCTTGCTCTATCTGTTGAATGATAATGTAAACTTGTATTTCCAGCATCTGTTAAATCAGTTAATTGTGTAAAAGTTAGATGTGAATATGTTGATGAATTTAAATTAGATAATGCTGTGTGATCAGTAGTTCCACCAACATCACTTAAAGAAACATTATGAGGATTTCCAGAAATTAATTGTGAATGATCATAAGCAATTTTCCCTTTATCTCCTCTATATGCTGTTGAAATAGTTTCACCTAAAGTTAAATTACTAGTTCCTGAATTATCTGTTATAGAAAAATTAGGATAAGTACCACCAACTGTTACATTAGTTCCACCAGTAAAAGCTACTGTTTTGTCATAAAAATTTGAACTACCTTCAGTTAAATCATCTGTTGTTTTTAAACCAAAATCTGTATCAAAATCTGAACTTGTATATAATGTTGGTTTATTTAAAATTAAAGCATCTCCAATTGTAGCATTCCAATCACTTTGAACATTAACTTCAGCACCTTCCTCAATTGTTCCTAATTTTGTTGAACTTGCAGAATCAAAAGAAATCTTTGCAGTATTTGCAGTTACATCAGAATTTGCACTTACTCTTGCTTCTGTATAATATAAATTAGTTCCTTCTGTTAAATCTGTGGTTGTAAAATCACTTAAATTAGTGCTAATTGTTGTTCCAGTAATATCAATTCCTTTCCCAGCAATTAATTCTTCTTGAAATCCTGTATGTCCAGAATTATCATAATCTAAATTATACATTGAAGAATGATTTGTGTTATCTACATTTATCCCATTTAATGACACATTTATATCAGGTTCATCTGTAACAGAAACATTTATTTCTTCACTATTAGTTGAAACATTAACTTCATCAGTTATTTGGGAAACATTTATTTCTTCTTGTAAAATATTAGATTCTATAGTTTCTTCAATTAAATTAACATCAACATCCGTCATTTTATGCCTTCCTTGTTGCTTGCGTTATTGTAAAATTTCCTTTAAAAAGAGTAGTTTTTGTTTCAGTATCACTTACACGAATAATATCATAACTATAAACCCCATATAAATTTTCTATTTCTGAAGAGGAAATTGAAATTCTTGTTATTCCATTTGTTGGGTCTATGTGAGATGTTATTGTTTTATTTATAATTGCTTCTGAATTTTCATCTAATTTGTCTGTTTTTATTGTAAAATAAAAAGTATAATCAGTTATATCTAAGGGTGTTTTTGAACTATCAGAATAATTATTTATTAAAAATGAATAATCATTATTCATTTCCATAGCTAAATTTAATGTTTGTGCTTCTGCCATAATTCTTTTTATTTGAACATATATTTAAAGATTTATATAATTCAACTTCTTCCAGAGAAGGATGTAGTAACTGTTGCATCAGCTTGTGCTGTTGTTTTTGTTCTCATATAAGAATAATGATTAGAATAAGAGAAAGCAACAGTTGTATTTGTTGTATAAATATCAGATTGTAATTCTACCCAATTAACATTGTCAAAACTAGCTTCAATACTTATTGTGACAGTATCCGTATTAGCAGAAGTGGTTAAATAAAAAGTTTTCTTATCATAAATCTCTGTATCTATAGATGGTCCAATAGTATTAGAAGTTACCGCATCTAAATTAACAACTTCTTCAATATATATATCTTTACTTATTAATTTCTTTACCATATCTTCTTTTCGTAATTATGATATTTAAACTTTTATATAATTATATGATTAATTAGAATTATTCTTTGAGAAAAGAGTTTGTACTGATTTTACTTTCGCAGTTGTTGAATTTAAATCAACTCTTAATCTTAATTGTTTACCTGTTAAATCTGTAACTTCCACTCCATTTCCTGGACTTAATGTCCATGTGGTTCCCCCATCTAAAGAATACCATAAATAACTTGTACTTAATTGGTATTGTTGAATTAATAATTCTCCAGTCATATAAAATTCAATTCTAGAAACATCTTCATCTAAATTTATTATATCACTAATCCATTGTCCAGAAGATTCTCCAGTTTTTACTTTTAAAAAACCTTCATTAATAACAGTGTTGTAATGTGTACCAGAATCTGTTTCAAAAGTAATTCTTCTAGAAAAATCCATATCATGTGAATTTGCATTTTCTGTTATTTTACCTTCAAAAGAAATACGATTTTTCATTATTTCAGAAATTTGTTGTCTACGCCTAATTATATTTATTGTTGTTTTTCTATCATATTCATTACTTAAATCGAATTCATGTGTAAATGAATTAATTAAATAATATCCTGGAGCAACATCTTCTCTAGGAATAGCAACAAATAATTTTTCTCCGGGTTGAAGGGTTGGAAGAAATAAACTAGAATGAGTACCTACTCTTGGTGATTCCAATGTTTTTTGTGCCTCAGCATCAACATAATCTAATATTTGTTCATTATTTGTTAATGAATTATTATCTAATTTAAGCATTTTACTAACTCCTTTAGTTTCTGTAGTATCTTCTGTACTTGTAGCTATAAGAGGAATATCATCAACAGCAACCCCATATGCTCTAACTTTTGTATATGTTTCATCAGTATCCGTTGCATTATCTGTAGTTTCAATGTGATTTGCTAATTCACTAATGGCTTCCGCTTGATTAATTCTTGAGCCCCTTTCAAAATAATGTGCTTTATATTCATGATCTAAATAAAAATCATGTGTTCCACCACATATTTCTTGAATGATATCTGTAAATTTAATTTCAAAATAATTAACTTCAATTTCATTTGTATCTTCCTCAATATTATCTATATTAATTGAATATTGTGAAAAACTATTTAAAATTATTTCTTTCAGTATCTCACTTTTCTTTTTCTTACCCTCTGAATTATAAATAACTGGATTATCAAAAATCATTCCAATACTTCTCCCAGAAAGAATAGTATAAATATCTTGATATCCTGGTCTTTCAATTTTACCTCTAAATCTTAAATTAGTTGCAGTTCCATAATCTCCATACATAAGAACATCATCAAATTTTGTTATCTTATCATAAATAGTTCTATTTGGATCTAAAATTTCTAATTCAAAATCTCCTATAGTTGTAGTAACCCCATTTGTAATTCTACCTTTTGTAACTAAATCTTCTAAATCAATAGTTTCATCAGCTGTTTCTATCTTAAAAAGATATTCTGCTTCAGAACTCGGCGGGACAGGATGATAAATTATTATGGGTTTTGGTCTACCACTGGGTCCAATTGCATGAATATTAGAAACAACCATTTTAAACTAACCTCTCCGAACAAATGCCATCTTCGACACATAATCTAGGATATAATAATCCTTGTTTAATCATCCAATAATTAGTATTTGAACAGTTTATGTCCTCCCACATCCAAATATTTTCTGTTTCTAGATAACTCATGTTAGTAAATTCAGTCCATGAATCGTTTAAAACTTGACCATGTGATTTATTATTATCTAAACTCAATGTTGTTGTAACACATTCTGATGAATCATTTAAATAGAAACTTAATGTTGCGTTTTTACCACCATATCCTAAATTAGTTATATTTAAAATTTGAACATCATCAGTTTGCCCAGATGGAACTACATTTTGGTCTGTATTTGTTTTTGGTTGAAATAATAACCAACTTACTCCTTCTGGTCCCCAAGCATAATCCCATTGTGAAAAATAATAAGTCATATTTCTAGTAACACTTTGACTATAATCTGAATTATGTGCTATTACAGGAATTGTAAAATTTCCACCTTTATAATAAATAGATAAATTTTTAATTGTTAATATGTTGTTTGAAAAATTAGCATTAACTACAAAAGGAATTGTTTCATTTCCTAAAGATAAATAATCTTGGAAAATTGAATAATTAAATACTAAAGGATTTACAGAATAATTAGCTTTTATACTTGTAAAATTCAATATTCCTGCTGTATCTGTATATACACTTATTGGAATATAATCACTAAATTCATTATTTGAAGAACTTAATAAAAGCCCAGAAAGATTCACATCATTAATTGTAAAATTATAATCATCAGTCAATTCTCCATCAATTGAATAATCTATAACCCCATCATTACCTATATCTATTGTAACATTTGTAGGATTTCCTTTTACTGAAGAAATATTTATGTTTGTTAAAATAGGCATGTAAGGATTGTATGAACTATCATTAAAGAAGTGAGCTTTCCATTTAACATGTTTTCCAGGATGTAAAATAGGCATTGGTGTTCCTTCAGGTAAGATTTCTTGAAAATTTAATCCATTATCTGTGCTCACTTGGGTATTTAATTCTCCTTTTCCAAAATAATGAGCTATTAAAGTATTTACATTCAATGCTGAATCAAAGATTGAATTAGAAATATGCTCACTAGTTTCTTGTTGTCCAATAGTCCTATTAATTTCATAAACATTGGCATTTAATGTTACTTCTTCTGTTCCGCTAGAACCACTAGCCCCCCAAGAACAAGATCCATGACCTAAAAATTCTGATGTAGAACTATAAGCATCACATTGGGACTCATCTGGCGCTTGATAACAGAAACAAATATGATATGTTTCCCCCCCATATTCAAATTCAGGACAACCAGAATCTTCAAACCATCCAGTTCCAGCACATGATTCTTCAGGCCTTTCAGCATCACCTTCTACATATGTTAAAATTCTAAATTGAGGATCATCAAGGTAACCAAATCCTCCTTGCACAGAAGGAGTGCCTAATGGAATAGTTGCATCTGCACATTCAGAACCACTATAATCTATAGATTGTATACCATTTGTCCAATCTTTAACCCAAGTAATTTTATCACATGGGGGAGGAAAATCAAATATTGCAGTCTCTACTCCCACAATATTTAACCAAATTTTATCATTCACATAATCTCTTGTAAAATTAAAAGTTAAGCCATCACTCCAAGCATGAGCATCAGAATCATCATACACATCCATTTCTATTGATCTCCACATTAATGTATTAGAAAAATACATTGAAACATATCCTTCCGATTCATCATAGGTATCCTCTTCATCAATTAAAACATCATAATCTAATCTTATTTGGGTGTCTTCATTACTCCAAAAATTAAAATAAGTATTGTTTGAAATATATAATTGATTTGTTAAAGTTGCTCGATCATGTTCATCTGGATCTAAATGATTTGCTAAATTTGAATACATTGTTAGTTTTCCACCAGAAATTGTATTTGTTAAAGTTTCTTCAAAATCTTCATCAACACCTCCACTATCTTTTCCACTATCATAATGATTTGGAGTTAAAAACCAATAAGTTGTATTTAATGCTGAATTAAATGTTTCAAATTCAAAAGATTGATAATTTGAAGTTTTAGGTAAAACTGAACCTAAGAAAATAGTAGAACTAGACAATACTTCATCATAATCATCAAAATCTGAATCAGAATATTCAAAACCATATTCTGCTGCTGTTAGATTAAAACTAAAATTTGCTAATTGGGTGTGTTCATCAAAAGGGACATAAATAAATTTATTTCCAGTATTATCTAAATTTAATTCATAATAATCTAAATAAGGATTTGATAAATTGGTTGGATTAAAAAAATCATTAACTTCAATTATTTCTTCATTTAAAGTTCCATGTATAACTTTCATTATACTATTATCTAAAGGATTATAAAAAATTAAGTTTTTAATTCCACTTCCAAATATATAAAAAGAAAGTTTTTCTATAAAATCATATTTATGCATTTCAATATTAAATGTTTCATTTGAAATTGAATCATTTGTTAAATTTATTTCTGTAGTATTATTGAAAAAATTCATTCTTTCAAAATAATCAATTACTAATTCAAAACCAGTTTCATAAAGCTCTGTTGAGTAATTAATTCCATATTCTGGATGATTAACATCCACATAAATTGTCCCTAAATTATTTGTAGCATTAACTATAATTTCACTTCCCAATTCAGCTATTTGATTTGTAAAATTTAAATCAATAGAAACATTAGTATGTTCAGTACCATAATTTCTAATACCAGTTGTATTACAATTATTTGAATAATCACATATTTGAACATTATAGAAATACATGCTTTCTGGTAGGCTTGTCCAATTAATTAAATGTGTTTCATCTGTGTAATTTGTTTCATTTATAATTTGGGTTGCATTCCATAAATTAAACTTAATATATTGCTCATGTAGCTCTTCTACGCTTACATTTACAAAAATCCAATCCTTTATACCAAAATTAGCAGAAGTGTTCTCAGAATCGCTATTTTGGGCATATGACACCAATGGATAAGTAGTATCTAGATGAACTATTCTAGTTTCAGTATTATTACAATAATCATAAATATTACAAGTAGTTACATTATATTCATAAGTTCCATCTGGTAAGTTAGTCCAATTAATTTCACTATCTCCACAATCAGTTGTGAAAGTAGTAGTATTTTCATAAACATATTCATAAGACCAATAAGTTGTATCTGAATTTAATCTTCCGAATGTATCATTTGCCCAAAGAGTAATATTTATTTGGTCATCTGTTTGAAAAGTTGTATAATTATCTCCACAAGTAATCGAGTTGTTCGTTTCATTATATTCATACCAACAATCTTCTAAATTTAAATCATTAATTGACCAATTTAAATTTATTTCAGGATAAACTGGGCTCAAATAATCTAAATTGAAAATTTGTCCATCTGGATAAATTATATTTACTATTGGGGCAGAGACATCTACAATTACATTTCTTGTTTCAGAAATATCTGAATTATCATCTATGTCAGTACATCTAATATACCATTCATGGCTCCCTTCACCCAAAGAAGATGAAAAGTTTTGAGAAACATTAGATTCAATATTATAATCTGTTTTGTTCAATTCTCCATCAATAAATAATTCACAAGAACTAATTGAAGTTCCTTGAATTTCTGTAACATTATAGATAAAATCAACTGTATTATTTCCAATAGATTCTTCATCTTCTGGTGAAATAAGAGTTACATTTATCAATCCAGTTTGTATTTGTATATGTTCTTCACTAGAACTAATTGTTGTTCCATCTCCATAACAATCAATATACCAATATGCTTCTTTATCATCATCACCAAATTGTTTTTCAAAAGTATAATCTTCATTTATAATAATTTCTGAAGTATTTGATTGATCGGCATAATAATTTGTCCAAGCAGTTCCATTAGAAACATTTAAAAAGAGTGTACAATTATCTATTGCTGTATTTACTGGAAAACCAATATTAAAAATGAAATTATATTTATAATTATTTAATTGTTTAATCCAACTTCCACCATTATTACCATATAGAGTGTAATTAAATGAATTAATAACTGATTGACTTTTATTTTTTAAAGTAGGGTCATTAGATAAATAAAAACTATAACCATCATCCATATCTCCATCTACAAGTGTACTATAATAATAATTATCGTGATTTAAATTCCAAAACATTAATCCATCTCCACCATTAGAATAAAATGAATCTATAGCTTGTTGATAAAATCTATCTTTTTTTGCTGTAGTAGTTGCTGAAGGCATAGCAACTTCTTGTAACAAAACTGGTAAACCTAAATCATTAGCCCATTCAACATGTTGTTTAACCCAATTATCATAACCATGTCTTGATAATGCTGGGTCATAATTAGGAACATAAGAACCTTCATATCTGTTGTTATAAGAATATCCTGTTCCAGTTGTCCACCAATCAATAGTATCATTATCATTTATTCCACCATCAATCCAATCTAAGTTAGATACACCTTCACTTCTTTGAGCAAACCAATCCCACTGTTCTGGATGTAATTCAAATGTGGCAAAATCTACTCCAGTATCGTTATGATTATCTATGAAATTTGTTCCTTCCCATGGTTCTCCCCAACCTTCAATACCCAAACCAACTAAATGGTTACTATCAATACTTTTAATATAAGAAGTCATGTTTTTTGTCCAATCTGTAATTAAATCACTACTTGGAGAATCACTTTTAGCCCTTGGTTCATTTGCTAATAACCAACTAAAAATTGTAGGGTCATCTTTATATAAAACCCCTGTAATAGTATTATTTCTATTAATTAAATGACTAACATAATTTCTATAATAAGTTCTACAATTTTCATCATCATAAAATTGGTCATGGAAAACCCACCAATTAGGATCAGAATCACTACTTACATTTTCATAAGTTTTATCTGTAGTGGGTGATTGTTGTGCATACCACCTCATTCCACCATAATCATTCCAATTATTAATTAAAACAAGTTGAAGTCTGATGTTTCTTTTACTTGCTTCAGATACAACCCAATCTAATGATTCAAACATTTCTTCACTATAATTTCCTGGTTCTCCAACTTCAAATAAATTAAAATGTCCACCACTTTCATTTACTATCCAATGACTATCATCACTACCCATCATGTTTCCCCAAGTTCTAATAACGTTTATGTTAAGGTATTGTGCTTCATTTAAAATTTCAATAACTGCTTCTCTACTATTATTAATTTCATTTCCATCATCATCATAAGTGTGATTAGTTCCATAATCTGTTAAATAATAAGAATCTGCTCCAACAAAAACATATGGTTCTCCACCTAAAGTAAAATTTCCTCCACTAACTTCAATAAATTCTTCATTTCTAAAAGATTTATTTGAGTAAGGATAGAGAGAGTTAAACCAAAGAGTATTTATAGTAAAAGAAACTGAAGAACTATTCACATTATTTAAGGTGTCATTACAATAAATAGTCCAATTATTTAATCCACTAACAGAAGTTATTCCTGTAAAATTAGTATTAAAACTAACTGGAGAAGAATTAGTTACTCCAAAATCTGTTGAATACCAACAATAGTCACCATTTGTATCAGAGGATGTATAATTCAAACTACTAATATTTTCAGAATAAGTGGTGTTTAAGGGATAAGTTATATTTACAAAGGGGATTATGGAATCAACAAAAAATGTTACTGAATCACATGTTTCTTTTCCAGCTGTATCATTAGCACAAACAGACCAAGTATTATATCCTTCATCTGCACTTAAACTAGTTATGTTTGTATTACAAGTAAATGTAGTGTTAGTTGTAAAATTGTCTAAACTATAAAAACAAGTATCCAAATTAGCATCTGATGCAGTAGAATTAAGAGTTGTTGGTTTGTAAACATAATTTATTAAATCAATTGGAAAATTAATTGATGTTACTGGATTATAGAAATCAATTGTAAAATATCTATAATCTGCAGTTGTACATTGACTTGAATTATCACAAGCTTTAAAAGTCCAATTATATTCCCCCTCACTAAATGTTTTTGTAAAGATATAATCTGAATTATTTATTTTACTTGAATTTGTTTCATTTATAACTCCATTTAAAATAAGGCTAACATTAACCAACTTAACATCATCAGAAACATCTCCATTAAAATTAATCAATGAATTTTTTATAAAAACATTGTTTGAAGGGTTTGTTAAATTAATTACTGGTGGTTGGTCTGCTGTTTGACTTGTTTCTTCTCCTTCTATTATATTTGGTGCTGTTTGTGTGTATAGTGTACTAACTTGATCTTGTGTTAAAATTTTATCATAAATAAATAATTCGTCTATTTTTCCTGGCATAGCCTGATTACTGTCAAAACTACCACCAACACTATCTTGGTCCTGTGCAAGTACAAATGATCCACCAGATAATAAATCTCCACCAGATCGTGTACCACTCCAAACATTAATTCCATCCTTATATAATGTATAAATATCAGCAGATGATCCCCATGTAACAATAATATGGTGCCAAATATTATCATTAATTGAAACCCCTGTACTTCCAGAAGAAGCACCTATATGTGGATTTAAATTACTTTGATCAAAAAGTAAAAAATTATTATCACTTGCGGTTGTAGCATACGAAATAATACCATCTCCTGATCCAGTTGTTTTAATCCAAAATGAAATTGAAATTTCAGAAGAAGGAAAATCATTAAATGGATTTTTTATCATATAGCTAGCAGACGTTCCTGCATATGTGTAAGAGTTATTTATATAACCCTCATTTAACGTTGTTCCAGTAGAAGTTAAATCATTATCATTTATAAAATCATTAGAATTTGAATCAAAATAATAAGCACTAACTGGATTAAAATAAACATCACTTGCACTACTTGTACTTGTAGCTTCTGAATTTCCATAATATCTTTTTGTACAATTTTCTCCTAGGTTATTTACTCTGAATTGTCCTTTTGTTCCATTGTAAAGTTCTGTTACTTCATCTGATGTTAATGCTCTTGACCATATTGCTACTTCATCTATTTTACCATCAAAATATTGACTTCCACCCCTATATGCTCCAATATCTGCATTTGTTATTGTTTGAGAACCAATTCCACTTGAAGATATTGATTGAACTTGAACATTGTCTACATATAATTTTGCTGTTGTTCCATCATTAGTCATTACTACAAAATGCCAATCACCATCATTATATCCAGTTATTCCTGTTGGAAAAATAGTAGCAGAAGAATCATCCCTTATTGCTAATCTTAATCCAGTTTCAAATACAATACTATTAAAAGAAGTAGTTCCATATGTTTCTGCAACCCTCATAATATTTGAGTCTGTTGTTTTGAACCATGCTGATATTGATACTGCTCCATTTCCAACATTAGATGATGATGCAATATAATCATTACTCCCATCAAAATCATACCCTTGATTAATCTTACCAGTAGTCACACTCGCACCATTAACAGTTCCGCCATTAGAGCCAACACTATCAGTAGCATCGCCATCCATTTTATAATAAGAAACTAAACTTCCACTATCATAAGGACTAATTGAACTATAACTTAATCCTTGACCATCAAATGTACTTTCCAATGTGTGATTAAAAATTAAACTATCATTATAACAAGAAATAAATCTAGTGTCTGTAAATCCAGCATTATCATTTACTGTCTTATTTATTTCCATATAAGTAATATTCCCAGTTAGGTTGGTGTATTCTTTAGAATAATCCCAATCATTATTCCACCAAGATGTAGAACCAATTAAAACTAAAGAAAAAAGTAAAATTCCAAGAATTAATAAAATTGATTTTTTATTCATCTAAAACCCCCATCATTATATCAATAATAATACTTCGTAAATAATAAGTTGCATTTTTAAATGATTCACAATTACTAATATATGTAGCAATGTTTAAATAATCTTGACTTAACCAAGTGTCGTTATCTGGGGTAGGAGGTTCGATATATTCAATATCTGCTGGACCAATAACTGTTGTGAAAGAAACTGAATCTGATGTTTCATAAGAATCTGAAATATTCCAATAAATAGCATCTTCAAAAATTGCAATTCCTCCCCAAGCACTTCCACTAGCCAAAGTATTCCAAGTTCCATTATAACATTGTGCATGTGTATCATAATAATAATTATCTCCAACATGAAATGGTTGGATAAATCTTAAAACTAATTTATCTGAATCATAATTTAAACAAGAACTTGGGAGAGAAATATTATCTTCAAATCCATTCATTTTAACTTGCCAACTAACATTTTGGATGATTTTTGGTTTTGTATAATTTTCATAAGTATAACAAGTACCATCTGAACAAACACCAGATGTCCCCCAATCTCCATCAATTATATTTGCTGCTGGATAACCACCATAAAAACTTCCTCTTTGTGAAGTTTGGTCTGCAAATTCTTGATATTCTAATCTATTATTAATTGTGTAACTTGAAGCATTTGAATAAATAGTAACTTCATTTAATCCATCTAACCAATTAGCAGTTATATTTTCACCACAAGTAATAGATTGATTTGTTACACCTGAGTCATTAGTATACCAACAACTATCTAATTCTGTAAAATTTTCAAAATCTTGTTGTATTGTATGGTAAGAACCTTGTAAAACAGCTCCTTCTGCTGGGTTTGTTATGTTTATCCAAATAGGTTGATGAACTTG
>Ga0190303_1000925_pt1 | contig 12093 bp, 6 predicted proteins | sample 48700701_MG_FD_161672 | JGI IMG/M metagenome (GOLD analysis project Ga0190303, IMG submission 161672) | Hydrothermal vent sediment bacterial communities from Southern Trench, Guaymas Basin, Mexico - 4870-07-0-1_MG | ecosystem: Environmental > Aquatic > Marine > Hydrothermal vents > Sediment ...
GGATTGAGGGGGGTACATTTTATGACTAACAGGGGGATACCTAAGAACCTGACAAGTGAGTTAAATGTACTCTAATTTTAAACACAGGGTGTCTCATTTTCATTGACAAGTTCCGAAGGCAAAAACAGGGCAGAATAAGGCGGCCAATTTCGCCTTAATCGAATTTACACCGGATTGTGTTGCACGGTGTCCGCACAAAGGGAACCACGAATGAACACGAATAGACACGAGTTACGATCATTTTTTATTGGTGTGCATTCGTGTGTATTCGTGGTTCAAAAAGGATTCTGAAATGAGTGGCAAACAGAAACAATTATTCAAGACAAAGATTGTGCCGGGCAAGCCGGGCACTGGCAAACTCTTTGAAGAGGAATATGTTGTTGATGATGGACCGGTGGAATGTCTCGGTATGATCTTCGAAAACGACGATAAACGCCGCGAGTATTTCCTGGAGAAGCTTCGCGAGAAACTCAAGGACCCGGAGTTTCGCAAGATCGAGGGGTTCCCGATTGGCTCGGACGAGGACATCCTGGCTCTGTCTGATCCGCCGTACTACACCGCCTGCCCGAATCCATTCATCGAGGATTTTATCAAGCACTATGGGAAGCCGTACCTGCCTGCCGAAGCCTCGGCGCAGGCAGGTGACCCGGATGTGCCCTACAGCAAAGAGCCCTTTGCTTCGGATGTGAGCGAGGGAAAAAATGACCCGATCTATAACGCTCACTCTTACCATACCAAAGTACCGCACAAGGCTATTATGCGGTACATCCTCCATTACACCGAACCCGGCGATATCGTATTTGATGGATTCTGTGGGACCGGGATGACGGGCGTTGCGGCGCAATTGTGTGGAGATACACGAGAAGTCGAGACCCTCGGTTACGAAGTAAGAGCTGATGGAACAATCTTGGACTCAAAGAATGCCGCTATTTCTAAGATTGGAGAACGTTATTCCATCCTATCGGATTTGTCTCCGATTGCTACTTTCATCGCACGACACTACGTTGACTTTTTCAACCTCGCGGATTTTGTAAAAGAGGCCATTCGAGCCGTTGATAACCTTGAGAGATCTTTGTCATGGCTATACGAAAGTGGTTCCGGGCCAGTTTTAAGTGCAATTTGGTCTGATGTTTTTCTTTGCCCCAACTGTAGCAACGAAATCGTTTTCTGGGAAGCGGCACTGAAGAATGGCAAGATGCAGAAGTCGTTCCCCTGTCCTAAGTGCGATTCAATAGTTGGAAAAAGTGCTTCAAAAGCATCCGGTGCCATCAAACTCGAGCGAGCATTTGATACAAGATTCGACCCTGTTCTAAAGCAGGTTGTTCGTGTTCCAAGATTCGTGCTTGTAGAGCAAACCGTGAAGTCTGGTTCAAGGCGAACAACTGTCAAAATCACTAATGATGACAGGAAAAATCTTGACAGGCTGTTCGAGGGGAGGGAGTGGCCCCCGCTTCCTACGGACAAGTTCTTTCCTGGGCGTCAAACCAACAAGCTGATAAATGGAACAGGGATTTCGTATGTTTGCCATATGTATACGCCAAGGGCTTTGTTTGCCTTGGGAGAATTATGGCGGCTTGAGCTTTCATCATCACGACACACATCGCTTTTTCGATTCTGCCTAAGCGCAATCAACAACTATGTGTCCAGAAAGCAGGGCTATTTCGGTGGCGGAGGGGGAGTCTCTGGGACACTATTCACTCCATCACTTCATTTGGAACGAAACGTTTTCGATGTCCTGCGACGAAAGATTCGCAAACTCGGAAACTTATCAAGCGGAGAGAGAAAAACCGCTTTTGTTTCAACGCAGAGCATTGTCGAACTTAAGAATGTCCCCAGTAACACGATTGACTATATTTTCACGGACCCGCCTTTCGGCGAGTCTTTACAATACTCCGAATTGAATCTTTTCGTTGAGGCATGGGTGAGGGTCAAGAGTGTCGCCAAGGATGATTGCGTCCTTAATTACGTCCATAAGAAAGACCTTATATTTTACTCCCACATGATGGCATCGGCGTTCAAAGAATATGCAAGGGTGCTCAAACCGGGGCGATGGATAACCATTGAGTTCCACAACAGTCAAAACGCAGTTTGGAGTGCGATCCAGCAATCTATTGAAGCTTCTGGTTTGGTGGTGGCGGATGTTCGCGTCCTTGACAAGCAACAGCGTTCGTTCAACGCAGTCAACAGAGCTGGTGCCGTTGATCAGGATTTGGTGATTTCTGCATATAAGCCCAATGGTGGACTTGAAGACAGATTCAAGTTGTCAGCTGGTGGTGAGGATGGTGTCTGGGATTTCGTGAGGACTCATCTGAAACAGCTTCCTATCTTTGTGGCTAAGAACGGCCAAGCAGAGGTCATTGCCGAACGCCAAAATTTCCTGCTCTTTGACCGCATGGTGGCATTCCACGTCCAGCGTGGCGTGACAGTCCCATTGTCTGCTGCCGAGTTCTATCAAGGGCTGGTCCAGCGTTTTCCTGAGCGTGATGGTATGTACTTCCTACCCGACCAGGCTGCTGAATACGACAAGAAGCGCATGACTGTAAAGGAGGTGCTACAGCTTTCGCTCTTCGTTTCCGATGAGGCGTCAGCCATTCGGTGGCTGAAGCAGCAGCTTACCAGGAGGCCTCAGACTGCAGGCGATCTCAAGCCACAATTCATGCAGGAGATTGCCGGGTGGCAAAAGAACGAGAAGATGCTCGAGCTTGATGAATTGCTGGAGCAAAATTTCCTGCGTTACGACGGCAAAGGCGAGGTGCCCAGCCAGATCCACAGTTACTTGTCCTCGAATTTCAAGGAGCTTCGAAACCTTCCCAAAGACGATCCGGCTTTGCGGGCCAAAGCCAAGGACCGCTGGTACGTCCCCGACCCGAACAAAGCCGGTGATCTGGAGAAGCTGCGCGAGCGGACCTTGCTGCGTGAGTTCGAGGAGTACCGCGAATCCAAACAGAAACGTCTGAAGGTGTTCCGCCTCGAGGCCGTCCGTGCCGGCTTCAAGAAGGCATGGCAGGAGCGGGACTACGCCACCATCATCGCCGTGGCGCGCAAGATCCCCGAGAACGTCCTCCAGGAGGATCCCAAGCTCCTCATGTGGTACGACCAGGCGGTAACCAGGATGGGAGGAGAGTAATGCCTACGAAGACAATCCTAGATTGGATTATAGATGCTAACACCTGTTTCCTAATAGGCGCTGGCTGCAGCAAATGCGCAGGCAAGCCTTTAATTGGTGAACTAACCGAAGAAGTAAAGAAAGCCTTATCACGCCCGACCAAAGCCATTCTTGAGGACTTACGCGGTACTTACGGTCGTTCCGCCACGGTTGAGGATCTGATCAATCATCTCCTCCAACTTCACAAGCTTTTATCTTCTAGGAAAAACCAAGAACATGAAGACTGGACTCCCAAGACTATCGAACAAGAGATTGCCACGATCCAAAGGGCAATAGTTGAAGCCATAGGAACTAAATGGTCTGGCAGCGATATCCATAAGAAGTTTCTATTGCGCCTAACAGATCAGCGCGCCAGAAAAACGTGCGACATCTTTTGCCTTAACTATGACACCGTAATCGAAGCGAGTTTAGAAGAGCTAAGGCTTCCCTATACTGATGGATTCCGTGGTGCGGAGAATGCGTATTTTGACCCGTCTCTCTACGACCTAATTCCAGGAAACGGCCCATACTTCAGGGTGTTCAAACTGCATGGCTCCATTAATTGGATACGGGATGCGGACGAAACTGTTCGACGCCGGCCTGCGACGGCTGTCGAAGATCGCCGTAGAGCTGTGGTCTACCCAGCAGAACAAAAGTACGTTCAGACTCAGTACGGCGTCTACGAAACATTACTGTCACATTTTAGGGGCTGCCTAAGAGAGGATCGCCCTAACAATAAACTCGTTGTAATCGGTTATAGTTTTAGTGATGAGCACATTAACGTGGCTATCGAGGATAGCATTCTCGCTGATGGCAGCAACTTAACAGTCTACGCTTTCGTGGGGCCAGAAGAGGACACAGAGGAACAGGAAAAGCGTTTTAGCGAAATGGCAGCACGCTGTGATGACCGGTTTAATGTCTTTATCGGTCAACACGCATACATTAGTTCGTCCATTGAGCCTGATGAGTGGGAGGAGATTAAAAAGCTAGATCTCTGGAAGTTTGAGAACTTGGTCAACCTAATGGTTGGAGGTGGCCGATGAGTCAGAGCGTCTTGCGCATAGGCCGTGTAATCGAGGTGAATGGGTCTAGGACAATTGGTGAATTGGAAGCATCTGTAGATGACCTATATAGAACATATAAAAGTCGCAAATATACGATAGGACAAGTTGGCTCAATTGTGAAAATTGAGTCTGGTGATCTCTTGATTTTCGGAATAGTCATCTCCTTAAGAATGGAGGAGACCGATTCCACGCAAGCCAACACAGCCGGCCGAACCGAATCATCAGCGAAATGGATAGAAATAGAGCTATTTGGGCAAGGTCACAAGACAGGGCTGGGAGAAGCAGAATTTCATTTCGAACGAGGCATTTCCACTTATCCATTGCCCGGCCAAGCGATTTACCTTGCGACCGTTGAGGAACTTCGCCGGATCTATGCCAAGCCGGACAAGCCAACTATTAAGGTTGGTAGTGTCGCTCAAGCACGCGGGTTGCCTGTTCATCTGTTAACGAATGAACTCCTTGGGAAACATTTTGCGATACTCGGAACTACCGGTTCTGGAAAATCATGTGCCGTTGCGCTTCTCATACACAGTATTATCGAGGAATATCCGCACTCGCATATTATTCTCCTCGACCCCCACAATGAATACTACAGAGCCTTCCCAGAAAAAGCCGAGATTATTGATCCAACATCACTCGAAATACCGCACTGGCTGCTAACCCTAGAAGAGAGCATAGAGCTCTTTATTGGTAGAACTGAACATGCAGCAACACGACAGACGAATATTCTTAAAGATGCCATTCTGCAGGCGCGGAAAGGTTTTCCTGACCAGGCCGTGCCTACTGAGAAGATTACTGTAGATACGCCAGTGTCTTATAAGCTGGGCGATCTAGTCCACAATATTGAACAAGCAAAAGCTGGCCTGAGCGCATCCAAAGCTGAATCACACGAGAAGATACTTTCTAAGATTAGGACTCTCTTGGAAGATAAACGTTTTGAGTTTCTTTTACGTCCTAATGATGATGTCTCTGACAATCTTGCCGAGCTTTTGGCAAAATTATTCCGGATACCAGATCAGGAAAAGCCGTTAACGATTATAGACTTATCTGGTGTGCCGTCGGATGTTGTGGACGTAGTGGTGTCGGTCCTCTGTCGCACTATTTTTGATTTTGCTCTTTGGAACCCCAAGCGGTCTGACATTCCATTATTCCTCGTATGCGAAGAGGCCCATCGTTACGCCCCTAGGAGCGAGGAGGCGTCCTTCCAGCCGACGAAGCGTGCGTTGGCGCGCATTGCAAAAGAAGGAAGGAAATATGGCGTTGGGCTCGCCCTAGTGACACAAAGACCATCCGAACTTTCAGAGAGCATACTTTCTCAATGTAACACGATTATCGCTCTTCGGATGAGCAATGAGCAGGATCAGCACTTTGTACGAAGAGCACTTCCAGATAGCGTTAGAAGTCTGGTTGATGCTCTTCCAGCACTGCGCACGCGAGAAGCGCTGGTAGTTGGGGAGGGAACGGCAGTGCCAGTACGGATGCTTTTTAACGAAATCCCAGAAGACAGGCAACCACATAGCGCGGACGTTCCATACGCCGAAGCGTGGCAAAAGGAATTTGGCAATGAGGAAATGGTGAAAGATGTTGTGAAACGGTGGCGAGAACAACGGCGATGAAGGAGATCCCAAGGGATTATGCTTGGCCGGGGCCTAGTGGAGAAGTGAGCAGCGATGACCTTGTCGGTGGAAAATGACAACTGGTACTACACCCCCGAGCACGGGGAGCTCTGCCGGGTCATCGAGACCCAGACGCTCTGGGGCGAGACCGTCTGCCGTGTCTGGCTGCCGGGCAAGGATACCATCATGCGCATGCTCATTGGGTGCGCCGATGTTCTAAAGACGCTTCGCGAGCGGACCCTCTTGCGTGAATGCGAGGAGTACCGCGAGTCCAAACAGAAGCGCCTGAAGGTCTTCCGCCTCGATGCAGTTCGCGCCGGCTTCAAGAAGGCCTGGCAGGAGCGCGACTACGCCACCATCATCGCTGTGGCCCGCAAGATACCGGAGAAGATTCTCCAGGAAGACCCCAAGCTCCTCATGTGGTACGACCAGGCGGTAACAAGGATGGGAGAATAAGCCATGATGAACGCCCCCTCTACTACAGATGAATGGATGGCCGTGGCACGGGAACGAGGCGCAGATGCTGAAGCCGTGATTTCATCCCGAGCAGCTTCGATTGGGTCAGTTTATATGGCGGGATACGCCATTGAATGCGCCATTAAAGGCTATCTTCAACATAAAGGTATCCCTCGACCAACAAGCGGACAAGACGGTCATAATCTCAAGGGGCTCTGGCTCCAAGCAGGTTTTCGCCTTGCAGATTTAAAAGATCCTGTCGGAGTTAAGACATTTTTCATTCAAAAATGGTCTACCGATTTCCGGTATTTGGTAAGTATCCCGCAAGACATGGCCGATCCTGCGGACCTGGTTAATGCGGCGAAGAAAGTTGCAGGGTGGATTCAGGCGCAGATAAAGCGTCAAAGGAGAAGAAGATGAACCGTGAAAAGATCATCGCTAAGATTCGGCAAAATATAGATAACTCTGGAATGGAAGTGGACAAGATATTGGTCCAACCTGACCATTATGGAGGTTGGAATATAGCTGTCATTTCTTCGGCATTTGAAGGCCTCTCTGAAGAGGATCGCAGGAACAAATGTTTAGCGGGACTTGATGGTCTGTCGACAGAATGGATAGAGTTATTGACTTCAAACGAAGCTGAATGGGCGGGACCGTTGCCGGGCGATTTTGACCCAGAAGACCTCCCACTTTGGCCTGAATCTTTAGCAAGGTCAAGCACCTCTGAGATATCTAGTGTACTGGTTTTATCGGATCTTGATGAGGATATCGATCGTCCAGTTGTAACTACGTTCTACTCGCTTCGTGGAGGGGTAGGTAGGTCTACAGCGCTTGCATACACTGCTAGGATCTTGGCAGAACATCGACGGAAGGTTGTTTGTGTTGACATGGATCTTGAGGCTCCGGCGCTCCCTGTGCTACTTGGTTGTGAGTCCGATGTACAGGATGAACAAGGTGTGGTCGATTTGCTGATAGCACTCGATCAGGGAACTAAACCAGATTTTGCAGAGCATCTCTTGCCCGTAACCAATTCTGACAACTTGTTTGTGGTCCCGGCTGGTCGGGTCAGTGCCAACTACGCACGGAAGTTGCGATTCATTAATCCCGCAGCGTGGTACCGAGAAGAAAGAAATCCCCTTCGGTTTCTTTTAGATGGTTTGAAAAACAATCTTCCATTCGCGCCCGATGTGATTCTTCTCGATGCCCGTACAGGTATTACTGACTTGAGTGGCCCACTTCTCTTTGATCTGGCCGACATTGCAGTTATAGTTTTTTTCCCGCACCCACAGACCAAACGTGGTACTGAGTTGCTGGCTCGTAGCCTTCTTAATACAAAGATAGGAAGACCTATTTCCGAGGACCGCTTTGTAGCACCAGAATTACGTTTTCTCGTCTCCCCGATCCCCACTAGTAAGTCAAAGGAAGTCATTGAGCGCTATGAGAGACGTCCTCTGGAGTGGATCGACGAATGGCTGGAGGATCTAAACATCTTGCGACAGGGCGACAACCTGCCCCCTGTCGCCGCTGAAGAGATTACACATTTTGTTCGATATCGGGAGGATGTGGCCACGAGCGACCAAGTTGGAATAGATCAAGATATCTGGCGTGCATTCGGACCAGTAGCCGACTGGATCGAGCGCTTTATTCCGACCAGAACAGAGCCTTTTATTGATAAATCGACCAAAAAACTAAAACAGCTCGTTTTGGATGAGCTGCGGTTTTCGGTCGGGACTGCAGAACAACAGGAAGAGCTGATTCAGGACTTCGTTCAGACGGAGAACGTGCGGGATGCATTATCACGAGATGTTCCACTTGTGCTCGGAAGAAAGGGAACAGGAAAAACCGCAATTTTTCGTTATCTCTCTGAATCCCATAGTAAGAATTCAGTTGTCGTGCATGCACCCAAAGGGCTTGAGGGTGAGAAAAAATGGCTTCTTTCGGCAGACGGTTTTAAGGAAGTCGACGAGATTATATATAGAACTAATCTGGAATGGCGCCATTTCTGGATGCTGTACATAGGCGTTGCTGTTGGACAAAACAATGTGTCGAATGATCAACTACCAGAATATCTTAAAGGGAAGGATCTTTCGACTCAGACTACTGTTATTGAAGTCTTTGAAGAAACTGCAGATGCACCTCGTGGAGCATTATCTCTTGCAGAGTGGATACAAAGGATGGATGGGGCAATGAGGGATCAGATATATTTACTTATAGATGGGCTAGACACAGGCTTTGGAAGCTCAGCAGAAGAACGCGACCGTCGCCGACGCAGTATCGAAGGTCTCTTCGGTGCGTGGATGGATTTGGGACAAGGACTGAAAAATCTTCGTTTCAAGATTTTATTAAGAGAAGATATTTGGCGACAGCTTCGTTTCGATAATAAGAGCCATTTGTACGGCCGCTCGACACGGCTCCAATGGGCGAATCAGACGGAATTCTTGAAGGTTCCTTTGAAGCAGGCCATGAGGAGTTCTGCTTTCAAGAAGCATGAAGTATTGCAGCGAGTTAAGGAAACAAGTGTCGATGAATGGTCTGAAGATTATGTTCACAATGCATGGAAGGTGCTTGTTGGAGAACGAATGAAAGGGGCGAGTACAACGTATACACGAAATTGGGTATGGAATCGATTGGCAGATGCAAACCAGGATCACTCTCCTAGATATCTTTTGCAGCTTTTCCATGAAGCCGTCCAGTGGGAACGTAATGAAGAAAAGAAAAGTCACTATGAAAAGACATTCATTCGCCCGCGCGCACTAATACGTTGTTTGCCTAAAGTTTCTGAAGAAGCGTTAGGGGCGGTTCGAGAAGAGTTCAGTGAATTAGACCCACTATTGGATACGCTGAAGAGAATCGGGCGTACACCCATACATGCCATTGATCTTCAAGAACATGAAGGCCTGATTTTTTTAGCTCGTGAGGTAGGCTTACTTGCTGTTTATGAAGAACGCGGAGAGGAAATTGTTCGTTACAAGATTCCAGATCTTTACCGCTATGGATTGAAAATGACGCGTAAAGGACAGGCTTAATCACGGTGTCAGGGCGATTGCATGACGAAGAGCTTGGTCTCGAATAATTGGTATTTCAGTCCGGATCACGGCCAGCTTTGTCAGGTCATCGAGTCCCAGAATCTTTGGGGCGAGACGACCTGCAGAGTATGGCTGCCCGGACGCGAATCCGTGGTCCGCGTGCCTGCGTCCAGACTTACTTCTCTGGAGGATTCCGGGATGGGCACCGCTGACGGCATCGCCTACGTTGCATCTGCCGCACGCGTGGCCGACGCCCTGACTCAGGATGTCCTGCTTGCGCCCATCGAATCATCAGTCATACCTCTTCCGCACCAGATATGGGCCCTGTCCCGCGCTATCGCCGGGGACCGTGTGCGTTACTTGCTGGCCGATGAAGTCGGTTTGGGCAAGACCATCGAGGCTGGTCTCATTCTTCGCGAACTCAAACTGCGCGGACTGGTCAAGCGGGTACTGGTCATCGCTCCGAAGGGCCTGGTGACGCAGTGGATTGCCGAGATGGCAGCGCACTTCAATGAGCCGTTCAATCCTATTATGTCGGAGGATTACCGAAGCCTGAAGCGTGTCTCGGCAATCCACAGGACTGAGGGAAAAGGACTGAGGACTGAGTATGTCGAAAACTCAGCACTCAGCACTCAGTCCTCATTACTCCGCAGCACCAATCCAAATCCCTTCCGAGCCTTTGATCAGATCGTAGTTTCAATGGATTCCGTAAAACCGTCAGAAGGCCGCGGCAGCGCTGCGGCACAGGAGCGGTTCGAGGACCTGGTCTCCGCTGGTTGGGACATGGTCATCGTAGATGAGGCCCACCGACTCGGCGGAAGCACCGACCAGGTGGCCCGGTTCAAGTTGGGGCAGGGGCTCTCCGAAGCCGCACCGTATTTCCTTTTGCTATCGGCGACTCCGCACCAGGGAAAGACCGATGCTTTTCATCGTTTGCTCTCCCTGATTGATGCCCAGGCATTTCCCGATGTTGGCAGCGTCACGCAGGATCGGGTCCAGCCCTATGTGATCCGGACCGAAAAACGCCGTGCCATCACCGCCGAAGGCAAGCCGCTCTTTAAGCCGCGAAAAACTGAGCTTGTGCCTGTCTCGTGGGGAGAGGCACATCAAGATCAACGACTCCTTTATGAAGCGGTCACCGAATACGTGCGCGAAGGCTACAACCAGGCCATGCGCGAGAAACGCAGTTACATCGGCTTCCTCATGATTTTAATGCAGCGCCTGGTAGTTTCCAGCACCAGCGCCATCCGCACTACGTTGGAACGTCGGCTGGAGGTGCTCGAAGCACCGCAGGAACAGCTGACGCTCTTTCCGATGTACTCCGACGATGATTGGGCTGATCTTGACGGGCAGGAGCAGATCGAAACGCTGCTGACCACACGTTTGAAGGCGCTCAAAAACGAACGCGCCGAGGTGAAGCTGCTCCTTGAAGCCGCTACTCGTTGCGAGCAAGCAGGCCCGGACGCCAAGGCAGAAGCGCTGCTTGACTGGCTCTACCGGCTTCAAGCAGATGAAGGCGATCCGGAACTGAAGGTTTTAGTGTTCACCGAATTCGTCCCGACTCAGCAGATGCTGCAACAGTTTCTCACCGAGCGCGGCTTCCCGGTTGTTTGTCTCAACGGCTCCATGGACATGGATGAGCGCAAGAAGGTTCAGGACGCTTTTGCCGAGGACCTGTCTGCGTGCAACGCACAGGCAGGCGCACGCATTCTCATCTCCACGGATGCAGGCGGCGAAGGTTTGAATTTGCAGTTTTGCCACGTGGTGATCAATTACGACATTCCCTGGAATCCTATGCGGCTCGAACAACGTATCGGTCGCGTGGATCGCATCGGCCAGACGCATGTGGTGCGCGCCGTTAACTTCGTCTTCGAGGATTCGGTGGAGCATCGAGTCCGAGAGGTGCTTGAAGAAAAACTCGCCGTCATCTTTGAGGAATTCGGCATCGACAAGACTGGAGACGTGCTCGATTCGGCCCAGGCGGGACAAATCTTTGATGACCTGTATGTGGAGGCCATTCTCAATCCGGATGACGTCGACACATCCGTTGACAAGGTCATCACACGTTTACAGGAGCAAGTTCGGGATACACAGGCGAGTTCGTCTGTGCTCGGAGCCAATGAGGAGCTCGAGCCATCCGAAGCCCAACGCCTTATGGCTCACCCTTTGCCGCACTGGATCGAAACCATGACTACATCATGGCTTCGATCCAGGAGTGATGAGTTGAAAGTAATGAGTACTGAGCATGTAGAAAAAAGGCCAAGAGCAGAGGCTATCGGGAAAAACGGCCCTGCTACTATTTGGCGCCTGGTTTGGCCTGACGGTTTTGTCCAGGAAGGATCCTTTACCCATCACTCATTACTCAGTCCTCATCACTCGAAACTTGGGCTCGAAGAGCCCCGCATTCGAGGGCTGGCCATGAGACTGCCCCGCTTTGCTCCGGGGCAACCGATTTCTATCGTGACGATTCCTGGAATTAGCGACGAGATTACGGGGCTGTGGTCTCTTTGGCGAATATCCATCGCAATTGAACAAAATCAACTCGGAACTTTGAACCCGGAACTCGGAACCCGCCGAAGGCGTATCATGCCTCTTTTCGTGGGCGATGGAGGGAAAATCTTTACCCCGACCGCCAGGCATCTGTGGGATCAGCTCTTGAGTGCAACGCCCAATGTCCAAGGGCATCTTGATATGGACGAATCCAGGGAAGCCTTTGACCGGCTGGCAGAGATTGCGGAGGAGCACGGAAAATTCATCTACGACGAACTTGTTCAGGAACACCGTTC
>Ga0190303_1000926_pt1 | contig 12084 bp, 11 predicted proteins | sample 48700701_MG_FD_161672 | JGI IMG/M metagenome (GOLD analysis project Ga0190303, IMG submission 161672) | Hydrothermal vent sediment bacterial communities from Southern Trench, Guaymas Basin, Mexico - 4870-07-0-1_MG | ecosystem: Environmental > Aquatic > Marine > Hydrothermal vents > Sediment ...
GAACGGGCGATATCGACGGAATAGAAACCTTCATTTTCCCAGATGGTTGCGGTGGTCAGTCCTATTTTGAACTTATGGGCAGGTAGATTTGACATATTGTGTCCTTTGAATTGAATAAATGTTGAAGATGCAAAATGGGCGCGAAGTAGCGTTTGACCTCGCGCCCTTGTTGGTGCCCTCCGGCCCCAAAATCCCGCATGCCGCTGCCAAGCACATGCGGGCAAAACTTTTACGCGGCGTGGAAGGAAGTGTTTCTGCGGCTGCGGGCGTCGCCCCATTCCAAAAGATCGCGGCGGCGGTAATGCACCGAGCGGCCCGATTTGTAGAACTTTGGACCAGAGCCGGCCAGCCGCCATTTCTGAATGGTGCGAATGCTTTGGCAAAGAAAATCAGCAGCTTTGCTTTCGTCGATAAATCCGTCCAGATAATCCGTGGCGGGACGGTTGTTGTCGTTTGCTGGTTTGTTGGTATCGAACATCTGTTTCACTCCTGTAATGCTTCAGATGCTCTAGATTTGGCCCATTTTAATTCCTCTAAAAATAACTATAAATCCAAACGTAATTTATAGTTTGGAGAAATTCTTCAAGTCATTGAAAAACACTGAGAAATGCCTTTGAATTGTTTTGTCCGACATCTGTGCTGGGGAAACTGAGAGGTTCGGGTAGTTCAATTCAAGCCATCCTCGGACTTTAGGATAGTGCGACCCTTGCGATGCTTTCACATTGATTTCGCCCGCTTTGTTGAGCGAATGGAAGGCCGCCTTGATGGCCAGTCCTACCGAAGGGCGTCCGGCAGCGCTGGTAGGGGTGGTGTCGACATTGCCGCGCCCTAGGATGTCATTGCGGATGTGCACAGTGGTCAGGCGAATTTCGATAAACTTCAAGCCTTGGGCCTCAAGCGCCGATGCGTCCCAATTGCAGTTGCCGCGCCAAAGCAGTTTGGGTATCTCAACAGGGGTTGAGCTAAGGCTGCGGGGCGATTCAAAACCATATCCGAATAAAACGCCGGTCTCTATGTAATGTAATATAGTGGCCCGCAATTCCTTTTTCATAGTCTCGCGTTCGGTCAGGATTTTCTGCGATCCTGAAAACAACAGGGTGGCTTTCTCAAGAACCGAGGCGTCTTCAAGCTCAGCAACAGCGGCCGCATCTTGTGCAAACGCCTCTGGCGCAGATTTTTCCGACGCGGCTTTCCATTTTGGTTTCAAGTCTGGATGTATAGTTTCAAGTCTGGATGCATATAAGTGATCCATGACGCTTTGACCGGTACACCAGCCTTCCAAAGTTTAAGCACTATTTGGTCGTTCTGTTTGGCCATGATGAATTCCCTGTATGATTGTCTTGCCTAAGTAATGGACAGGGGGGATTTGGGACACAAGACCCTATTCGAACAGGTCACTAATTATGGTAATGCAAGATATGATCAGGCAGGAATCTCCCTACGTAATGTAACATAACGTGCCGGAAGGCCCGTAATTTCTTTCTCAGAGTGTAGTGCTCGCTCAGGGCTTTCTGTGATTCAGAAAATAACAGCGTGGCTGTCTCAAGAGCCTAAAGGAATTACTTGCCATCATATTGCGTATGCGGTTTTGTCAACAAAACAATCATAAGGTGTTTCATGAAAGCAATATTTTTGGTGGCCATTTGTTTGGCAACATCCGCTCCTGCTCAAAGCTTGCGATATAGTGGGTCAGATGGAAACCCTTATCGAGAAGAGATCAACGAAAACGGTACCGTGTTGATTAATGGAAATGGCGAGAAGCTCTATTTGGGCAAAGACTGCGACGCATATAGCCCATCGTTTGGCAACGGATTTTGGCGATGGGCCAATGGCGGGTTTGTAGTTTCTGTTGGTCATGAACGGATAGCCTTTGGGCGGCAAGAAATCATAGTAGATTACCCAAAATGCAGAGACTGAAACTCCCTACGTAATGTAACGTTACGGGTCTAGCTTTCCTTAGATAAGGTAACGTAAGGAAATTCACTGCCGAATGGTCCCCCCCATATCTGAGCAGTCTCAAATCGAAATTTGGGACCACGTTCCTAACGTTATGCGATCTTACGGAGCGGCCATTTGCGTCATATTTTCTACGTAACGTAATGTTACCTATATCCTACGTAACGATACGTAAGCTGTATGCCTGTTCCGCCACTGGATTAACCAGCGCCTCCAATCGAGCGGCATTTTCTTCTGCGGCCTGCTTTACGGGATCGTCGGCCAGATGCGCGTAACGCATTGTGGTTTGCAATTGTGTATGGCCCAACAGCCGCCCGACCAATTTGGATCGGCATCCCAGATGATACCGCGTTTGACGCATAGATACCCAATTTTGAGCTTGCGGTATCTCGTTTCAATTACCCTGCAATGAAATTTGATGTGGCCAATAAAACTTAGGTATTTCAACTGGATAATCGTTGCTACTAGCCTGATTTCTCGTTCCATACATGGATAGTGCTTAATCGTTTCATAATGCGTGCAACGAAAACTTGATGAACATGGAAAACCTATATATAATAGATAGATAATCATTTCAAAGAAAAGATAAAACGTTTCATGTCCAGCATAGATCAAAATATTCTAGAGTACATCACCGAGCATCCGAATGCGCGCCGTGAGGACATTCGGCGCGGTGCTGCGAAAGGTTCTAGCGACACAACGGTATACTAAGACCAATGCATAGGCAGAACAGCCCATAGCCGACCTTGGTGTGCAGAGCGTCTATTGGCAGATCTAGCCCCAAAGCGGACTCACCGCATCGACAGAACGGGCGGGAAGGAGTCGTTCGCTGCGGCGCAGAATATGGAGTGTTTGCAAATACTTGGGTGCGCCCCATATAGAGCATCTCAAGCTATTGGCCCGGCTGAAACCTGTGAGCTCTTGCCGTACTTAGAAGGTTACGAAGGTAACACAACAGGAATGTGAGTTACGGCACACTTGTGAAAACTTTGCGACAGAACCCTTTTTGAAGCCTAGGGTCGGTAATGTTAGGGTCGGTCCATAGTTTTTGCAAGCTGCAGGCGGATGGGAGTAACGACTTTGCGTCCGGTGATTTTAAAGTGCCCGTCTTTTTCAAGGCGACCCACAATCCGAGACAGGGTCTCGGGCTGTACCCCGATCAGATCCGCAAGATCTGAACGTGAGAGCGGCAGCCTCATCGTGTAGTGATCCCCGATCCTTTCGCCATGCGCATCCATCAGCCGTTGTAAGAGCGCGGCCAGATGCTCTTTGTTCGACATCGTTGCCGCTGCAATTATGCGTTCATGGTTGCGGTCAATTTCATCAATGCAGCGGATTGCAAGGCGCGACAGCACGCTGGGATTATTCTGCACAATCTGGTTTGCCCTGTTCCGAGACACCACACAGACCCGTGATGGCAACAGCGCCTTTGCCTCGGTTTGGTGATCGCGCCCTGTCAGGAAGGACCGAATGCCGGCAATCTCGCCCGGATAGGCCAGCCTGAGCAAGGTTGAGCTGCCATCGGGGTGCAAACTGCGCAGGGCAATTAGCCCCTTTGAGACGCAGGTGACCCCGGCATTTTCGCTACCTTGCTTCCAAAGGGTTTGCCCCTCGGGCAGGTCCGTGCGCGTGAATCGATGCGTTAGTGCTGCGATGGAACTTTTGCCCACAGGTTCCCAAACGCTTCGAGAATAAAACGCACATTGGCCGCAGGGATGCGGATTGGGGGTCGATATTGGCATGATTGCTCTTTCTGGTTTGTCCATCAAAAGCACAAGAGTTGCACGGTTTCCAGACCTTGTTGCGATTTCGGGGCGTTTTTCTGACGAACGTCAATGACAGTGGGCCATTTCCTCCATAAATCCGAGCGAAATGTTGTAAATAGGCTCGGAACACCCGGGAATGCGAGGTTGCGAGTGCGTGAAAAAACCGGCGGGGTGGCACCTGATTTACCGCCCAAACCCGCAGCGCGGCGTGGCAAGGTTAATATCTGGACCTATTTCAAGCTGTTTAAAAAGGACATCTTGTCGGCGCAGCCCGCACGGCTCTACCGCGCCTGGATGGCCGAGATGCGCACGCCGTTCTTTCGCTCATATCTGTGTAATGATCCCAAGCTGGTTGATCTGGTTCTAAAACAGCGCCCTATGGATTTTCCGAAATCCGAACGACTGCGGGTGGGGCTAAAGCCGTTGTTGGGCGAAAGCATTTTCATCTCGAACGGGGAGGTCTGGGCGCATCAGCGGCGCATTATTGATCCGGCATTCGAGGGTGGGCGCCTGCGTATTGTCTTTCCGGCGATGTGGGACAGCGGCATGGCGGCGGTTGAACGGCTGGGCAAGCTCGCGTGCGACAACACGCCGATCGAGGTCGAGGCCCAGACCAGCCATCTGGCAATGGACGTGATCTTTCGCACGCTTTTTTCTGTCCCGATCGAGCACGAAATCGCCGCCGCCGCCTTCGCCACCTTTCGTGACCATCAAAACGCCCAGCCAGTGGCCAATATCACGGCCGTGTTGCCCCTGCCTAAATGGTTCCCGCGCTTTCATTCCCGCAAGACCCGCGAAACAGCCGCCACTATCCGCGACCTTATTCGCCAACTGACCAATCAGCGCGCCGCCGAAATCGCTGCTGGCACTGCCCCCGATGACCTTGCCACCAAGATCATGACCACGCCGGACCCCGAAACCGGCGAGATTTTTACGCGCGAAGAGGTGATTGACCAAGTGGCGATCTTTTTCCTTGCCGGCCATGAAACCTCTGCCGCTGCCCTTGCATGGGCACTTTACCTGCTGGCGCGCTATCCCGACTGGCAAGAAAGGCTGGCGGACGAGGCAAAGATTGCCTTTGATCCTGATAAGATCTACTTTTCAACCCTGTCCAAACTGAAAACATCCCGCGCCGTATTTCGTGAGGCTATGCGCCTTTACCCGCCCGTACCGATGTTTGTGCGCGAGGCTGCCTGCCCCGAGACCTTTCGTGAACGTGCAGTCAAGCCCGGCAGCCAAGTGGTCATCAGCCCTTGGCATCTGCATCGCCACGAGAGGCTGTGGGACCGCCCGGATGAATTTGACCCGTCCCGCTTTGACACCAAAAGCGGCAAAGAAAGCCTGCGCAACGCCTATATTCCGTTCTCGGCTGGTGCGCGGGTTTGCCCCGGATCGGCCTTTGCGATGGCCGAAGGCACCTTGCTTTTGGCGATGCTGGTGCGCGCCTTTCACTTTGAGCGCATAGACGGGCGCGACCCGATGCCGGTGGCGCATCTGACCGTGCGGGCCGCCGATGGTATTTATCTGCGTGTAACCCCGCGCGCGCATTTGCCCGAAAAGGAAGTGGAATAATGAACAAAACCCTGACATCCGCCCACCTGAGCGCTTGGCCCTACTGGATGACCATAACCTTTGTGCCCCTTGTGGTGCTGGCGGTGACGCAAGGTGGCTGGTATATCCTGTTGATCCCGTTTTACGGCTGGGTTTTGATGCCGCTGCTGGACATGGTGCTGGGTAAAAACCTGCGCAACCCCGACCCCGACACGCCGGACAAAGAGCTGTTCTGGTTCCGGTTGTTAACTTGGGTTTGGTTCCCGATACAGTTCTGTCTGGTCTTTGGTGCGCTCTATTATCTGAGCCATTTTGGCAGCTATCCATGGTATGAGACCCTTGGCATCATGTTTGGCATCGGGGTGACAACCGGCATCGTCGGCATCGTTTACGCGCATGAACTTATGCACAAGGCCAGCCGGATTGAGCGCCATCTGGGGGATTTGTTGCTGGCGCTTGTGCTTTACGGGCATTTTCGCACCGAACACCTGCTGGTGCATCACCCATGGGTCGGCACCCCGCGCGACACAGTAACCGCGCGCTATAACGAAGGCTTTCACCGCGCGTTTCTCCGGATCTTGCGCCACGGACCGGGGTCAGCTTGGCGTGCCGAGCGTGCTATGCTGGCGCGGCGCGGCCGCACGCCTTTTCACCCCTCGAACCCAATCTGGAAGTATCTGGTGCTGGCGATGATCATGCTGGCGCTGGCCTTTGTAATCGGCGGCTGGTTTGCGGTCGGGTTGTTTGTCTTTCAGGCCTTCATTGCCATCTGGCAACTGGAGCTGACCAACTATGTCGAGCATTACGGGCTGACGCGCAAATATCTGGGTGACGGGAAATACGAGCCGGTGGGCCTGCATCATTCGTGGGATTCAGCGCATCATGTCTCGGGGCTACTCTTGATCAACCTGCAACGCCACGCCGACCACCACATCAACCCGATGCGCCGCTTCCCGCTGTTGCAAATCTATGACCAGAGCAAAGTGCCGCAACTGCCCACCGGGTATCCACCAATGACATTCATGGCGATGATCCCGCCGGTCTGGCGGCGCGTGTTCAACCCGAAAGTGCGCGCATGGCGGCGGCAGTTTTATCCCGAGATCGAGGATTGGGGCCCGTATAAAACAGGGTCATTCCCTATGCCAAAGGGTGTGGATTAAGGCATCACCCCAAGACACCAGTCGCGGATTGCGTCCGCATCTGGTGGCAAGGTTTCGGCCAATCCGTCAGCAAAAGTATCAAAGGCGGCGCGGCTGGGGCCACCAACCCCGACAAGCACCGGAACGCCGGCCTCAAGGGCCGCGCCAATCGACGCGCGAAAGCCGCGCCCAGCGGCCTCTTCAGGGCCAAATTTATTAAGAATGAAAAGCTGAACACCCTCAAGCGGCTGCTTTTCCACTTCAGCCACCGCCTGCGCAATCGCACTGGGGTCCAGTTTGCAGGCGTCTGATCCTTCGCCCAGATCCTGAGTGATCGCGATGATCTGCCCGTCAGGTAAAACCTGCACCGACATCTTTTGACAGCAGGTCGAATCAGCATCGTCCTCAAGCACCTTAATAATGCCGGACAACCTTGCGCCCTGTGCCAGTAAATAGGCCGCGGTTTCAGAGATTAGCCGATCGGTCTCTCCGCGCTCTTTGGCGCTGACCACTGCAATTTTCATACCTTATTTTCCTCATGACGCGTCGCCAGACCAATCCGCCCCGCGCGCGCCTTTTAAAAACCCGTCGGACAGGCGTATATCCTTTGCCGCATCCTGCACCCCGGATGCAAGCCCGGCCCCGTCAACTGCGCCATCAAGTCGCTGGCGGAAAAGCTGGCAAATCTGCGCGAAACCCTGGGAATGCGGGGACAGGCGCAGGGCCGAAACTCCGGCATCTCGCAAAGCCTCGATTTGATAGGCAGCACAGGCATAGGAATCCGACAGGGTCTGCACCCCGTTCATCGCCAAAAAGGGCTGGTCCTCCAAGGTGCTGACGTGCAGGCCGTCGGGGTCGTCCTCGCAGGCGAAAAGGCAATTATCCTTGGCGCGTCCAAGCAAGCGCGCGTGATAGCAACGTCCGGAAATGGCCAAGGGCAGGCGCCCGTAACCCCAGACCTCGACCGCGATGCCCAGATCGGCGGCTTTGCGCGCCAAAACCTTGACCGATTGCAACGTCAGTTCCGGCGGCAGGCAGATACGTGTTGCCCCCAACCGCGCCAGCCATTCCAGCGTGCCTTCGCTATAGACATTGACCAACGGCCCGATTGAGAACGCCGCCCCCTTGGGCAGGCTGGCCAGCGCGGTCAGGTCATTGACCTCGATCTCCACCCCCATTTCGACCAACTCGCCGGTCATTTTGCGTTCGCGTTTCAGCGTCACCAGCGCCAACGAGGTCAAGGCGACCTGTTTCCCCGCATCTTGCAGGGCCTCAATCGCTTCGGGGATTCGGTCGCCATAAAAGGGCAGACGTTTTGAGCAAACAAGTTCGCCCAGCACCACGCGGTCAATCGGGGCCTTGGCCATACCTGCATAAAACGCGGCCCAATCGTCGCTTTTCCAGAAAAACTGGTTCGGGCCAATGGTTAGTTCCATCCGGTTATCTCCAGGTCTTTTTGTAGGCGCCAGTAGTCGTGGCCTGCCCTTCGGTGAGCCGCGCGAGCATGCCCTGCGGCATTGGCAGCCCAGCCTCAAGCGCATCCACGGCGGCGCGGAAATTGCGCACCACCTGCGCCACATAAGACCGCGAACGTTGGCGACCCTCGATCTTTAACGCGGTGACACCGGCCTTGGCCAATTGCGGGATCAATTGTTCGGCGTTCAGGGAAACTGGATCCTCGAATAAATGCCCCCGCTTGTCGCCCGCCGTAAAGCAGCCTTTGCACAATGTCGGATATGGAGCTGGCTCATCCGGCGCGGCGCGGTGGATGGTATAACCGCCCAGCTTTGCATCCAAATGCCCGGCTTGGTCGTGGTATTCTACATGCGAAGGCGGCGAACAGAGCCCGTGCATATTGGGCGATTTGCCGGTCACGTAGGATGACAGAGAACAGCGCCCCTCGGCCATCACACAAAGCCCGCCAAAAACGAAAACCTCGGTCTCGACCTCGATTTCCGCGTTGATCAAGGCAATCTCGGGCACCGACAGAACCCGCGGCAGCACCACGCGTTTGATGTCGAATTCGGCCTGATAGAAATTTATGATATCGGCATTGGCGGCCGCGGCCTGCACCGACAGGTGGCGGCGCATATCAGGGTGGTGCGTTGCCGCATAGTCCAAAAGCCCCGGATCGGCCAGAATGACGGCATCGGCCTCGGATCTGGCCGCGTCGCGCACAGCCGCATGCCATAATGCCTCGTCGCCGGCGCGCGGATAGGTGTTGATGGCAATCAGCACCTTGGCCCCATGCTGATGCGCAAACGCCACGCCTTCGCGCATTTCGGCACGGTCGAAATTAAGCCCGGGAAAGTTGCGCGCATTGGTTTCATCGGCAAAGCCGCAATAGACGGTATCTGCGCCCGCCTTCACCGCAGCGCGCAAAGCCGCAGGCGTGCCCGCAGGGCAAACGATTTCCATTACCATACCGGCTCCTCGGGGCGCGACAGGCTAACGCCCGTGTGCCGCTCGGCCAGTGCAATCAGGCGCATGAGAGGGGCTGCGAGCGGGCCGGAAAGTGCCGAGACTTCGCCCGCCAAATCAAGCTCAGCATCATCCACCGCGTTGCGCAGGGCAAGGGCCGCACTCGTGTCGCCCTCAACCACCAGATCGCGCGAGAAAAACAGCGCATCGCCATCATATGCCCCGTGCACCAGCCCCAAAAGTGCAGCAAGCGGCCCAGCAATGCGGGCATCTACCGTGACCGGTTTACGGGTTACCTTTACTTCGGGGTCCCCGCCGCGTGGGGCAAGGTTGATGACAAAAGGTAAATCCGTGGGATCAAGCGCAAAGCTGGAATTGCCATATTCGCCAAGACGGCGAAGCATTGAAGGATGGGTGCGGGCAATCCGACGCGCATAGGCCGTCAGTGACAGCGACAAGGGCCCAAGTGGCAACGCCCGAATAGCACGCGCCAGCGGGGATGGGAAAATAGGGATCAGCTCCGCATTATCTATTTCAGCCTCGGGCACAGGCAATCCTTTCAGGCAAGTTTGGCTTTCCGCCTTGGTATGCGCAGGTAAGGGTAAGGAAATTGACGATCGTCAATTTAGCCGCGCTTCATTGCTGTTAAGTGCGCAATACTTACAACAGGAGCAGACTTATCCGCGATTTCCCCCCCTTTGCCAGTTTGCGCAGCTTTCTCGATTGGTGCGGTGAAACTGACCAGTTGAAGGTGCTGTCCGAACCTGTTGCGCTTCGCCATCAAATGACCGCTCTGCACCGCGCGGTGCTAGACGCAAACGGGCCGGTGCTGCGGTTTGATCAGCCGATGCAAGAGGAGGGCAGCTGCGTGGTCATGCCCGTCGTGGTCAATCTTTTTGGCACGCCTGAACGAGTGGCGGCAGGTCTTGGCGTTAGCCTTGCGCATCTTGATGATCTGGGCGAATTTCTGGCGGCGCTTAGAACACCCAGCCCGCCCGACGGGTTGCGCGATGCGCTGTCGCGTTGGCCGATGCTGAAGGCAGCCCTGACAACGCGGCCAAAGTTCACAAAAAAAGCCCCAGTGCAGGATGTGGTTCATAAAGCGGATGCCGTCGATCTGGGGCAGTTACCGGTGCAAACCCACTGGCCCGACGACGCCGCGCCTTTGATCACATGGCCTGTGGTTCTGACACGGCCTGAAAATAGCGAGGTTGCGGATATCGGACGTTATAATGCTGGGGTTTACCGCGCACAGGTGCTTGGGCGCGACCGGCTTATCCTGCGCTGGTTACCGCATCGCGGCGGGGCGGCACATCACCGGAGTTGGGCGGCAAAGGGCGAGAAAATGCCGGTAGCAATTGCGCTGGGGGCGGATCCGGCAACCTTGCTGTCCGCCGCACTCCCCTTGCCCGAAACCGTGTCCGAGCTTAGCTTTGCCGGGGTCTTTTCCGGCGCGCGCCCACGATTGGTGGCCGCCGAAACCGTGCCGCTGATGGTGCCAGCGGATGCCGAGATTATCCTTGAGGGTTGGGTTGGCCCGGATGAGAGCGCCCCTGAGGGCCCCTTTGGCGACCATACCGGATATTACAACGCCGCCGAGCCTTTCCCGGTGATGCGGATCACCGCCATAACCCACCGGCGCGACCCGCTGTATCTGTCGACCTACACCGGTCGCCCGCCGGACGAGCCCGCCATCATTGGCGAGGTGTTCAACCGTCTGGTTCTGCCAGCGATCCGCGCACAGATCCCCGAGATCAAGGACCTCTGGCTGCCGCCTGCCGCCTGTTCCTACCGGATCGCGGTGATCAGCATCAACAAGCGTTACCCGGGGCAGGCACGACGGGTGATGATGGCGCTTTGGGGGATGTTGGCGCAGTTTAGCTATACTAAAATGATCGTGGTAGTGGACGACGATATTGACCCCCGAAACTGGGATGACATCGCTTGGGCCATAGCAACACGCATGGACCCGGGACGCGATGTAATGGTGCTAAAGGATACGCCGATGGATTACCTTGATTTCGCGTCACCCCAGCCGGGTCTGGCGGGCAAGCTGGGGCTGGATGCCACCACCAAGATCGGCGCGGAAACCACGCGCAAATGGGGGGATGTGATGCACACCGCACCAAAGGATGCCGCCTTTGCCAGTGATTTCATCGCCCGCCATTTGCCGGAGTTGGGACTATGAGCGCACGGGTAGTGCTGGGCATTGCCGGCGCGTCGGGGGCGGCCTTGGGCCTGTCGGTCGCACGGCAATTGGCAGAATTAGATATTCAGGTTGACCTTGTCACCAGCAAGGCTGCCGAACGGACGCTGATGATCGAATGCGGAGCGGATGCTATTGAAAAATTGCACAAATACGTGACGCGGGTGCATCCACTTGAAGATATTGGCGCCTCGATTGCTTCGGGATCGGTTCCGGTGGCGGGCATGATCGTGGCACCGTGCTCCATGCGCAGCCTTGCGGCAATTGCCTCGGGGCTTGACGACAACCTCTTGACCCGTGCTGCCAGTGTGCAGCTAAAGGAGCGCCGCAAACTGGTGCTGATGACACGCGAGGCCCCGTTAACGCTGGCACATCTGCGCAACATGACCTGGGCCACCAAAATGGGGGCGATCATCCTGCCTCCGGTTCCGGCCTTTTATCTGGCCCCGCGTTCAGTGGACGAGATCGTTGAGCAGATTGCGGCCCGTGCCATCGACCTTTTGACAATTGCAACACCGCTGGCAAAAAAATGGACCTGACATCTGTTTTCAAAGGATTGCTGCCGACGTTGGTAAGTAATGCGTTTTCCCCCAACTTTACATCACCCACAGCGTCATGGGTTAGAATAGGATATTGATATATGTCTTCGATTGATATGGCATTAAATGCAGCGCAGAGTTTGCAAATGAAACTGTCCAAGAAAGTCTTTATTGATGGCGCTTGGATTCTGCCATTTATTCAGGGGGCCAAGGGAGTTGGGGCCACAAACGGGTTGAATGCCGGCGCGTGGGCCGCGGAAAACACGGGCGGCACGGTTGCGGGCATAGGGGCCGCGATCGGTTATGATGATAACGGCTGCGAGGTTTCATACCCTCATAAAGGGCGCACGCGACCTGAACGGTTCGAGGAACTGATTGGTTGGTCCATTGAGGGTGGAATACAGCAGGCAAAAATCGCCTACAAAGCCGCCTGCGGGAAAGGGCGTATCCGGTTCAATTACCTGAAAATGGCGGGTGGCACCATGCGCATCATGCAAGGTGTGCTG
>Ga0190303_1000927_pt1 | contig 12083 bp, 12 predicted proteins | sample 48700701_MG_FD_161672 | JGI IMG/M metagenome (GOLD analysis project Ga0190303, IMG submission 161672) | Hydrothermal vent sediment bacterial communities from Southern Trench, Guaymas Basin, Mexico - 4870-07-0-1_MG | ecosystem: Environmental > Aquatic > Marine > Hydrothermal vents > Sediment ...
GTCATCATACAGCGGTTCATCCCCACAGGCGTGGGGAACATACTTGCTCTATTCCTCCATTATTTTGTCCTAAAAAAGGACCTGGTTTTCTTACCGACTCTTAGAACGTTAAGCCCGGAATATTTTTCTATTCCTTTGTCAAAGAACAATATCGTCAACATCGTCATTTTTTGCTTCAATCTTTTCTTGTTCTAAAGGCAAAAATGAGACAAATTTAATTCCATCCATTTCACATGGAATTCTTCGATTTGGCCCAAGGGTAAGGAAATCAAATCCACTTTCTGTGTTCGTTTTCCATATCATTACCGCATTTCCAGGCCCTAAACCTTCCTCTATCTGATTCCAAACCATTTCCCTGACTCGCTTGGACAAGTTACCGACATAAGCTCCAGCCCTAACTTCAACAAGCCAGACTGCAAGGCGTCCTCTCAGTCTTGGAGGAACACTTTCAACCACGATGACCAGCATCGCCAATTTTACGTTCCTCCGGAATAACTGGCTTGACCGCATACTCAGGAGCTTCTGGTTTTGGAATGCCCCCAGCGGACAAGACGTCTTCTATGGTTGGAATAATCATGTCAAGAATTTTGCTTTTTCTGAATATATCCCGGCAGGCGAGCCTTACCTCTCTTTCAGGATCGTTGGGCTTTTGGGCGGCTATTTTAAAGGCAATCGGCACGACAGTATCAAATTTGAAGATATCTGCAATGTCGTAAACAAAGGATTGGGGTTTCCCTGTATGAATAAATCCTACTGCCGGAGCATAGCCTGCGGCCAGGATCGCGGCTTCTGATATGCCGTAAAGACAGGCAGTAGCTGAACTCAAACATCGATTAGATATGTCACCACTTCCCCATGAAGAAGGATCATAACGCCTTCCTGACCACTTTATTCCATAACGCCTTGCAAGTAATTCATAGGTTTTTTTTACTCTGGCACCTTCTATTCCTCTCAATTGTTCAACACTTCGTTTCGCAGGAGGTTCATCCTTGAAACGAAGAGTATACATTTTTCTGACGACTTTCAATCTGGCCTTTGGATCCAAGGCAAGAGCAGCTTGGTAAAGTAGTCTATCAGATCTGGCCCCTCCTGGTTGACCTGCTGCATATAGTCTTACACCGGCTTCTCCAACCCAGACGAGCAGGCAGCCTACCCGTGCGGCCAGCACTACTGCTGCATGTGATACCCTGGTGCCTGGCTCAAGAAGTAGACAGGCTATACTGCCAATAGGAATCTGGACTCGTACTCCTTTTTGATCTACCAGTACAAAGGCCCCATCTATTACATCCAAGTATCCTTTTCTGAGAAAAACGATGGAGACTCTTTCTTTGATTGCTATCGGACGCAATGGAGGGAGCATAAAGGACAGTTTTACTCAAATTCGCAATGTGGCACACCTGACTGCCTGATGATGGATTTAAGAGTGCCCCTGCGTAGTTCCCTGTGATCGGGCACAGGTACAGTAATGGTTGTATCTGAAAGTTTGCGTTGCATTACTACATGACTGCCACGGCGTCTCACTTCCACGAAGCCATGTCTTGCAAGTATGGTACATACTTCACGACCGGAAAGGATTCTAAGCTTACCCAACGGCTACCTCTAATGGCGTTATATAGATTTCCTCTGAAAGGCGCTCATTTATTTCCTCTGTTGACGCAGCTTCAAAGAACAATTCTAGGGCCTCACGGAGATTGAATTTAGCATCTTCAATTGTATTTCCCTGGCTCGCGATATCGAGTTCAGGACACAGTGCTACATACCCGTCACCCTCACGTTCAATGATTGCAGTAAGTTTTCGTTTCATTTTTTCTCCTAATAAGCGGTCTTGTTTGCACGACTGATCAACATTAAGCCGCAGCCGAAGGCCTTAGCAGGACCAATACCAAAATATAGGGTATCCAGGAATTTATCAGTATTAGTAACTTCTAAAATACCATTAAAATCCAGAGAACTAAAATGAATTTTTCTGCTCTTACTGTAGAATATATGCTGTTGATAGCCGTCAACTCCTACAGTCTCTACTTTGAAGCCCCTTTTTGCTGCCTGTCGCCTAAGCCACTCCTCACCCGTCTTTTGAATCAACTCTGACTGTGACGGCGTCTTGTCTTCCGGATTTTTTTTGGCTCTCAACTCCCTTTTAAGGCGCATGACCACGTCATCCCGTTTCCTTTTTTTGGGGTTTGGATCACCGGTTTTTCGGGTCTGTACCGGATTGGCTCTGAGTGTGAAGGCGAGTCGGTCTCCCGCCCCCAGTTTCGGTGAAAAAACCTTCGTTTCTACGTCGAAAACACCAATTACTGGTACCGGTTGTCTGGGGGACAGGACATAAAACACCGGCCAACCATGCTGTATATCTTTTCTAAAGAGGAAATCGCGTTTTGCATGAGGGTTATCAGGAAAAAGGCTCCACATCATCTTGTGGAGAGAATAGTTATCTGCTCTTAGTATTCTTATCAATTTTGCTGGTTTTTCTGCCAAGGCTCTAACTCTGCTGAGATACATCTTTCTATCTTCAAACATTGACCCCTCCTTACTCATCTAATAGGGTAAACTCTTCCCTTGCGCGAAACTGCCAACGCAGCCTGCTTATGGATTCGTCATAACGGGGCGTCCTGAAGTTTTCCAACATCCCGCTGTGAGGACAGGTTTCCCAGAAGTATTGCATCTGTCCTCCCTGGCCAAGATACTCCGCTACAGATTCTTTCTCCCGAATAGAGTCTGAATATTGATCCAGGGCAGACTTTAGAGACTCTGTTTTCACGATAACTGGATTGAATGGAAGTGCGGGAGGGCATGATTTCCGCCCAAGATAGGGTGTGAAAACAGGCTTTTGAAGGGCCTGTAGTAACGTTTCAAGGGAAAATTTTTCATCTTTCCCTTTTGACCAGATTGCTACATGATAAAAAGCATCTTGGCGGTATTCTCGGTTTGATAATATGGTGCCGAGCTTTTCTTCCAGTAATTCGTCCCGGCGTGTATAGAGATGCTTTGCTTTCTTGTTGTGCGGTGGAACCTGAGTTGTTTGATAATCCTTCAAAAGGCTCCCCGACGAGATCACCTTGATGCCTATACCTACAGAATCAGCCAAAAGCATGTGCAGAGCTTCAAACTTTTCTACCTCTTGCTGATCTGTGACAGTGTCTGGGCGTTTGATGCCAAGAGCTGCAGCCAGCAGACCCAACATGGCAGAGCGTGATGGATGCGTGGCGCTGTGCCTTGCCTTTCCCACAGCCTGTTCCCCCCAAGAGGCCAGGGGACCATAGAGTTGAAAAACAAGATACCGGTTCATGGTTCATGCCTCTGTATCTTTGTCTTCAAGATCGCTGATAACGAATTCTTTGATTTCATTCAGAGTGCCTTGTCCGGTTAATACATTGAATTTTTCTGAGGATTCAGAGCATGAGCCATAAATCTTGTCGAAATTATCCTTCTGTTTTTCCAGTACTTTGATGGCATCGGATAACTGGTCATGGCTGATAATCGGCTTCAAAAAGGCAACAGAAAGAGAACGGGGCTGCTGTGAACCTTTTTCTGCCAGCATGTAACTGGTATAGGCCCTTGAGGCAAAACTGTTTTGCTTTCCTGCAGGAGACACCCTTGCAGCGGTCTCAACCAAAGCCTCAAGGGTCTTACGCGCAAGGGATTTGTCACCCTGCAGATTTTCGAGCAGCAAATCCCTGTTAATACAAATATACAAATAGAAAACACCGGCGCCGAACGTAGCCTCTCCGATATGAGCCGCGCCAGCGTCTTCTTCGAATGTATTAAGGTCATCCACCGCTGTAAAATAATCGTCATCCACTTTTACAGGGTGCACGGTGATTGCGTGGGCTACTTGGGCAGCGGCCTCCACATTATATGCTGGATCAGAGGCCAGCATGCGGCCGAAAAGAGCGATATCAACTGCCTTAGGGGTCTTTCTTAAAAGTTTCAGCTCATTCTTGTCCGGTTCTCTGTTTTCTTCAGCAAGGATTTTAACCAAGGCCTCAACCCTCATCTTCTCTTCAGGTGAAATGTGGGCCAACTGTTCAATCTCAAGAGATTCAGGTTCTCCCTTTTTAACCTTTTTCAGCTTTCCAAAACATGCAGCTATCTCAGATGCCCATTTTTGTGCATTTTTTTCTTGAACGCTCTGTTCGAGCAACATCTTTTTAATTTCGTTTCCAAATTGTTTGGTCCTGATTCCTTTCCAATCTCCCAAAGCCTCTTCAAACACTTCTGAAGTCCTCCATGCTCGCTTAAGGCTTTGGGAAGAAATCCTCAGGCGGTTTACCCCGCCCATAATCGCGGTCTTTGGACGCCCCAAATCATCACGATTAAGATTGGAAGGCGGATAGGATGTCAACAGATGCAATTGGACGAATTCGCTCATGATTTTGTCTCCTTTTGATATTTAAAAAGTTCTCCATAGTAGGCATCTGCCCACATAAAACTGAAACGCTTTCTTGGGTTTTCATTCAACAAATTCTTTTTATCCCTGCCCCACAGAAATATTCCATCTGCGATGGAAAGGATGTTGGCCGCGTCTCCAACCAAGTGCACAGCCCTGCGAAAGCTCGAATAAAGTTCTTCCCAGTTCTGACTGGCCAGTAGCTGCTGAAATCGAAGTTCGCTCATAACCGGCTTGCCGCTATTATCCTTCTCCTGTCCGAGCTGGGCCGGGAAAGAGAGCGGGAACTCAGACTTTACATGCGAGAGCACGCCTGCAACCATTGCAAGGGCCAGAACATCATCGTCCTGTTTGTTCCACCAGGGAAAGCTCCTGCTGATCCTGTGGAAACCCCGTTGAACCAGAACGTCTGCCGGTGTTTCGCAACGGCGAAGTTGCGCCCTTTCTCCAGGGGTTTCCTGCAACGCCTGCCACCATCCTTTTAATCGTGCCTGATCATCTTCTTGCCACAAAACCACGAAATAATTTTTTTGTTTGTTTGTCTCCTGTTTTACGGGCATATTCAAGCTCCTCGCACTATGCTGTCAGTTTTTTCATTTGCTTACTGTTCCTCAGCCAGTGAACAAGATTTCGACGGGCTTTGACCACCCGCTTGATATTTCCATCTCCATATTCAGAGGATAGGAACAATTGATCGAAAAGGCTCTCCGCCTGATTTCGTAAAATTGAGTGCCATCGCTTAAAAATATCGTGAATGTTTTCTTCATTAGACGGATCTCGAATTAGTATAGCCAATAACCGGTAAAAATCGGTTTCGGTCCTATTCCAAAATTCCGTGTCTATAAACGAAAAATCCCCTTTTGCATCTTTGGTCCGACTAAACCATGCTACCTTTAGTGAACTTTTGAGGTTATAAAGGACACCACTTGCAGCATCGATCATCTCGGTCACATATTCCTGGATATCGTCCCTTTTATGTTGAGGAACTGGAAAGATTGGCATTGTAGATTCATACCAACAGCGGGCCTTCATATTATCCATGTCATAACCAAAACACCAAACTCTTGGTTGATAATCTCCCTCTATTAACTCGAATCTACTGTTTAAATATACTTCAACCACACGCGCAGGTTGCCTGTGATTAATAGAATCCTGCAGGGCAATGCAAAGCCAGTGGCGATAGCAGATTCCGCCTGGCTGTGGCTTCAAAGGTATTGAACCTTTTTGAGGGTCATCTGTATATGGGGTCAGAGGATGGTGCCAACTGCCGGAGTAGTTGATTCCATAATTTTTGGTGCGAAAAGTACAAACCAGCTTTTCGCAATATTCTCCACTTAGATCACAATGTCCTGATTTTGAAGAACAAATTAGTCGAATTCTACGGGGCATTGCCCAATACATTTGATATGGATGAACATGTTCTGGATAAGTATCTGAGCCACCATGGTTTTCGCTAGTCCGGGTTGGTGCAAGCCAAGGAAAAATCGCAGCCTTGTTTTTCAATGATAGATCACATTTTAAGAAAGCCAGCTCGTCCACAGTTAATATGTTCAACCATATTTTATTCCAAAAGGGTTTTCTCCAGCCAGCTTCATCAGGCAGCACAAGGGTCGTTAAAGGTCCCCCTCCACGTAGGCTGGTCCTGTGACCACTCCCTCCGGAAGGAGCATTGATTTGAAGCGTAAATAAAGAAATAGCAGCCCAGTAAGGGCCAATTTTCTCAACTTTTCCCCTTTTTATAAAATGATCGCGGTTTTCCATTATTGTGTTGGTGCCAGGAGCTTCAATCAGTAGCGCGTTTACGTCTTTTTCTTCAAAATCAACCAATTGAAAATCTTGCATAAACGCAGGCCCGTCACTGTCGATCTCGAAAGCCTCCTTTACCTCGAAAAGAGCATCTCTGAGCATTTCTTCATTTGGAGGATTTTCCCAGAATTCCAGCCAGTCGTCTTCATCGTCTGGGGCAAAGATGGTCTGTAGCAGTCCTATGAAGAACTGGTAAAGCGCACCTTTGAAATCGGCCCTGGGCGCATCAATTTCAACAATCGGTTTATCGCTTTCGATGCCGTTTGTAATCTGCCACGGTGCGATTTTGTCTCTGGTTCCATCTTTTCTAAATACTGGCAGCCAATGATCAGTGATAAGATTCATGGTCCTATTTCTCCAAACTCTTCAATATCTTCACCCAATAAAAGTCCCAAAATCTTGCTGTACATTACATCTACGGGTTCCCCTCTGGTGTTCGAAATTTTGCCAATCAATCTTTTGGAGGTGATATGTTGCAACGGAAGCACCATGCTGAATTTGTTAAGTGCTTTTTCTGTTTCCTTCAGTCTTGTCACCGCCTCAAGTACGTCTTTTCCCAGATCTTCAGACAACTCGTGCGCAACGTCTGCCCGGACATTCACGGCACTCAAGTCCCAAGGGAAACGCCCGGCCGTTGCATAAGGTCTAAGGCATCCATCTTTCCACACTGACAGATATACGGTTTGAGAGTCATCGGACAGACGGGTAGGAATTTTCGCCTCTTCATCCCACTTTCCGTCACTGAAGGTATATCCCTCCTCCATAATCAATGCATTAAAACCAGCCATGCCAGCTTGAGCCCAATATTCGCCTTCTGCTTTATCGCTTGCATCAATCAATGCTTTGGGGATAGCCTCGCCCTGTTCCCCATAAACCCATTCGATGAATTCTCTGGCATCATCGGGCATGTGCCAGCCCTTTTCCCGGGCAAGGAGTCGTGCGGTACGCCAGAGCTGCCCGGTATGCGGATAAATAGCGTTTACCTTGGGGAAGACCTCTTTGAACCAATTGGTCTGAGGCGAATCCTCGGGTCTTGGCGAATAGACAAAAAAGATTGGAATGCCCCTTTGATCCTTTATCCCTTTTTCCTGAAGGCGTTCTCCATTTTTGTCCCTCACATGGCGGCAGAGGCGGCCGGCCCTCTGAATAAGCAGGTCCATAGGGGCGAGATCAGAAACCATGACGTCAAAATCAAGGTCCAGGGATTGTTCCACTACCTGGGTTGCCACGAGTATCCTGCCATTACGAGTCTCAGGTCCTGAATTCTTGCCAAAGAGCCTTAAAATCTTTTCTTCCAATGCAAGTCTGTCTTTTAGCGCAAAACGGCTGTGGAACAGAGAAAGTTTATCTTTGGCCACCCAGTGCTGCCGTCGCAATGTCACGAATGCCTTTCTGGCATCAAAGACAGTATTCCTCACCCAACAAACGCATTTACCTTGCTCAACAGCCTGATGAATCAGAGATAGAACTGTATTTTCATCAAAAAGCAATTCCACCTTAACGTTACGTTTGACTTCATCACGGGTGTCTATCGGAATTTCGTCAAGTCCCGAACTGGAAAAATGAGTAAGGAGCGGATATCCCGAATTTGAAATTTCAGCCCTATCTTTGGTGATCCCCCAACTGAAGGCATCTATCATCTCTTGGCGTGTCATCTGGGGAAGTGTTGCAGATAGCAAAATAGCAGTTCCCCCCATACGTGCATGAAAATGAAGCAGCGTTTGAAGTAGTCTGTTCATATATGCATCGTAGGCATGGACTTCATCCACGATAAGCACCTTGTTTACAAGACCCAGAAGACGCAAAGACTGGTGACGGGCAGGCAGGATTCCTAAGAGGGCCTGATCAAGGGTGCCTATACCAACTTCCGCCAGTAGCGATGCTTTACGGTGGTCAGCCAACCAGGTAGTACACTGAATGGATGCTGTGTCTTCATTTTCGCCATATGGGCTATCATTATGGTAGTTATTAAACAGCGCAGTCTGAAAGAGCTCGGACAAATAGCTAGCCGTATGCGTGAGGACAATGGACGGACGCTGGTCATGGGCATAGAAGGACCGGTATACAGCAGCCATTCTTTCAAACATGGCGTTGGCGGTAGCCATGGTGGGAAGTGCGATGTAGATGCCAGTTGCTAATCCCTGGGCCATTAAGCGATGTGCCAGCATCAGGGCAGCTTCGGTTTTGCCTGAACCAGTCACATCCTCTAAAATTATTAATTGCGGGCCTTGTGGCAAAGGAATTGATGAACTTGCTACCTGTAATGGAGTTGGCTTCTTGATATACTTAAAAAGTTTATGAAGTGGCTTTGCTGATGCAGGTTCAGATGGCAACAAACCCGCCCTTTTCACCGCACTATAGGCCCGTGATAGGGCGCAATTTTTCCAATAGTCATCTAGCGGTGTTTCTTTATCACTGTACTCAAAAACGTCATTATCTGAGCCTATCCAGTCACACAACACAGTAAAACCAGCTAAAATCCAAGTGGCTTCTTTCTGCATTTTGGTCCAGGCTTTGTCCTGAACGGCAGATAGCAGTGCATCCCAATCAGGTTCAAACAACGTGTTTAGCACGTCAAGGAATTTTATGGCATTTTCTATGTCGAATTGCCGGAAATAGCTTTTTGATCGCGCACTTGCAAATGTACCCCTGCGAACCTTGGGGGGAAGGCCGTGATGCCCTGTGATCGGTTGAAGCCATACCTTTAAAACCTTGCGATAAAGCAAGGAGATATCAACATGTTTGGGAACAAATCCTGATCCCGTTTCTCTGGATAAAAAAGATCGTAAGCTTTTTGGATCATGCCATAACAGATAACCAAGGCTGTCATGTCTGAGATCATAGACTGACTTTTTAATGTGCCCCCACCATTTCATGCGCAAGTCTGGACAAAGCTGCTGGAAACTTTCTGCAAATTTTCCAAGATCATGCGCCGCAAGCATGAAAATAAGCCAAGGCTTCAGTACTTCCGCATGTAAACGGAATAATGCCTCAAAATGTTTCAGCAGGTGGAGATGTTGTTCCAGTAACACCTCTCCAACGGCTGCCACATCCAAACAATGGTATGGCAATAGGTGACAGGCTGGACCATTTTCATCCTTTTGTCTGGCCTTTCCCCAATAATAGTATATAGAAGAATCAGGCGAGGTAGATTGGATCATAACAATATTACCTGCACATCATATTGTTTGAATTTCACATCCCCCTCTTTATCTCCGCCCCATAACCCACCATTAGGGCCTAAACGAAAAATCATATCATGCCGACGTACAGTGTCAGGACAGAAATCAAATGTAGTCCCCAATACGGCTTTTTTGCACATATGCCCGCGTAGCAGAGCGACCAGACCCCAGAATAAATCACCAGGGCGCCCCCATATAATCCGTCAAGAACCTTATACCTCCATGCAGAAAAGGAACAACATTTTTATATCACTAAATATGCCTATTGAGTTAGCTCCGCATCAGTGTTTCAGGTTTTTGATCACGGAATGGCCGTCCTTGTCACTCCAGATACTCTTGTCCCTTGTCTTCTAAGGCCTTTGTGGCCGGGGATTTCTGTCCCCTCCCCGTTCTCCTCCGCTTTGCTCCGGAGCCGGGGTCTCCCCAGCCCCAAAGACCAAGAAAACTGCGGGACTTCCGCAAGTCGCTCCAATGGACGGCCATCCCGTGATCAGTTAAATTTGCATATGAAGCGGAGCTAACTCACTTATTCAAGAAAATAAGGTCATGGCTCATTGTTCATGGGGTATGGTCTATTTCGTTTCTTCCTTGAGCTTTCAGCCTTAAGCTTTGAGTTTATTTATTAACAATAACACACCTAGTTTCTCATATAGTGATCAAGCACCCAAAAAAAATAGTAAGCGTTCACAGGGTACCACATCTGGTTTGTTGCCTGCCTGTCGGCAGGCAGGTTGAGCACTTGAAGTACAGGGAGTTGCGAACTGGCATGGTCAGTGCCACAATTGATTAGGGATGGATCTGAGGGATCGCCGTGATGGCTCGGAAATGAGGTGGCCGTGAGCAAGACGGAACGTATCTATGAATTTCACCGCAGGGTGTGCGGAGGGCTTTTCCCCAATGCCAGGGACATAGTGGAGCAGTTTGAGGTCTCAAGCGCCACTGCCCACCGGGACATCGACTACCTCAGGGATCGGCTCCTCGCCCCTCTCGCCTTCGACCGGAAACGAAACGGATACTACTACGAAGAGGATGGGTTCCGGCTCCCGTTTGAGGAAACACCTAGGATTGTCTTCTTCCTGGCAATGCTGGAGAAAATGGCCGAGGAGGCAGGGCTTGCCGGCCTGCCCGAGGTCGAGCGGCTGCGCAACGGGCTCGGCCGGCTACTCATGAAGGACCACGGCCGGCTACTCGACCGGATCTACTGCGAGTGGGTTGAAGTGGACGCCGTTGCCCCGGAGGTGATGGACACCCTTCTCGTCGGCCTTCTTGAAGACCGCGGGGTCTGCATCACATACCAGGACCCCAAGGGCCGTCGGACCGAACGGGTCATCGAGCCGTTGAAGCTCGTCAACTACCAAGGGCGGTGGTACATCCTCGCCTTCTGCCGGTTGAGAAGGGCCATGCGCCTTTTTCACACCGCGCGGATGACCGGAGTGAGGCTTCTGGACCAGAGATTCAGCCCGGATCTCTCCCAGTGCGACAGATACCTTGAGGAAAGCTTCGGCATATTCAAGGGCGAGCCCCGCCATTGGGCACAGATCGCCTTTACGGGTGAAGCCGCCAGGGTGGTCCGGTGCCAGCGGTGGCACAGGCGCCAGGAGATGGAAGAGACAGAGGACGGCGTGGTCCTCACCGTGCCCGTGGCGGATTTCACAGAGCTGATCATGAAGGTCCTCCAGTTCGGATCCCGGGCACGGGTCATCACGCCGCCAGAGCTACGGGAAGCCATGGCACGAGAGATCCAGGCCATGGCCGCGTTGTATGGCGGAGAATGAAGCAAGTACTTGCAGGACGTCTGCTTAAAGCAAAATGGCTGGGTGAACCCTGTGATGGGTTCGAGGATGATCACCTTCCTGTCCCTTTTGGGTCTTGCAATAAAAGCAATGCCTCTGGCCACGCAAGATCGGTGACGAAGATCTTGATGCCTTCAGGGCGTATTCCTTATGCTCAACAAGCAATTCCCGCAGCTTGCGCTTATCCATTTACCGGCTCCATATATTGCATTACTAATGCAATATTTTTGTCAAAAAAGTTCATTATAAATGCAATATATAATCCCAAACTTTCATGACGAAGATATTCATCATCCCCGTGCATGAAAATAATTAGCCACCCGCTCGCTGCGCTTGCTCGACCCACACAGACCTTTGATGGACCTGATGATTGTTTTAAAAACCGGTCGGTTTATACACGATAAATCCATTTACTCAATATTTTGAGTAAAATTACTCAGGATTTTTAGTATCAGACATTAAAGCGTATATCTACAATATCGCCGTCCTGCACAAGGTAGTTTTTGCCCTCAAGCCTCCTCACCTTCCCGGCCTTCTGGGCAGCAAAATGGCTGCCGCAGGCCATGAGATCGTCGCAGGATACCACCTCTGCCCTGATAAAGCCCTTTTCCATGTCAGAATGGATGGCCCGATTGCTGTTAAGGACGCTGGAAAGCATGGCGACGCCCTGCTCGGTAAATGCGAGGGGTGGATATTTTGCATGCCGACCTCTTTTTAAGGTGCCAAATTGGCGCCTTAAAACATCGTATTCCTCCTTGGTCAGCTCGAACATGAAATCTTCCGGAAACCGGTCGATGTTTCTCCGGACCTGCCTCTTGAGTTGCTTTGTCTCAACGCCATAGAGTTCGGCCAGGTCGCGATCAATCATCACCCTTTCACCACGGATGAAAAAAATCCGCTCTTTTATGACCT
>Ga0190303_1000929_pt1 | contig 12075 bp, 9 predicted proteins | sample 48700701_MG_FD_161672 | JGI IMG/M metagenome (GOLD analysis project Ga0190303, IMG submission 161672) | Hydrothermal vent sediment bacterial communities from Southern Trench, Guaymas Basin, Mexico - 4870-07-0-1_MG | ecosystem: Environmental > Aquatic > Marine > Hydrothermal vents > Sediment ...
CCATTCAGGAATTTGCTCTGGTTCCGGATGAATCGCTGTTCAAAATATCAAAACACAACATCGATGTGGATCGGTTATTTGAATCTCCTTCGCAGTGGGATCTGATCGAAGAAGATCTTGGTGAATCGAACGCTTTCAGCGTGGCGACACTGACAAATGCGCTGGATATGGATCCGCCAGCCAGTCTCATTGCATGCCTGCGATCACATAATAAGATCACTCCAGAACTCATTTCCGGTTACATTCTTGCAGAATATGCGAGAAAGGAACTGCCAGTCGAAAATCCAAGAGATCAGGAGTATATAGTCGTGTCTCTGCACGGCTCAGCGCAGGACGATGCGATCATGACCCTCCTTGATGCCACGCCAGGCAGATCAGGACTGTTCATCAGGCATAGCGAGCAATTACCAGCAGAATTCAGGAACGCATCTTCGATATTCATACTATGGAATGCACGGATGAAACGTGGAGAGGGCATGGTCCTGGCATTCGACACCGAAAAGGTCATTGAACTGAGCGATGCAGATCGAGAGAATGAACCCCTGCACCGATTAAAAATTATTATGTGGGAGATAAATCATCTGAATGATACAGAATTGTTTGTTTCACCAATCAAAACATTCAGAATAAACAATCAACAATTGATCAAACTCAAAGAGAAGAATCCAGTTGCAGAACTGGATGAACTGCCACGAGCGATTCCATATCGCCCAACAACAAAGTATATGGATCTGACCGGGCGCAATCTGCCTCCGTGTAATATCAATATCGAATTAGAGAAGAAAACAGTGCACTGGATCAGGTATCTGTTAATTAAACTCGGCGTGGTAACCAGAATAACAGACAGGTGTCCGTATCTGAAACCAGTATCCGACTTTGTTGGCGAGGAAAATCTAACAATACTGCATCTTCTGGCATTCAGGGCATCAGATATAGCAATGGATCAACTGCATTTCGATAAAGGAGATCCAGACGTGCTCGCGTTCACGGATGCGGGGTATGTTGTGAATATTGATGGGTACAGCACTGAACAGTGCATCGATTCCATAACTGCAACGACTGGATGCACTGCAGGCAGAAATAATCTGCTGTTGATACATCGAAGTGCAGATATGCCATTGTGGTTTATGTTTTCGAGAAAGGATACAAAGGATTTCATATATTTTTCTATAAGGAAGCAGAAACTGAGACAGTATCTTGATATAGAGCATGAATATGGCTACAATACAACGCTTCTAACAGAATTCATGAAAGAGCCTCCAGAAGCAATATTCAGAACAATCGTTAAGCATAACATCGGAACCGATGCACTATCTGCCAATACTTCTTCGTGGGACAATATAATATACGATATCAGTACAATAAATGCGATGGGAGTGGCAACCACGACCAATGTGCTTGCATGCGATGTCCCGAGTCGCCTCGCGTCATGCGCTGAGTTTCACACACGCATCTGCCCTGGCACGCTCTGCGGATATCTGATCTCCGAACACATAAAAGAGGAACTTCCAATCACTGGCGAAGCTGAACGATATATCGTTATACCAATGTCCATCACCTGCAAGGATGATGCGCTCATCACACTGCTCGGAATGTTTTCCTGGGAATTGTTCGCCAGAGAACTGCCACTGGAGCAGGAAGAAGCGCTTCTGCCAGAAAACGAAACAATACCAGGGATAGCCATGCTACGCGATATGAATTTCACAGAGGAACAGATCGATCTGCTGCTGAGAGAAGGTCATCTGTTTAATTGGAGTAATGTCCCTGGAAATGATAGTGAGAGACTTATAAGATTCCTCGCAGACGATCTTGGTATCGACTGGGCGGAAAACGCAAAAATCCGCAAGATAAATGACGGTAGAGCCATTCGCATCCTCGGGGACCGGGAATCGGCCAGAATAACGATTGATGAGGGGAAGGAAAAGGCAATTCTTAAGATCAGGGGCGGCAGAGCATACAACCTGACAGTCAGAAAGTGGAACGGCAGTCTGAACATATACACGGAGGAGAAAAAGAGGTACAGCGCAACCATTGATACAGGATTCTCAAGAATTGCCGGACTGTTTATAAAATGGAATGAAACAACAGATACTGGAGAGGGGATTGCTGTTACGATCGATATGAAAAAAATCAATGGGATGAGCGGAGTGAATTACACCCGGGGACCATGGTGGCTACGGAGACTTCCTGAAGGTTCGGATATATCAAAAACGCCCTTTGCAAACAGAAACGATCCTGGCTGGAAATGGAGAACTGAAAAGTCGGCATGGATGGCAGATCATCTGGATGAACTTGGAAAATATGTTAAAACCGTAAAACGGTTTAAACTGAATAATTCTGAAGAACTATCCGGACTCATATCAGATGATGCGGATCCTCTGGTGAAGGTGGGCATACTAAATCAATCCGAGTGACCTTGCGCAGAGCGTGGTGAGGTCCTCTACCGATATGTGTCCATTGCCATTGTTGTCAGATAGCGTCAGAAAACAGCACGGGCATGATGTGACCAGAATGTCTGCATCAACATCCTTTGCATCCCCTATGCGCACCTTTGCGATCGTTCTGGTCAGATCCGATACCCCCTCCTTCAAAGCATTGCCGCCAGCGCCGCAGCACCGCTGAAATTCACGATTTCTTTCCATCTCGACGAATTTGATACCTGGAAGTCTTTTAATGGCGGATCTTGGTTCTTCATAGATACCCATATACCTTCCAAGATGGCACGGATCATGGTAGGTGGCGATCTTATCGATCTGATTCTTCCATTCTGCCTCTCCATCAAGCAATTCAGATATGAACTGCGAGATATGAACGCATTCGAATGGCAGTTCTTCCCCGTAGTACCTGGGCCACTCAGTCATACTGACATGATAACATCCAGGACATGAAAACAAAACTTTTTTAACGCCTTTCTCCTTCAATGCCTCGATATTTTTCCTTGCAAAATCCCGGGCGATATTTTCTGTATCTCGCTGCCCGATTGAGATCAGATCCGCGCAGCAGCACAATTCATCTTCACCGAGCATGGTGAATGGTATGTTAAATTCCTGCAGTATCCTCACAACCGAGACCGCATGCATCGGTGCCTTGTATGCCACCGTGCATCCAACAAAATATGCGATCTCAGCACTCTCGCTCACATTGATATCATCTGGCAGCCAGCTCAGCCGATCCTTCTGCTCTGCCTTGTACGGATTTCCATATTTTGGTACAACTTCTGTGAAAAATTTCTGTGAGCGGAGCGGTCCATTTCCTCTATTCACAAGATTGGTGCGTAATGAGTCCCACAATCCTGTGAGGTTGATCCCTGCCGGGCATACCGTGCCGCATATCCCGCACGCTGCGCAGTGGTACAGACGATCAGAAAACTCCTGAATCACGGATTCCGGTATCTTCTTTGGAGAGAACAGTCTTGCACGCAAGCCATATCCTGTATTCATGAATTGCTTCCATTCATGGATCTTATCTCTGGGCGTGTACTCTGTTTCTTTTGAAGAATTGAATCCATCAGGGATGAATATACCTCTGCTTATCACGTCATATACAGGGCACCATTTCAGGCATTCGCCGCATCTGGTGCACGCATCAAATTCCATCAGTTGCGTTGCATTTAGACCGTCTGTTGTCACACACGCCTTCTGCATGATGATACTCCAGAATCAGGTTATGGATTCTGCCAGCGATTCTGGCAGATCGCATCTCATACCTCCTGAACACATCAGAACAACCGTCTCATCTGGCTGGATCACTCCTGATTTCAACAGATGTTCCAGACCGGAAAGCGCGGTACATGATTCAAGCCCGACATCTGGCACACCATCTTTGTGATATAATTCCAGCAACCCTGGAATCTCCTTTAATTCAGACTCCTTTCCACCTGAAAATCCATATTCGAAGACTGTACCCGCTCTTATGAGATGCGGGTATGAGAGATACAATCTCGGATTGCCGATCCCGAGCACATGGGTATCGACCGCTTTTTCGGTTGGATCGCTGTAGCCCTTGAATGCCCTGACCATGGGCGCGCATCCCTTTGGCTGGATGCCAGCCAGTCCCGGAGCGGTTCCATAGCGTTCCATGCATGCTTTATGAAAACCATACAAGCCAACACCACTGCCAACCGCTTGCACATACCAGTCAGGCACCCTCCCAAGATCCTCAAGGACTTCGAAACCAATTGTTTTTATTCCTTCGATTCGCAACTGGTTATAAAACCCGTATTCGAGAGGTGTCCCGCTTTTTTTGGCAAAGGATATGGCATTTGCTATCGCCTCATCAAAGGTGATCCCTGAGTATATCACTTTGACATATTCCTCATCGATATCCGAGCGCAGTTCATCAAACATCCGTTCCCAGCGCTCGCGGGCATTTCCCGGGATGTAGATATATAATTTCATTCCAGCGATGGAGCATGCCCTTGCATGAGCAAGCCCGCTGTCGCCTGTGGTTGCGGTAACGAGTTCGGAATATCCGAGCTCCCTCATCCTCGATACTGTCATAAACGCCTCTCGATCCTTGAACGTTCTGGTTGGCTGCACAGCCTCGACCTTTATATACAGGTTTTCCATTGGATTGTCAGGCGAGATCTCTTTTGCTATCTCTTTGCTTTTAAGAAAAGGCGTCTTTCTCATTCCAAGATCAAGGGCGTAGTCCAGATCATTCAATGGAAGAACCTGATGATACTTCCATGGCGAATCCCCAAACGATTGGTCTGGAAAGTCTGTCAGATCTATACTGTGATATCTGAAGGGCAGAAGCCCTCCGCATTTGCAATTTCTTACGTAACCATTGCTGTATATCGCACCGCAATCGATGCATTGTTGATAAAATTTCGTCATCTTCGCCTCCTCATAAAGGACGCAACACATACAACACAACTAATGATTTTAAACCTTTCGCTTGGATAGAGATATCATTTTGTTACTGATAAGACAAAAGTGTTAAATACCTGTAAGAAATTTGTTATGCCATTTATGATTATAGAGGATGCGGTATGACAGCAGAGAAACGATCACCATGGATACATGCATGGTATGATGAGATCGAGCCGATCAGGGTTCTTGATCCCTCGGCATGGAAGGTCGGATCATCCGCGGATAGAGATCAGGTGTTTCTGATTCATCTCACCGATGTGATGAAATACAACGGGCATCTCTGTCTCGGTCTTGCGCGCGGGTATCGCGCTGCTGAGATAGCATTTGAGGAGTTGTGTGACGAAATTCCAAAAAGAGGTGATTTCAGGGTGAAATTCGATAGAGATACCTGCATGGTGGATGCTTTCGCATATATCGCTGGTATCAGGAGTGATTTTGGGAGGCAAAATCTCGGAACGATTGAGATTGATAAGACGAACGCAATAACAGGAAGAGATGTTTATGTTGTGCATCGAATCTCAACAGGCGATACTGTTGAGGTCATCATGAATTTCGGTGATTTCGAGGATTTCGATGAATTCTGGGAACTGAAAGAGAATGCTCGATCCCTGCACGGAGAGAATCTCGAACGATACAGCGAACTCATGCAGAGACTGAGTTATGACGTGCTCACCATGCCGAGGGAAGCATTTATCGAGGTTCGGCATCTATAAAATTACATGCGTTTCGAGTTGACCACCTTATGCTATATGATCTGTGCTGCATTGCTGTTTATAATAGCATACACAAAGGTCGGGCAGAAGGAGGCTGTTTATGGCGTAAAATCATCTCTTGCCCTTTTTTTTCAGATACTTCCGCTGATCATCGCTGCGATGATCATGGGCGGCTTGATCCAGGTGATCGTTCCAAAGGAGCTCATTGAACAGTTTCTTGGAACAGGTTCCGGTATCAGAGGCATCGTGACCGGAGGTGTCGCTGGCAGCGTTATGCCAGGCCCTCCTTACGCGTCGCTTCCGATCGTGGCATCACTGCTCAGGTCCGGAGCAGGCGTTGGTCCGATGGTGGCACTGGTCACGGCATGGGCGCTGTGGAGGATAAATCTCATCCCGCTTGAAATAGCATTTATAAGCCCAAAATTTATGGCGATCCGTTTTTTTGCAACGTTCATCTTCCCGGTAATAGCTGGATTGATCGCCCAATTAATTATCATGCGATTTATCACCTATCCCTGATGTTTAATCGAAACCTTTATCTAATTCATGGTAATCTGGTTTGTTGGTTCGCATCATGGACATTGAAAACCAAAAAGGAGGTAAACACAATGAATAAACACGTAATATTCGCCCTGATCATACTGCTGTGTACAGCAGGCATGGGCATGGCAAAAGAGATAGTTGACGACTATCCCGGACTAAAGGAGGTCTCGGATTTCGGAGGAGACCTAACTATAATGCACCTGCTCGGATACAGAGCTACCAACATATCGATGGAGCAGCTCTCGTTTGAGAAAGGTGATCCGAATGTGCTTGCGATGACGCGCGCAGGATATGCGACGGCTGTTGGCGGGCACAGCACAGAACAATGCATCGATGCAGTAATCGCAACATCCGGATGCACGATGGGCAACAAGAATCTGATCATCATCCATTCCTGCTCAGAGAAACCATTCTGGTTCGTGTTCTGCAACCAGAATACGATGGAGGCTACGTACCTGCGTGTGAATAAGAACGTTCTTGCGGATTATCTCGATAGAGAATCCACAACCACCGACAAATACGCACTCTACAGGGAATTCATGGAGGACGATACGGTATTTGAGATGGTATCAAAGTACAATATCAATGCCGAGGAACTGATGGCAAATCCTGATCTGTGGAATGACATGTTGTATACGATCGGTCCAGCGGATGCGATGTCGATCATATACGGGGCAGACGCACTGGCGAGATGGTCGCCACCTGGTCTCATCACTGGTCTTCAGTTCCACGACCATATCTGTCCTGCGACCCTCAGTGGTTATTTCTTCTCAGAGATTGTTCTGAAAGAATTGCCTCTGCGGAGTTCCGCAGATAAATACATCAGTATCTCAACACCGCCATGGTGCAAGGACGATACGATGATACAGTTACTCGGGATCTCTCCTGCGATGAGGATGGTCTCTGAGGATATACCTGAGGAGATGAAAGAGAAATTCCCATCCCCGCCATTCGGTGGCGGCGGCGGAAGCGGTATTGGTGGTGCTGTCATACGATGGAACAGTACCACAAAGCATGGAGACGGGATATTTCTGACATTCGATAAACTAAAAGCGATCAAACTCTCGGATTCCGGATATCTAACATCTCCCACTCCTGAGCAGCGGGGGCTCGATGTGCTCAAGATTATCTGCTGGATGACAGAGAATCCCCAAGAGGCGGCAAAACTTCACCAGGTATACAAACGCTTCGAAGTGGATGAAAAGGAACTGAACGAACTTTATACAACCGGAAATAATCCACTGGAACTACTCAATATACTTCCGAAAGAGAGCGGGGTTGCAGAAGGTTCCGGCACACACGAATCCGGACCGGTATCCAAACTCAATGCTTCAGCATTATCAATTCCTGATGCGAAGTTTCCGGATGTCGACGTCATGCCGGTTGCATCGGCATGTGATCTTCAACTCTCATCCGACCCTAATCTTCAGTATTTCCCTGTGCCTCCGCCCGAACCAGATCCCACTGGAGATATTGGCGGCGATTATCCGATGCTGAAGTCGCTATCCAATTTCAGTGTGAGAGGTTCTCCGGATAATATATCGATCATGCACATGATCGGTTTCAAGGCGTGCAAGGTCGGGATGGGTCTGCTGCGGCTCAAGAAGAACGATCCGAATCTTATGGTATTTACCAATGCCGGGTATGTTGCGTCCATCGATGGGGAAAGCACAGAACAGTGCATCGATGCCATAATGGATGAATCCGGATGCACCATAGGCAAGGATAACCTGCTGATGCTCCGTACGGGTATGCACAGCCGTGTCTGGTTTGCATTTCTTAACAGGGACAGCATGGATTGCGTATTCCTGTGGGTGAATGACGATGTGGCCAAGGATTATCTTGACCGGGAACGTACCGAGGATCACTATACACTCATGCGCGAGTTTGTGCAGGTGCGCGGTGACGTAATATTCACAGCGTATAAACTCAATGTCGATGCAGAGAGGTTGATCAATGAACCGTCACGATGGGATATGATCGAACATCATCTTGGCAAGACGAATGCATGGTCGATGGTATGGGGTGCCAATGTGGTTGTGAAGCATCCGATACCTGAGTTCATCGCAATCATGCAGGAGCACACCCATATCTGTGCCGGTTCGCTGGCTGGCTATTACATGGTTGACCGCATACGATCCGAACTGCCAACCATTGGCGGACGCGAGTGCGCTGTGTACAAGGGAGGTGACATGCTCGTTTCGTTGCTCCCGGATTGCAGAAATGATGCGATCATGGCGTTGCTTGACACCACACCAGGACGAAAGGGTTACTTTGCAACCAAATTGAGCAATGAACAGATTGCCAAACTGCCGCCTGAAGCAAGGAGCGCCAGCACGATATATATCACATGGGACGAGTTTTCCCAGCATGGTAAGGGCATCGTCCTTGGATTTGATACCGAAAAGGCAAGAGAACTGAGCGGAGCGGACTATAAAAACGAACCATTCTGGCTGTGTCGGCTGAAATGCCTGACGTGGATGGCAGATCATCCGGATAAGTGCAAATCACTTGTCAAGGTCATCAAGAGGTTCGAGGTAAACGACTCTGCAACGGTGCGAAAACTCGAGAGTGTTGACGTCAATCCAATGGTCGAACTCGGGATAGCAGGAGAGAGCTTTGCAACGACCGGAACCGGTGATGGAGCAGCAGCTACCACCCCGTTCATACCGGCAGCGGCATGCATGGCAATCGTTCTCTTAGCCGCACTCCTCAGCAGAAGGCGATAAGTCTTCTGCTTCCCCCCTTTTTTATTCAGGGGGTGAATCATCGCATCATGCCAAAAGTACTGGTACTCGATGCCCAGATGAGAAATTCGCTAGCAATAATACGATCTCTCGGGAAAAAAGGGTTTAAAGTGGATGCAGGAGAGGAGACAAGATTCGCAACAGGGTTCTTCTCCAGATACTGCGCGGGCCACATCGTTTATCCATCGCCGGCAAAGCATCCGGATGAGTTCACCGCTTATGTGCTGGATGTGGTAAAAAGCGGGAACTATGATGTCATCTTTCCGGTTACAGATGCTACTGTCATTCCCATAGTCAAACAGAAGGCAGAATTTGCAGAGCACACGATCGTACCATTCGCAGATTATCAGACCGTGGTTAAGGCAATCGATAAAACCCAAACACTGAAAATTGCTATGGAAAATGATATTCCCTGCCCAAAAACATATTTTATAGATTATTATGATGATCTTGAAGAGATAAAGGATGATGTGGAGTACCCAGTTGTGGTGAAACCAGATAGAGGGTTTGGAGCAAGAGGTGTGTTTTTGTGTAATTCAACAGATGAGTTGTTCAAAAGATGCAAGCATGTCCACGATCGATATGGTCCGTTTCTGGTTCAGGGATACATACCGAAAGGAGATGAGATGGGGGTATATACACTCTTTGATTTTAATTCTAAAGCATGCGCGCTCAGTGTTCAGAGGAGGATAAGATCTTATCCAGTTTCTGGCGGACCGAGCACGCTTCGGGAGACGATCAAAGATGAAAGGGCTGTTGATCTGGCTTTTAGGCTATTAAAAGCTATGAAATGGTCTGGCGTGGCAATGGTTGAGTTCAGAGTTGACCCGGGAGATGGCATACCAAGGCTGATGGAAGTCAATCCCAGGTTCTGGGGTTCTCTCCAACTTTCGATTCTTTCTGGAGTCGATTTCCCGTTTATGTTATATAAATTGGTGACAGATGGATATATTGAACCAGATCTGGATTATAAAACAGGAGTAAAATGTAGATGGTTACTTCCTGGCGACATATTCTGGTTATTCAGTGCGCCGAACAAATTGAGAAACTTAAAAGAATTTATTAAATTTAATACGAATTACGACATTCCTTCATTGGATGATCCTGGTCCGACATTTGGATTTATGATGGCAGCGGCAAGATACTTATTTGATAAGGAGATGTGGAGATTTATTATTAGAGAATCGATAAAAGAAGTATGAAATGAACTTCAAAATGTTAAAAGAAGGATTGAAATATCCGCATAAACGAACTGCTTTAAAGCACTTTTTGCAAAATCCACCAAAGTTTCACCTCCTTATGAGGCTCATACCAGAATCGAGGGGGAATGATAGATGTGCTTGAAGATGGGCCAGAGGTATTGGATCAATGGAAACTACTCTGTAGGTGACTTTGTTCCAGAATATCTGAAGGACAGGTGGACTTTAATACTTGGAGATGCTAAAAAGGAGTTGCCTGCGCATTTAAAGAAAATAAACAAAATATCTATATTCTTCCATGATAGCCTTCGCACCTATGAACACATGAGGTTTGAATATGAGATCGCTTGGTTACATATAATGAACGGTGGACGTTTGTTATCGCATGATGTCTTATGGAACAAGACATTTTTGGATCTCTCTAAAAAGGTGAATTCAAAGCCTTTGATATATTATAGTCTTGGTATGATTAAAAAATGATAAACGCTTTAACGATTGACCTGGAATTCTGGTATTCACCTGAACTTGTCAGAAGTTTTGTTCTGGAAAAAAGAGCCGATCTCATAACAGAGATGACAAAACCAGTGTTAGATGTTCTGGACGAGTTTGATGTGAGTGCCACGTTCTTCGTACTGGGAGAAGTTGCTGAAAAGTACCCTCTGCTGGTGGAAGAGGTTTATGATAGGGGGCATGAGATAGCTTCCCATGCTTATTCTCATAAAACGCTTTATGAACTCGGAAGAGACCGGTTCGAGGACAAGGTGCATCGGTCGGTACGGTTGCTCCGGCAGATCACAGGAGAACAGCCTATCGGGTTCAGGGCGCCATCGTTCTCGATAGACAACACGACCAGGTGGGCTTTTGATGCGCTGCAAAGACATGGCTTCAAATACGATTCCAGCATTTTTCCGGTAAAAACACAATTGTATGGAGTGCCGAATGCACCCGTGCACATCTATAGACCATCCATAGATGATGTGGCAGAGGATGACCCTGACGGAAAAATAATTGAGTTTCCTATGACGGTCTTTGAGTTTGTAAGAAGGATTCCGATCTCAGGGGGCTTTTACCTCCGAGTTATGCCTTTTTGGTTATTGAAATGTTTGATTGAGAAAGTCAATAAAACAAGACCTGCAGTAATCTATCTTCATCCATGGGAGATATATCCGTTGATGCCACGGTTGAAACTCCCTGCATCATCGAGATTCATAACATATTACGGGATCGAATCGACACGGGAGAAGCTGGAGGGGTTGCTCAGGAATTTCAGTTTCGTGCCTGCGCGGGAGGTGCTTGGACTGTGAAGTTCGATCTACACATCCACTCGAAATATTCCTATGACTCGTTCTTGAGCCCGGAGAGGATAATAAGGATTGCAAGGAAGAAAGGTCTTGATGGAATTGCAGTAACCGACCATAATACAATAAAAGGGGGAGTTGAGACATCAGATATCAATAAAGGAGACGATTTCATCGTGATTGTTGGTTCGGAGATGAGAACTGAGTATGGGGATATCATAGGGTTGTTTTTGAACGAAGAGATCAGGTCACAGATATTCATGGAGGTTGTTGAGGAGATCAGGGACCAGGATGGGCTGGTTGTACTGGCACACCCGTTCAGGAAAGGAATTTTTCCGACAGATTTATTAAAATATATTGATCTGATTGAGGGATTCAATGCACGATCTCCAGAGGGTTTGAACAGAAAGGCAGAAGAACTCGCAGGGAGCCATGGGATGTCAATGATTGCTGGAAGCGATGCGCACCTCTGGTTTGAGATAGGCAGAGGAAGAACCATTGTGAACAGCGAAGTGAGAGAAGCATTGAAGAATGGGAAAACGAAGATAGAAGGGAAAGAATCGGGTTATTATCTGGTTCATGGATCGAGTGTAGGGATAGAGAAATTGAAGGAGATAATGGCAGGGTGAAAGAGAATGACGTATCCGTTCGTTTCAATAATAATTCCAACAAAAAATAATGAAAATACAATAGAAAACTGC
>Ga0190303_1000930_pt1 | contig 12063 bp, 9 predicted proteins | sample 48700701_MG_FD_161672 | JGI IMG/M metagenome (GOLD analysis project Ga0190303, IMG submission 161672) | Hydrothermal vent sediment bacterial communities from Southern Trench, Guaymas Basin, Mexico - 4870-07-0-1_MG | ecosystem: Environmental > Aquatic > Marine > Hydrothermal vents > Sediment ...
TCTTCTGAAAACAGGTTTATCCCGCCTGATTTACCTGTAATTACATGCGCTTCGGCAGATGGAGTGCCGGTGAACATTTACCTATTTTCCCAAAATAACAAGACTTACAACATTCCTGTTGGGAATGCCACCAAGGTTATGGGTCAATGCTAAGCGCGGGTCTTTGACTGACCTCTCCTCGGGCCATCTCTGAAGAAGCTGGCTATACATCTCATAGATCATTCTCAGGCCTGATGCCCCGATCGGGTGCCCGAAACATTTCAGACCACCATCGGTCTGGCACGGTACGCCCCCGCCCTTAAGATCATAAAAACCGTTTAAAATATCTTCGGGTGCTTTTCCCCTTTGTGATATCTGAAGGTCTTCCATGGTTACTAATTCAGTGATAGAGAAGCAATCATGGACTTCCATCATACTGATCTCTTCACGAGGATTTTTTATTCCAGCCTCATCATATGCCCTTTGCGCAGCAAGTGTGGTAGACATCACACTGGTGCCGTCCCAGTCAGTATACATGGCCTCCTCCCCTGAACTGCACGCTATCTGCAGGGACTTAACATAGACAATTTCTTCATCCTTTTTGAGGCTCCTCGCTATTTCAGGAGTAGTTACGATGGCAGCGGCAGCGCCGTCACTAACACCGCAACAATCGAACAGACCGAGAGGATATGCAATCATAGGCGACTTCATTATCTGCTCCTTGGTTACATCTCTCCTCAAATGGGCACGGGGATTCATAACGCCATTCTGATGGCTCTTCCAGGAAACATAGGCCATGGCTTCTTTTAACTGCTCCATGGACATTCCATATTTAGCCTGATATGCTGAAGCAAGCTGTGCAAATGCGCCGGGAGCTGTCCAATCCGCATGGAGCATTACCTCCATTTGACCATCAACGGCAATCGCAGGAAGACCGCCATAACCTGCGTCTTTTAACTTCTCTGCCCCTATAGCAAGAGCAAAATCACAGGCCCCTGAAGCCACTGCATAGCAGGCCCCGCGAAAGGCCTCTGAACCTGAAGCACATTTGTTTTCCACTCGAGTAACCGGCAGAAAGGGTAATTTCAGGGCAACAGCGGCCGGGATTCCTGCCTTCCCAATATTTATCTCAATGAAATAGGAACCGAGCCAGCAGGCCTCTAACTGCTTTTTTTCAATACCTGCATCTGCAATGCATTCCGTAAAGGCCTCTATCATCAAGTCCTCGGACTCCATATCCCAACGCTCACCAAATTTGGAACATCCCATTCCCAAAACAGCAACCTTATCTTTGATTCCTTTTGCCATACTACTCCACCTCCTTTACAGGTACTGCCTTCCAGAAATACCTGACTATCCCCCTTCTTTCATCATAATATTTAATCCTGAAGGCAGGAGCTACAGACATTCCTACCTTTAGAGATTCCAAATCACAATCAGTGAAATCCATCATGGTCTTGCCTCCGCCTTCAAACAGAATATTACCATATATTTGCGGAGGATTTATGGAAGCAACGAGATTGTCTCCGGTATAACTGGCAATCTTGGCGGTTTTATCTGAAAAATAGTATTCTTCCATCTCATCCCGAGCGCCACATTCGGGATTTACACATATCCGCTGAGGAGGAAACTGGGGTGTTCCGCATTTTTTACATTTACTGCCGCAGAAACCATAAATCGCTTTATTATATCTCCAGATCATTGACCACCGCGTTGGTGAATCTTCCTCACCACGCAGGCCTGTCTCAAACGGGATAATATTTCTCCAGACGAGATACTTCGCGTATGTATCCAGCTCAGCCTTATTTGCGAGATGCCATACAACTCCTTTTCTCTTTTTAAGATCATTTATCTTGTCGGTTATTTCAAAATAGATGGCATCGCATCCGCTGCCAAAGCTGACGACCAGGATCTTATCTCCCGGTTTTGCATCTTCAAGCGCCCCGGCAAGCATGACCATCGGTTGAGCGGCGCCCATATCTCCTATCTCACCTAACATGATATCCTGAACCTTTTCAGGATCCACACCGAGGTTCTTGTTTAATTTTTTTCTTTCCCCTGTATAATGGCAGGCATAGATTACCTTTGCGAAATCATCTATTTTAAGGGCATTTTTTTTCAGAAGGCCTTCAACAGTCTTGGGTATCAGGTCCTCATATCCAATATCTCTTATCCATCTGTCCTCCCACTGCCTGTCAAATTTTTCGAAACTGCCGCGGAAATGATCTACAAAATCACTTGTAATGGAGTATGAACCCTTATACTCGGCGATAACATCGTGGTCGCTAATCAGAAACGCAGCGGCCCCATCTCCGAAAATCATCTCCTGGGGACTTCCCATCTTTCCTAAACGACAATCCGAGGCACATACCAGCATATTTTTCATCTCTCCGGAACCAACCGCTTCGAGAGCGGAAAGCATGGCCGTTGTCCCGGACTTCAATGCCCCTGTAAAATCAGCAGACCTGACATTTTCTCTCATTCCAAGGGCAGTTGCAATGATGCCGGCATTTTGTCTTTCCTTATAAGGCAGAGTTGTAGAAGCAAAATATACACCATCGGGTTCAGTACGTTCGAACCCGTTATTGCAATTCATTCCTGCTGCTACAGCCATTGTAACAGGGTCTTCATCAAAATTGGCCACGGCCTTTTCTCCACGGGAGTGCGCGGCTGTTGCAGAGTTAAGCCACCCCATGTTTTCAAAAATCTTTTTGCGGTTCAGTCTGTACCGGGGGATATATGCCCCATAAGAACGGATACCGATCATAATGTTTCCTCCTTAAAGTCAGGAATTTACGTATGTTCCTATCCCTGCTGAACTATTACGAACTTCAATATTTTTAATTAAATACCAATCTACAACCCAATATTATCCGCCACTATGGCTCTTTGAAAAGAACCATCCCCGAATAATAGTTCCAGCTTTTTGGCGTTCCTGGTATAAAGAAAGAGATCAAATTCTTCACTAAACCCAATTCCACCTGTAAGCTGGTGGCCAATCTTTGTCACCACCTTAAAAGCTTCACCGCACCATGACTTGGCGATAGCGGCCTCTTTTGTGCAGTCAAGCCCTTCATTAATCTGCCACGCTGCGTAATGTGCCGTATGTCTTGATGTTTCCAGCTTCATTGCCATATCCACACACATATGCTGGACGACCTGAAGAGCCGACAAAGGTTTTCCGAACTGTATCCTTTCATTTACATGATTCAAGGCCAGCTCCATGACCCTGTCCATGCCTCCCACGCATTCGCAGCTCAAAGCAACAGCAACTTTCGGCCACTGGGCTTCAATATATTCCCATCCCTTTCCTGCTTCACCTACAATCTGCGCTGGGGTTGCCTGAACATCCCTGAAATTTACAAGGCAATCAACTCCTTTTCCGGAAATGGAATGCAGGTTGATCGTCTCAATCCCCGCTGCCTTGCCATCCAGCATGAAAAGAGTAACCCCCTCGCTATCCGTTGTCTTAGCCGCACACAGAATATTATCTGCAACATGGGCATACGGCACAAAGGAGGCGGCTCCCGAGATCCTGTAGCCGCCGTTAACCTGTTTTGCCTCCAACTCAAGTTCACTCTTGCTATACAGACCTTTTCTACCCAAAAATGCCAGGGTTGATATGCATTCACCTTCAGCTATTTTTGGCAGATATTCCTTTTTGAGCTCCTCAGATCCATTATCCTGGATTATAAGTCCTGTAAGGATTACAGTTGATAAAAAAGGGCTGGGCATGGCAGATTTTCCCATTCCCTCCAGGATTAATGCAAAATCCAGAAAACTTCCTTCAAACCCCCCATATTCCTCCTTAAAAAGAAGACCCATCCAGCCAAGTTCAGCCATCTTCTTCCATACCTCGGGAGAATAACCCTTATCATCTTCCATCAACTCCCTGAGAAGTGTGCCGGAAGTTTCCTTCTCAAAAAACTTTTTTGTCGAATCATACACCATTTGCTGTTCTTCATTAAAATTAAAGTCCATTAGACTCCTCCCGCAATCTGATTTGGCGCCAACTATTTCTTTTTCCTGCCCAGTTTTAAACCTCGCTGTGCAACGATATTTTTCAATACCTCTACTACACCGCCCTGCAGTGTATATGAAGGGCTCCAGAGGTAATCCTCACATGCCATGCCATTACAGGGAGCTTCAGGTGAACCCGGCATAAGCAGACCCGGCAAACCCATCAAGGTTGTTGCGACATCTGCCAGTTTGGCCTCATAGAGCGTGCAAAAGGTTTTGCCCATTGCCGCCTCATAACTTGGAATCTTCCCCTTGTCCAACAGACTTGCCACATAATAGATAAAGAGTTTTCCAACTTCGAACTCTATCTCTAACTTTGCGATAGAATCTCTTATAAGAGGGTCCTGTGAGAGGGGTTTTCCCCCTTTGTCATTGGTTTTTACATAGTCTTTCAAGGAATCCAGGGTTAAGGAATTCTGCATAAGCCTTTCGATCCCCGCCCTTTCAAAATCAAGGTTCGTCATGATCTGGCGAAAACCATTATCCTTTGTGCCGACCAGGTACTCCTTCGGTACCTTGACATTATCAAAATAGACCTCATTAAAGGAATGTGCTCCTGCCGAGTTGATAAGCGGGCGGACGGTAACACCAGGGCTTTTCATATCAATGACCATCTCGCTGAATGCATTATACCTTGAAACCGCGGGATCCAGGTTGGTTTTTACAAGAGCCCACCCATAATCGGCAATATGACCATTTGATGTCCATACTTTTTGTCCGTTTACGATGTAATAATCACCTTCCTCAACCGCTGTCGTCCTGCAATTGGCCAGGTCGGATCCTGCATCAGGTTCACTGAATAAAAGGCAGAAACATACTTCAGCATTTCTTATCTTCGGCAAAAACTCCTTTTTCAGGAAATCGGAGCCAAAATGTATGATACCGGGCGCAACCTGGCGATCCGCCATAAAATGATACGCAACAGGAGCTCCCGCCCGGAACATCTCCTCTAACATAATCACCCGATCAACATAACCCATGCCCCTGCCGCCGTGCTCTTTGGGCCAGGCGATTCCTATCAACCCGTTTTTTGCCACTTCCTTTGAGAACTCCATGGAAGAGAGGTGCATCCAGCAATTATTGCCGAATGGAAAAATTCCTTTCTCTTTTTCGGTTGTTACAAATTCTTTAACCTCTTCTCGAAATTGAACCTGTTCTTCCGTAAACTTAAAATCCATAAAATATTCCTCACAATATATGGTTTTCCGTTATAAGAATTACCGGAGGTAAATATTTGATACCTTCGTAATTAGTAATTACTAAACAGCGTCTGAACGAAAACTGTTGATTTCCCCAATTTCTGAGTCAATCTCAAATTCTGATCCTCAAAATCCTCAATGTATTTCTGAGGTTAAACCTGATTTAAAATTGGGGCGTCTTTCCTGGCTCGAACAAAAATACTGATTTTAGTTCGGACGCTAACTATCATTTTTTTTGAAATGGGGAAAGGAAAGCCTTCACCTTATATAATTGAACTATACTTTGGCTGGAAAATAAGAGAGATAACCGTTCACGGTTGTCAGTTCACAGTTCATATTTTTTTCAATGAATCATGCAAAGACATGCTGATAAGGAATAAGCTTTTTTCCAAATTCCTGAATCTTCAGAAGGTAACCCCATCATTCCCCTCTACCTTCAGCAAATTCTGTTGAATTTGCTATCCCTTGATATTGCTCCGCTTCACTCGCAATGATCGCAGTTCAACTCGTAACCGGCCCTGTCATTGCGAGGAGCTAAAGGCGACCTGGCAATTACTATAACAACTTTTAAAGGAAATAGCCGCTCTATCTTCCGTTTTTTTCCAACCGTTAACCGGGAATCGTCAACAGTATATTATTGCAGGATATGTTGTTATTAAGGGATGTGAAACAAAATAACGTAACCGTTCACAGGTTCAGGGTTAAGGAGAAAGGAGGCTTTGAAAACCCGAGCTCCTCGTTACAAATTTTTCCAGGTAATTGCCAATTTGGTTCCAGATTCAGGATTAAATCTGATAGAGATAAAGCACTTGTCGTAAATACAGATATCAAATTATTTTCCTTTGAAATTCGGTTTTCGTTTCTCAAAAAAGGAGTTTCTCCCTTCTTTTAAATCATCCAGACCAAAAAATAAGGAGGTAGCATTTACTGCGCTTACTAACTCTTCGCCGCCTAAATCCTTGTTCACAATTGCTTTGGCAAGTTTAAGAGAAAATGGCGCCTTGCTCATCAAAATCCCGGCCTCCTCCTGAACGGCATCCATTAATTTGTCTGCCGGAACCACTTTATTAATCAATCCTATTCTTTCTGCTTCCGTTGCATCAATCTTCTTTCCTGTCATGATTAGCTCTTTTGCTCTGGTCCTGCCGATAATTTGATGGAGCCTCAATATTGCAAAACCGGGCATGATCCCGATTCCAACTTCAGGAAGCCCGAATATCGCACTATCGGAAGCAATGGCTATGTCGCATACAATAGTCAGCTCTGTTCCACCGCCAAGAGCCATTCCGTTTACAGCGCCTATAATCGGTTTTGATATCTTCTCGATTTTACCGAAGCCCCTGAGCACCAATTGAAGATACTTATAACCGCTTGGGATATCACCATCAAATATACTTATGTCACCGCCGGCACAGAATATTTTACCCTGACCGGTAATAACGATTACCTTTACATCATCATCTTGATCCGCTTCATCAAGAGCGCTTAATAAATCCGTTACCATACCTTCGCTTAATCCATTCATCTTTTTGGGCTGATTCAAGGTAATGGTGCAAATACCATCTTTTTTATCAAACAAAACGTTTTCCATTCCTGCCTCTTTTGAAATCAGATTTTATCCCGCGCCTGAACGAAAAAGTCCTTTTTCGTTCAGGCGCTATTTAGGAAAGTTAAACAGAATTATTCGTCCTGTGCGGTTAGCTTTTAGCCGCTATATGTTACATCCCGGATATCAATGCTAATTGCCTGCAACTAACCAGTAATTGCCAACGACTAACCGAACAGTTCTCTATTACTTCTGAACAGCGCGGTTTCATTTTTATCGCAGAAGCGCAAAAAATGCAGTGAGCCGTCATCTTTTGCGCCATTAATATGCGCTGATAATATTAACAGCCTCATAGGCTCTTAATTAATACATGGGACAAGGTGCAGCTTATCCGACGCCAATTATCGATAGTCATTTAAAAAAAAAGACTACATCATTGTATATCCGCCACTGACGCTGAGTGTCTGCCCTGTAATATGACCGGCCCTGTCTGAAGCCATGAAAAGGACTGCATCTGCAAGGTCAGTCGCCTTTCCAAGTTTTTTTAAGGGATATGCCTTCGCAGCTTTCTGCTGCGCTTCGGGCGTAAATATCTTCAACATATCGCCGGCCCACAGACTTTTCTCTCCGACCACTTCTTTACTCTCAGGAACAGTCAGCCCGGGACATACAACGTTCAGTCTGATGCCGTATCTGCCTACCTCTCTCGCCAGGGCCTTGGTAAAAGCTATTACGCCGCCTTTGCAGCCGGAATAAACGACTTCCCTGAATTCACCCATTCTCCCTGCATCCGATCCGAGATTTACAATAGTGCCGCTTTTTCGCTCAATCATCTGGTCAAGGACAGCCCGGGTGCAATTCAACATACCCCAAAAGTTAATGGCAACAGTCTTTTCCCACTTATCCCTCGGCTCTTGCATAAAAAGCTGGTCAACGTTCCAGCCAACGTTATTGACCATAATATCTACCTGTCCAAACTTTTCCGTTGCCTGCTTGACCGTGTCCTGCACATTATCATTATCAGTAATGTCAGTTTTTAAAAAGATGCAATCAGCGCCTGCTTTTGAGACTTCTTCAGCCGCGCTCTTGCCCATTGTTTCGTCCCAATCCGCAATAACAACGTTTGCCTTTTCATCGCCAAAACCGAGGCAAATCGCCCTGCCTATATTTGATCCGCCACCAGTAACGATAACCGTCTTTCCAGCTAAGTGTAAATCCATTTTTACCTCCTTTGATAGTCCTCATAAATACTGTTAAAATGATCTTTAAAGCGCCTGATACTTATTCTGCCGGAAAAGTCAATGCCTGTTAATATATCGTTGACTGATTCCGGCGACCGGTTAGCACCCGCACAAATCCGGGCGCCGATTCTGTAAAGTTATTTTTGCGCAAACCCTTAACGATACACACCTGATTTTGTTGCATTATCATGCCCTGAAACCGAGATTCCTCGAAATAATAAGTTTCATGATCTCTGTTGTGCCTGCATACAGACTCTGCGCCCTTGCGTCACGGTATAACCGGGCAATGGGATATTCCTCCATATAGCCGTAGCTCCCATGAAGCTGGAGAGCGTTGTAAGCCAACCTGTTGGTCATCTCTGCGATCCACCATTTGGCCATTGAAACCTTCGTCACAATATCTTTGCCTGCTATATAGTCTTCTATCAGCTTATCTAAAAGTGCACGCCCAAGCTCCACATCAGTAGCCATTTCAGCAATCTTGAAGGCATTATGCTGATGGCAGCCGATCGGCTTTCCAAATGCCTCCCTTGTCTTTGCATATTCCATGACATCTTCCAATATTCGCTCTGCCATGCCCTGAGCCCAGATAGTAACCGATACCCGCTCTCTCTGAAGTTCACTCATCAGGCACTTAAAACCTCTCCCTTCCTCATAAAGCAGGTTGGAAACAGGGACGCGGCAATCCTCGAAAATGAGCTCTGAAGTATCTTCGGAATGCAGACCTAATTTGTTTAACTTTCTGCCCTTGATAAAACCGGGAGTACCGGCCTCAATGCATAACAGACTTACTCCTTTGGAAGGAGGAACAGCCGTAGTATCCGTCTTTACCGCAACTACGGCAGTATCTGTTGAGGCGCCATTTGTGATAAAGGTCTTTTGTCCATTTACAACGTAATAATCACCATCTCTTTTGGCGGTTGTCTTTATTGCCTGCAGATCAGAACCGGTATTTGCTTCGGACATACAAATTGAGACTATATTGTCACCGCTTACGCATCCGGGCAGCCATTTCTGCTTCTGCTCCTCTGTCCCGAAATCCGCAATATAAGGGACCATGATATCACTATGGCTTGCTATGCCGAGACCGATATCGGCCCTTGCAAGTTCATGAATAACAACTACTGAATATTCAAAACCGGCGCCGCTTCCACCATATTTCTCATCTACCCATGTTGCGAGATATCCCTGTTCACCCATCTTTTTCCAGAGAGAGCGCGGGATCTCACCTGCCTCTTCCCATTCCTCAATATGCGGCACCATCTCGTTTTCAATAAATTTCTTAACACTCTTGCGAAAAATTTCATGTTCTTCTTTAAATATACCCAATTAAATAATCCTCCTCACCACTCATTTCATAAAAAGCTTGCAATTTATGTTATTTACGAGGCAGGTTTAAAACCTGTGTCGCAATAATTGTCCGTTGTATTTCAGAAGAACCGCCCCAGATAGTCAGACTTCTTGAGTTGATCATGCCCATGGTAGCCTGGTGGACATCATTGCCGAATTCCTCGTTATACCATGACATGCCGTATGAGCCTATGGCCTCATGATCCAGGTCCATAACGCGTTGATAGAGTTCTCCTCCATATACTTTCAGAAAGGAAGTTTGGGGCCCCGGAGCAGTCCCGGTCTTTAGTTGTGATATTAACATGAAAAAGGTATCGAGAAGCGCCTGACAGTCTATCTCCAAAAGGCTGTATTTTCGCCTGAAGACAGGATCTTCAATAAGAGGTTTGCCCCTGAACTTTGTCTTTTCAGCGTTTTTACGCACGGTTTCAACTGCGTAAACCAGCTCGCCTATAGGAAATGCGTTCAACCTTTCATGCTGCATAAGGGCCTTGGCAATATTCCATCCATCATGCATTTTCCCCACTATATTTGCAACAGGAACCCTGACATTATCAAAAAATATCTCGCAAAACGGAGCATGATCCGTCAACGCTTCGATTGGTCGAACAGTTATGCCGGGGCTTTTAAGATCCACAAGCAGGAAAGTTATCCCCTGTTGTTTTCTCCCTGATGAATCCGTGCGCACAAGCGTAAACATCCAGTCGGCATGGTCGGCTATACTAATCCATGTTTTTTGACCATATAAGACTAATTCATCTCCGTCAAGCTCTGCCTTTGTCTTCAGGCTGGCCAGGTCTGACCCGGCGTTAGGCTCTGAAAAGCCCTGGCACCATATTGTTTCGCCTGACAACATATCAGGAATAAATCGTTCCTGTTGTTCCTTTGTTCCAAACTGCAACAGCAGCGGGCCGATCATCCCGACAGACATGAGCTGGGTCTTTAGCCTTGGAGCGCCTGACACACTGTATTCATAATTAAAGATAAACTGCTCCATCTCCCCGAAACCGGCGCCACCGAGTTCCTTGGGGAAAGCGGGGCCTATCCACCCTTTCTCCGCAAGGATCTTGTGATACTTTTTTTGTAATTCAGGATCGAGGGTGCTGCCTCCAAGGGTCTGGGCTATTATTTCATCAGGGGTGTTTTCTTTTAACCAGGCCCTGACTTCATCCCGAAATTTCTGTTCATCCTGAGAATATGAGACTTGCATATTGTTAACTCCTTAAAATCAATAACCCTTTAAAGTTGCATAGCGGTCAAGATGATAGTCGGTATCTCCGAAAAGGATTCCAGCTACCTCCGCCCGCATCAGAAAAAATCCGATATCCGCTTCCCTCGTAAAGGCAATTGCCCCGCACAACTGGAATGCCGTCTTGGTGACATCGAGATATGCAGCGGAACACTTTGCCTTTGCAACCGATACTGCCATTGCCCTGTCCTCTGTTTTTTCCTCTATTGAAGCGAAGGCATAATACATGGTCGAGGCTGCCAGCTCTTTTTGTATAAACATGTCGGCAGCCTTGTGCTGCAGGGCCTGAAAGGTTCCTATCGCTTTCCCAAACTGTACCCTTTCTGAAATATATTCGCAGGTTATGTCGATAGCGGCGCTCATGCCGCCGACCATCTCCGCGCAAATAGCGGCTGTTGCCTGATCCATGACCTCTGAAAAGACAGGCAAACCGTGATCCAGCTCACCTAACATTGCGCTTTCAGGGACAGATACATCCTTGAATTCCAGCATGCAGGCGTTTCGCCCATCCATTGTCTTGACAGGTTTTATCTCCAGCCCCGCTGCATCACGTGGAACGATAAAGAGAGTAATTCCTTCTTTATCCGTAACAGAACCTGATGTCCTGGTGGTAACAATGAATTTGTCCGCGGAACAACCATCCAGGACAAATATCTTCTTGCCTGCTATCGAAAAACCTTCTCCATTTTTTGTTGCTGAAACGGAACAGAAATTGAGTTCATACATACCATCATCTTCGAGGTATGCTGCTGTCATTTTCAAATCACCGGACGCTATTTCAGGAAGTATCTCTTCCTTCTGAGATTCAGAGCCGCCCATCAACACAAGATTTCCGCCTAACATAACAGTTGACAGCCAGGGTTCCGGCAATAACCCTCTGCCGAATTCCTCAAGCAAACCGAGCGCAAAACTAAAATCCAATCCAAGACCGCCATACTCTTCGGGATAGATGAGCGACATCCAGCCTAATTCCGCCATTTTTTTATATACATCATCGGTATAACCCAGGGGATCATTATGTAATTCCCTTAACCGTTCAAAGGAATGCTCTTTTTTAACAAAAGATGCGGCGCTTTCCTTTAACATTAAGTGTTCACTTGTTAATTCAAAATCCATCACATACCCTCTTTATTTTAACCCGTATTCACGAAAAAGCCGCTGTTAAAACAGTTTTTGACATAATAACTGAGTAATATCTTCCGTAACACGGGTTTTTGCCATGATCCTTAGCCTTGACCGATATAAAAGTCAGGGCATCAGGCGTCTTAAACCTACTTCATTGTCGTTTTTATTCTGTTCTTGATATACTGTTCGTATGCGCCTTCTCTAAACTTCAGAAAATCAGGTTTTCTTTTCTCAAAAAAGGCGTTCTGAGCCTCATTTTGCTCTTCACTATTCGTGAAAGTGGGAGCAATTATCTTTTCGAGATACCCTGCCTCGTCATATCTCATATAATTAAATTCCATATCAAAGCTTCTC
>Ga0190303_1000931_pt1 | contig 12051 bp, 10 predicted proteins | sample 48700701_MG_FD_161672 | JGI IMG/M metagenome (GOLD analysis project Ga0190303, IMG submission 161672) | Hydrothermal vent sediment bacterial communities from Southern Trench, Guaymas Basin, Mexico - 4870-07-0-1_MG | ecosystem: Environmental > Aquatic > Marine > Hydrothermal vents > Sediment ...
ATTCTTTGCAATTATCATCTGTTTTAAAGTGTTCACTAAACGCTAGAAGGTTCTGTCCTTGAAAAATATCCATTATTTCCTTATTTTATTGACTCCTAATATATGAAATTAACTACTGACCTCAATTAAATTATTTGTGAATAATGTATGCATTTACATTTTCATAATTCCTAGTCACAAATTCAAAAGCTACCTTTAAAATTTCACCCATATTTTTAGGTGCTTTAAAGTTTTTATCTTTCGTATATGCATGCAAATCCATTTTTAATTGATGAATTTTTTCATCAGTAGAAATTTTATCGTTTACCATACATTCAATTAATGCATTAATTCTATCCTGTGAGCCTTTAATTCTACGAGCAATTGCAGAACGTTCTTCCTTTTTATATTGCTCAATTGACTCTTCTTGTAAGTTGTCTGATACCATTTTAACAAATGGGTAGTTTTCTTTAAAAAACTGTGGGTAATATACTTTTAAGTTGCCCTCAAAACTTTGTTGGTCAAAATCCATAGCTCTAATACGGTATTCAACCTGATCAAAATCATAAGACGCTACAATTACATAATTATAAGAACGCATATCACCCAACAACCGAATCATGCAACGTTCATTAAATTTTACAAATTCTTTAGACAATCTTTTTTTTCCTCTAACTGAAACACTATCCATATTTTCAGTCAAAAATTGATCGCCTGGAATACCCAACACATGTTCTTCAATTAATGTTTCTTTATAAATTAGAAAATTAATATTATTTGGAGATAATATATGCTCTAACTCAAGCCCATAAACTCTTGAAGCATCCGCTTTTTTAACATATAAATAGGTATGATTATCATTTAAAATATTTCTGATTTTAACTCTAAATGGCTTAGAATTACCAAATGTACAGTAATCAATTCCATCAATTGTTAAAAAAGGTAGCGAATCTTCTGTACCATCTCCGTGTAAAATCATATACATTCGCATTAAACTCAAATCAATTTCATCTCTCTCATGTTCAGCATAATACACTCTTATCCATAATGTATCCTCTCCATTTTTATCGTACACTTCAACACCACCTACAAAACGAAGTAAGTCTTCATAAAACACAGGTATTTTAATATTTCTATTGTATTCTGTTAAATAATTATATAGTTGATTATTTATAGGAAATGCAGGTTTTTTCTTTGAAATTAATTTTTCTTCCATGGTCAAAATCTCTAATTATATTCAAATTTAGTATATTGCTGTAACAAATTTCTATAAATATCGTCTTAATTTTATACTAAACAATAAAATATTGGAAACAATCTTATCTCTTAACAATCTCGATAAAAAATTTGGAAAAATTCATGCTGTAAATAATTTATCCTTTGATATTAAAAAAGGAAATGTTTACGGAATTTTAGGTCCAAACGGAAGTGGTAAATCAACTACACTTGGTATTATTTTAAATGTTGTGAATGCAACATCTGGTAATTTTAGTTGGTTTGATGGTAGTTTATCTACACATGAAGCACTTAAAAAAGTAGGCGCAATTATTGAGCGACCTAATTTTTATCCGTATATGACAGCCATTCAAAACCTTAAACTAGTTTGTAAAATAAAAGGAATTCCTTTTACAAAAATTGAAGAAAAACTAAAAACTGTTAATTTATACAAACGAAAAGACAGTAAGTTTAAAACTTTTTCTTTAGGTATGAAACAACGTTTAGCCATTGCTTCAGCTTTGTTAAATGACCCTGAAATATTAATTTTAGATGAGCCAACAAATGGGTTAGATCCTCAAGGAATTCATGAAATTAGAAAAATAATTAAGGATATTGCAGGTAAAGGAACTACTATTTTATTAGCATCGCATTTATTAGATGAAGTAGAGAAAGTATGTACCCATGTTGTTGTTATTAGAGAAGGTGTAAAACTATATTCAGGTACCGTTGATGAAATGATAGCTTCAGATGGATTATTTGAATTAAAAGTAGAAACTGGTACTGATACTGATATCATTTTAGAGCTACTTTCTAAATTTGAAGGTATAGCATCAACAAAAATTGATGATGAAGATGTAATTATTGCAACTTTAAGTAAGCCTGTACCTGCTTCAGAAATAAACAGCTATTTATTTAAAAATGGAATCGTATTAACTCATTTGGTAAAACGTAAGCCAAGCTTAGAGCAACAATTTTTAACACTAACTAACAACAATTAATAATGCTACGATTACTAAATATAGAAATCCATAAATTAAAACACAATAGAGCTAGTAGAGTTTTAATTTTAATATACTTCATTTTATTAACCTCAATTGCATTAATTGCTGCTATAAAATTTGATATTGGGCCTGTTAAATTCCATTTAGCTGATCAAGGAATTTTTAATTTCCCATACATCTGGCACTTTAACACCTTTATGGCGTCTATTTTTAAATTCTTTTTGTTGCTGGTGATTGTTTCTATGATGGCAAATGAATATAGTAACAAAACACTAAAACAAAATTTAATTGATGGATTAAGTAAAAAAGAGTTTGTACTTTCTAAATTTTACACCGTTCTTTTATTAGCTTTCATTTCAACCATTTTTGTATTTTTTGTATCTATAATACTAGGTTACAGTTATTCTGATTTTAATGAATTCTCAATAGTAACTACAGATTTAGAATATTTAGTTGCCTTTTTTGTGAAATTGGTTGCTTTCTTTTCTTTTGGATTATTTTTAGGAATTTTAGTAAAGCGCTCAGCCTTTGCAGTTGGAGCTATGTTAATTTGGTCTATGTTTGAAGGATTTGTGAAAGGAATGTCGTACTGGAAATTAGAAGACCATGTAGCTGAAATTATGCGATTTTTCCCTTTAGAAGCAATGGCAAACTTAATAAAAGAACCATTTACAAGGTTAGATGCCGCTAAAGCTGTTGCAAAAACTGCTGGTGTAGATTTATCTAAAGATTTTTCTGTACAACCACTCGACATTTTAATTGTACTTGTTTGGACTGCAATTTTTATATATTTATCGTACATTTTACTTAAAAAAAGAGATTTATAATTTGGTATAATTTTTTATATATGTAATTAGTACATTTACTACTTGTAGAAGTATTATCATATGTATTAATGAACATTCTAAAACGAGTAAAAATATTTTTTTTATTTATATGTATACTAAGTTTCAACCAAGTGTTGGCTCAACTTAGTAAAGTACATTATATACCACCTTTAACAAGTGCTAAATTTGGGAATGCAAATCCAGAAAGTCAATTTATTTATATATCAACACCCAACGGAAACGACATACCCTACACTATTAAACCCGTTGGAGAACCAAGTACAAATTATATTACCGGAGTAGTATCCAATAATAATCCAGTAGAAATTAGTTTAGGAAGTGGAAATGGCAATTATTTGTACCATCAAGTCAAACTAGCACAGTAACAAATAACAAAGGGTATATTATTGAAGCTGAAAATGTGATTTATGTTTCTGTAAGAATGGAAGCAGGAAATTCAGCACAAGCTGGTGCATTAGTTAGTAAAGGACTTTCTGCATTAGGAACTACATTTAGAGTTGGCTTTTATACAAATGAAAGCCAACTAGATAATTATTTAAATTTTGTTTCCGTAATGGCTACTGAAGATGACACAATAGTTACTTTTGATGATTCAACTAACAATTCTATTACAATAGCAACTGAAAATTTAGGGATTGGGGATTATGAATTTGCAATTAAAAAGCAATATGAATTTATGAGTTCCTTTCAGGATGAACCCTATTTCGAACATTTAAGTCCAGGTATTTACACTATTTACATACAAGATAAAAATAATTGTGGTATTGCTCAAATAGCTATTTCTGTTGTTGGTTTCCCTAAATTTTTCACTCCAAATAACGATGGTTATAATGATACTTGGGAGATAATTGGAGTAAATGAAAATTTCTATACAACTTCTAATATCTATATTTTTGATAGATTTGGAAAACTAATCACTCAAATTAATCCGACAGAAAGAGGTTGGAATGGCCTTTTCAACGGACAACAATTACCATCTACAGATTATTGGTTCTCAGCAGAACTAATTGATAATGAGGGGAATATTAGAATACGGAAAGGGCATTTTAGCTTGATTAGAAAATAATTATATATCCTTATATTTGAAGTTCTATATATAGGTATTCTCAAATGAAAAAATTAATCATTTTTATTTTTTTACTCTGTTTTCAACAAAGTTTTTCTCAAGGAGAGGCTAATTTTTGGTATTTTGGTGAAAACGCTGGTTTAGACTTCAATAGTGGCACTCCTACTGCACTAAACAATGGTCAATTAAATACGCGCGAAGGATGTTCATCATTTTCAAAAAGTAATGGTGATTTACTTTTTTATTCAGATGGTTCTACTATTTGGAATAGAAATCACAACACAATGCCTAATGGAACCGGATTAGCTGGTCATTCTTCCAGCACACAATCTGCAATGATTATTCCAAAACCAAATAGCTCAAACCTATATTATATATTTACTGTTGGATCTGGAGCAAGTGGTGGTTCTCCAGGTTTTAATTACTATACAATTGACATGAATGCTGATAATGGCTTCGGTGATGTTGTGGCTGGGCCAATTGATTTAAGTGATGGAAAATCAGCTCAATGGACTGAAAAAGTAGCTGCTATTAAAGGTGATGATTGTAATACCTTTTGGGTAGTATCCTATGTTGATAATGAATTTTATACCTATAAAGTAACTGAAGATGGTGTTGCTATAACCCCTAAAATAACTACTGTAGCATATAATGCCAGTAATAGAAGAGGATATTTAAAAATCTCTCCAAATGGTAAAAAACTAGCCATTGCACATATGAATAATTTTAGTAATGGTATTTCATCAGCAGGTTCTTTCTTCTTATATGATTTTGATGATGCAACAGGTGAAGTTTCAAATCAAATAGAACTACCACTTACAGCATTAGCTAACAAGCCATATGGAGTTGAATTTTCAGCAAATAGCGAAAAATTATACGTTCATGCTTCTAATGACTATTATAACGAAAATTTTAATGAATGGAACAACCCTGCAAACCATTATTCTATATTATACCAATTCAATATTAGTTCAAATGTAACTTCAGAAATTGTTGATTCAAGAACAATTATAGATTCTCAAAATTTATTTAGAGGAGGGTTGCAATTAGGCCCAGATCATAAAATATATAGAGCGCTATCTGAAACTTACAATATTGGAATTCCATTTTTAGGAGTGATAGAAAACCCTGAAGAAGATGGGGTTGATTGTAACTACCAACACGCATCAATAGATTTAGATGGTAACAATGCTACACAGGGATTACCCCCATTTATAGCCTCCATTTTTTCTCAAATTGAAATAACTTCACAAGATTCTACTGGGGAAATAATTATCTTAAATGATCAAACTATAAACTTATGTGTTGGTGATAATTTTAATGTTAACCTTGAAGATTTAGAAGGTGACAAAACCTATAAGTGGTATTTTAATGGTGATGCTACTCCTTTTTCAGAAGAAACAACACTAACATTTAATAATATAGCTTCTACAAATAGCGGTCTTTACTCTTTAGTAGTTTCACAAACAGATATTTGTGGTGTTTCTAAAACTTTGGAAGGTGAATTCTCAATAGAAGTCCACCCAGTTCCAGTAGCAAATCAACCAACATCAATTAGTGAATGTGATACCAATACAGATGGTTTTGTATCATATGATTTACATACTTTAAAAGATATCGAAATCCTAAACGGTCAAGATACTAATACATTTGGCGTTAGTTATTTTACTAGTCAAACAGATGCTGAAACTGATACAAATACCATTGTTGACCCATACACAAATAGCACTCCTTTTAGTACAGATACTATAATTGCTAAAATTTACAATAAAAATAATACCACTTGTTTTAACCTAACTAGCTTTACTATTCAAGTATTTGAAAGTCCTAATCCACCTACAACCGTAAGTATTTTAGGAGAATGTGACAACACATCAATTGGTACTGATACTGATGGATTCATTATTTTTGACTTAACAACTAAAGAAACTGAAATTTTAAACGATCAATCTACAACAGATTTTACAATAACTTATTATACAGATGCTTTACTTACAAGTAAAATTGATTCGCCTACACTATTCCCTAATACTGCTAGAACACAAACTATCTATACTAAAATAATTAATAATTTTAATGCGAATTGTGTTGCCAATATAAATTTTGATATTGAAGTATTTCAACTGCCTACAATTACACCGCTGGCGCCACTAAAACAATGTGATAATGACACTGATGGATTTAGTGCATTTAATTTAAAAGAAGTTAATGATAAAATCTCAGTCAATGCTGCTAATGAGCATTTTTCCTATTTTTATTCTTCGGTGGGTGCAGACAGTAATGATAGTAATGACCAAATTACAAACCCAACAACATACATCAATCAAACTCCAACTACCAATACGGTATGGACAAGAATTGAGACTAATAATGGCTGTCATCGTATTGCCGAAATTAATTTAATAGTATCTACAACTGGAATTCCTACAACATTTTTACAGAAGGAATTTTATGAATGTGATGATTATCTAGATGCTATTAATAATGAAACTGATGGAGTCACTACTTTTAATTTTAGCAGTGTAAATAATGAAATTATTGCTATTTTTCCTGTTGGTCAAGAACTAATCATTACTTATTACAGAAATGAATCGGATGCTTTTGCTGAAGAAAACCCAATTAATAATCCTTCAAGTTATAGAAATATTGGGTACCCAACTTCACAAATTATTTACATTAGAATTGATAGTGAACTAGATAATGATTGCCTTGGTATTTGGCCTCGAATTACGTTAAATGTTGAGCCTGTTCCAATTGCAAATGACGTACATATTTCAAGACAATGTGATGATGATTTTAATGGGATATTCCCATTCGATATTACAACTATTGAAGCTACTGTACTAAATAACCAAACTGGAATGGTAGTTTCGTATGTTGATGAACTAGGAAATACTTTAGATAGTCCACTTCCAAACCCTTTTCATACAACTAGTCAAACCATTACAATTCGAGTAACAGACCCCAATTCTATTGACCCGGATGGTTCATGTTTTGCTGAAACTACGTTAGAATTTATTGTTGACAAAAAACCAATTGCTAATTTAGTTCCTAACTTAATTGAATGTGATGATGATTTTGATGGATTATTTCTTTTTGATACTTCAGCTGTTGAATCAACTCTATTAAATGGTCAAACGGGTATGTTAGTTACATATATTGACCAAAATGGAAATGACTTACCAAGTCCATTAGAAAACCCTTTTTCAACTGAAACACAAACTATTACAGCTAAAGTAACAAACGAATTAAATGGTAATTGCATTGCAGAAACAACTTTCAGTTTTATAGTAAACCCTAAGCCTCAATTTGAATTAGATGAAACTACTATTTATTGTTTAAACCTACCCCCAATTACTGTTGAAACATACAATCCACTAGATGATTACACCTATGAATGGACAAATGAAAGCGGAGCTATTATCAGCCCTAATTTTGATGCTATTATTAATAGTGCTGGTGATTTTACCGTAATAGCAACCTCAGCTGAAGGTTGCAAATCGTTCCCTCAAATAATCACTATTGAACCTTCTATAATTGCAACTATTACCGAAAATGATATAACAATTGTTGATGATTCTGAAAATAATTCCATCACTATAAATACTCAAAATTTAGGTATTGGAGATTATGAGTTTGCCATTCAAAAATCAGGAGAATTTATGAGTACTTTTCAAGATGAACCTTATTTTGAACAATTAATACCTGGAGTTTATACAGTATTTGTACGTGATAAAAATAATTGTGGAACTGCCCAAATCGATGTTTCTGTAATCGGCTTCCCAAAATTCTTTACTCCAAACAACGATGGGTATAATGATAGATGGAGAGTTTTAGGTGTAAACGAAAATTTTTATGTCAAATCTAACATTTACATTTTTGATAGATTTGGAAAACTAATTGCACAAATTAATCCTGAAGGTGAAGGATGGAATGGACTTTATAATGGTAAATACCTACCAGCAACTGATTATTGGTTCACCGTTGAACTAATTGATCACAATGGAAATATAAGAATTCGAAAAGGTCATTTTAGTTTAATTAGACGTTAATTCTATTTTCTTTAAAATAGCTTTTTTCCTACCATTTACCAAATATGATTTTACTTCAGGAATGTCTTCATCCTTAAATTTTGAATTTCCTGTAACAGTTGATTTTTTACCATTGGCCGCAATAATTTCGAATATAATTCCATCATTCGTTTTAGTATAAGTTGAAATTATAAAAGAATCCATTACTTCAAAAAAACTTATGAAAATATCCGTTTTATAATACGAATCAATCACAATCGTATTCTTTTCATCAATCTTATAGATTCCTTTAGCCTTATCAACTAACACCAACTCATAATCCCTAATATCTTCTTTTCCTTTAAAATCATACGTGATTTTCCATTGATAAATTGAAGCTGTTTTTTGAGTAATATCTAATTTCATTGCTAACTTCATTCTTACAGAATCAACTCCAAAAATTTGCAATTCACCCTTATAATTACCTCCCTAAGACTTTGGAAATGTTTCTTGAGCAACTACATTTAAACTCAAAAAGAAGAAAACAACTACAATACTTTTAGAAATACATTTCATACTATTAATTTGAATAATAAAATTACATTATTTTTGCAGCATGCAATTCAAATTAGAATCTAAATTTAAACCAACCGGAGATCAACCTGAAGCAATTAAACAATTAGTAGAAGGTATTAACTCCCAAGAGAAATACCAAACATTATTAGGTGTTACAGGTTCAGGTAAAACATTTACCGTTGCTAATTTGATTGAAAAAGTTCAAAAACCTACGTTGGTTTTAGCGCATAATAAAACCTTAGCCGCTCAGTTATATTCAGAGTTTAAACAGTTTTTCCCAAACAATTCCGTAGAATATTTTGTTTCGTACTACGATTATTACCAACCTGAAGCTTATTTACCAACAACAGGAACTTATATTGAAAAAGATTTATCAATCAATGAAGACATAGAAAAATTACGTATTAGTGCTTCTTCTGCACTTTTATCTGGAAGAAGAGATGTTATTATTGTGGCATCTGTTTCTTGTATTTATGGTATTGGAAATCCGGTTGAATTCAAAAAAAATATCATTTCTATTGAAGTAAACGAAGAAATTTCACGTACTAAATTTTTACATCAACTAGTACAAAGCTTATATTCTAGAACCGAAACTGAAATAAGTAGCGGTACATTTAAAGTAAAAGGAGATACCATAACTATTTTCCCTTCTTATGGAGAGCACGCCTATAGAATTCACTTTTTTGGTGATGAAATTGAAGAAATTGAAAGTTTTGATGTTACTAATAATCAAGTTGTAGAAAAATTTGAGCAATTGAATATTTATCCTGCAAATTTATTTGTGACTTCTCCTGATGTACTTCAAAATGCCATTCACGCCATTCAGGAAGATTTAATGAAACAATATGATTATTACAAAGAAATTGGCAAACATTTAGAAGCAAAACGTTTAAAAGAACGCACCGAATTTGACTTGGAAATGATTCGGGAATTAGGATATTGTAGCGGTATTGAAAATTACTCGCGTTACTTAGATGGTCGTGAACCTGGGACAAGACCCTTTTGTTTATTAGATTATTTTCCTGATGATTATTTAATGATTATTGATGAAAGTCACGTAACCATTCCACAAGTTCATGCGATGTATGGTGGTGATAGGTCAAGAAAAGAAAATTTAGTAGAATTTGGTTTTAGGTTACCAGCTGCCATGGATAACAGACCTTTAAAGTTTGATGAATTTGAAGAAATTCAAAATCAGGTGATTTTTGTAAGTGCAACACCAGCCGATTACGAATTGCAAAAAACCGAAGGTGTTTTTATTGAACAAGTTATTAGACCTACAGGATTATTAGACCCCGAAATTGAAGTACGGCCAAGTTTAAATCAGATTGATGATTTAATTGAAGAAATTCAAATTAGAGTAGAAAAAGATGAACGAACTTTGGTTACTACGTTAACAAAACGAATGGCTGAAGAATTGACAAAATATTTAAGCAGAATACAAATTCGCTGTCGTTATATTCATTCAGATGTTGATACGTTGGAACGTGTTGAAATTATGGCCGATTTACGTAAAGGAATCTTTGATGTGTTGATTGGTGTTAACCTATTACGTGAAGGGCTAGATTTACCTGAAGTTTCATTAGTAGCCATTTTAGACGCCGATAAGGAAGGCTTTTTACGCTCGCACCGTTCACTTACCCAAACTATTGGTAGAGCAGCAAGAAATGTTGAAGGAAAAGCAATTATGTATGCTGATAAAATTACAAAAAGCATGCAATTAACAATTGATGAAACCGAAAGAAGACGCGAAAAACAAGTTGCTTACAATACTGCAAATAATATTACACCCACACAAATTAAAAAAAGTATAGAAAATACGTTGGCTAAAAATACAGGAGCTTCTTATTATTCAGATGAAACTATAAATATGGCTGCAGAAGAAGAATTGGCATATTTAACAAAACCTGAAATTGAAAAACGTATTCGTAAAAAAAGAAAACAAATGGAAGAAGCTGCAAAAGCACTCGATTTTATTATAGCTGCTCAGCTTCGCGATGAAATTAAAGTTTTAAAAGAAAAAATTTAGCTTTTTATGAACCCAACCAGTTGAGTTGAGTTCACTTTAATTTCACTATAAATTATGCGTCAATTCAAGTTATTTTTGAAAGAAAATTGTAGTTATTTCATATCCTAAAATCGCTTCGACATCCTCGCGATCTCGATACAACTTGTTATTGCGAAGTATTAAAAAAACTAAAGCAATCTGTTCATAGAATAATTCTAATTTCATTCCGTTCCCATAAGATAAACCTCAACACAATTGTATTTTTACTTAGCATTCGTAGTATTCGTAATAAGTAAGGGGACGTTTTCCTGTTATGAATTCCTTCACCTCAACTATTTTTTATTTATTTTCACTGAACCTCTTAAAATCGGTTTCAAAATTGTATTTTTATTGAGTATTCGTAGTTTTTGGTAACAAAACATATGTTTATAACATGTTGGCGTGCATTAATACATCGCAAAGGATATTAACAGTTGATGAATATAATAAATGTAGCGAACAAACTATTACAAAACAAAATGGATATAAATTAAAACTGATTTACGATGAAAAATTTTTTAAGTGTAATGTGCCTTTTAATAACATTTGTTGGAGCAAGTGCACAAGATTTGATGATAAAAAACAACGGAGATGAAATTAAAGTTAAAGTTCTTGAAATAACAAATGATAATGTAAAATATAAAAAACATACGAACATTGATGGACCATTATACACTGTAAGTAAAAGTGAAGTAAAAGAAATCATATTTGAAAATGGAGACAAAGAAGTCTTTATTAATGCAAATGCTAAAAGTACTGATTCACGAAAAGCTGTTTTTATTAAAACAACAGTAGACAGTAAAGTGCATCCGACTCAAAAGGTGTGGAAAGAGGAAATTGAACGTTCCTCAAACTTGAAAAAAGTAAATAGTCCTGAAGAATCGGATTTAATTTTTGAATTTCGAATTAGGAGAGCAATGGGAGAAGCTAGAGTTAGTGTAGTCGTTTATGACTCTGATAATAAAAAACTTTGGGAATCAAAGAAATATAGAGGGACAGCTAATATTTATAATCGAATGGGGGCTTCATTACATGCCATTAGAAGATGCATGACAAAAGGAATAATACCAGAAATGGAAAAGGGAACTTTCTAATAATCAAAATAAAATAACGACACGCCAACACCTCATAAAATTTATGCTTACATTTAAACTAAATAACGAACCGATAAACATTCAACAAACGATTAGCTACAACCGAAAAATCTCCGATTTTCCAGTCGCACAAATCTTAGTGTGCCAAGAATCAACCACGGCAATAAAATGGTTGAATGCTGTAGATAAGATGATGGTAGGTCCATCAGAGT
>Ga0190303_1000933_pt1 | contig 12041 bp, 9 predicted proteins | sample 48700701_MG_FD_161672 | JGI IMG/M metagenome (GOLD analysis project Ga0190303, IMG submission 161672) | Hydrothermal vent sediment bacterial communities from Southern Trench, Guaymas Basin, Mexico - 4870-07-0-1_MG | ecosystem: Environmental > Aquatic > Marine > Hydrothermal vents > Sediment ...
GCTGAGAAAAACTCTTTTTACTTTTTGAGTAGGTTGAAGGAGATTTGTAGCTCGCTTTACGGTTATTCTGATAATTTTGATTTCCAAAGAGCTTGTTTCCTATATAACTACCGAGCATAGCACCTGCCATACTTGCCATAATGGTTCCACCCAGTCCCATTCCTCCGCTTGCTCCCGGATTTGCTTTGGTAAGCTCAGATGTACCATTGTCTACCTTGGCAGCCTCCTCTTTAACAAGAGCATCCATTTCCGCTTTGGTAAGTATTTGTTTCGTACCATCTAACTTTTTAAGTATAATGGTTGTCTCATCTGCGGGAGATTCATCCAGTATTTTGTATTTACCCGGTTCTATCTCTCCGATGACGACAGTGGCACCTTTAGCTTGGGCTTGTTCCTGCTGTGGTTGGTTGTTGTCACCACATCCGGTCATTCCGGTTGCCAGCAGAGCACCTAGTCCTGTAGCTGTAGCAATAGTTGAGAATTTTTTAATATATTTCATAGTTGTTTCCTAAAGAAAAAATTTAGAGAATTATAGCAGAATTGTAGTAAGGGAATAGACAAAGAGGGAAGAATCTCTTTGTCTCTATAGAAAGAGTTTGTTCTAACAGATCAAGTATTTATGAATTAATCCATCTGTTTTCTGAGAAATGTAGGAACATCTAAAATATCTTCATGATCACTATAGTCAGCACCCATAATCATTCTGCCAGCACCTCTAAGAGTATGTATTGTGTTAGTACCACCCTCTGTAAGTGTTGGTTGTATTCTTACTGTTGGTTCTGCAATAGCATTTTTATCTTCAAATCCAGTTGCAACAATCGTAATTCGAACTTCATCAATATCCATACTTTCATCCGTTGTTGTACCAAAAATAACAGAGGCATCTTCATCTGCACTCTCTTCAACGATATTCATAGCTTCACCGATTTCCATAATAGGATAATCCGGGTGAATGTCAAAGTGTACAAGTACGCCCATAGCTCCGTCAATTGAGATATTATCAAGAAGCGGAGACTCAATAGCTGCCTTTGCTGCATCATATGCTGCATTGGTTCCTGTCGCGTAACCTGCACCCATAAGAGCAAGGCCTCTGTGACCCATAACAGTTTTAACATCTGCAAAGTCAAGGTTAATATCATTTTCTCCATGAGATAGAATTACTTTTGAAATTCCACCAACTGCTTGAGCAAGAATATCATCTACCATTCTAAAACTCTCTTTGATACCAAGATTTTTTTCAACGATAGAAAGAAGCTTCTCATTTGGAACAACAATAATAGAGTCACTTTCTCTTTTAAGTTCTTCTAAACCTTCTTTTGCAAGTTTGGTTCTTTTTCTACCTTCAAATTTAAAAGGACTTGTTACAATGGAAACAGTTAACGCACCGATCTCTTTTGCCGCTTGGGCAATAATAGGTGCAGCACCTGTACCTGTACCGCCACCAAGACCGGCAGAGATAAATACAATGTCTGAACCTTCAAGCATTGTTTTGATCTCTTCAAAGCTTTCAATAGCAGCTTCTCTGCCTTTCTCTGGAACCATGCCCGCTCCCAAACCTCTTGTCGCGTTGATCCCCAGTTGCATCTTGTATGGTGCCAGAGAAGAGTTTAATGCCTGTGAATCCGTATTGGCAACGATGAGATCAATACTGTGGATCCCCTCGCTTATCATGTGGTTGATCATATTACCACCACCACCACCTACACCGATTGCTTTTATCTTTGCACCATTTGTAGTGCATTTTGCTTCAACTATATCTATTTCGAACTCTTCCATTTTTTCCTCCTCTTTTTGATGTGTTTAAAATATGACTAAAAAAGCTGCTTCGCCCAGTTAGTTAATTTTGTAAACGGATTGCTATTTTCTTTCCCTATATCAGGCAGATCGTCAAAGATGATTGCCCCTTCTTCACTAGGGTCAATCTTCTTGATGCTCTCTCTCTTTGGTTCTTTAGCTGTCTTATCTTCTACTTCATGAACCGTACCGGTGATCTTGATATCCCTGATATCTTCTTCAAATCCAGTTTTAGAGTGTAGCAGCTCTTTTTGGAAATTGATCTCATATGGAGTATGATCCCCTGCCTTATAGAGAAGTAGCCCTACAACTGTTGAGAATGCAGGGTCTTTAAGTTCTTCAAAAAGTCCGTTAATATTATTGGGGTAAGCAATACGTACAGGCATTGACGGGAAAATTGATTGTGCCAATTCTCTGATACCTTTAAGCTTTGTCATCCCACCGGTCAAAATAATACCTGCACCGATCTGTTCTTTAAGTGCAGATTTCTCAAGCGACTTTGCCAAGATCATAAGTGCTTCTTCAACACGAGAGAATATAACACTGTGTACAATTTCCAGGGAGACATTATTACGGTTCTCTTCATCACCTATAATAGGAAGTTCTATGACTTCATTACTTGTCTCTACAAGATTACCATGACGTATTTTTACATCTTCAGCTACCTGTAAAGGAGTATGCAATGCCATTGAAAGGTCATTTGTAATATGATTTGAACCTACACCAAGGAAGTCATTGTATCGGATGGAGTTACCTGTATGGATCACAAGGTTGGATGTCTGTCCACCCAGATCTATGACGGCAACACCAAGCTCTTTTTCATCGTCATTCATAGTTGCAATAGCCGAAGCATAACCGCTAAGAACAATACCTTCCATCTCTACACCGGCAGAGCGAACAGCTTTTCTCAGATTTGAAAGATTGGATTTTTGTGTCATGATAATGTTTACATCCACTTCCATACGAGAGGCATTCATCCCAAATGGATCTTCAATATAATCTTGATCATCTACTCTGAAGTTGTAAGGAAGTACATGTATCACTTCATATTCAGTTGGTACATTTGCATTGTAAAGTGCTGTCTGCATGACACGGTTGATCTCTTTGATCGAAATGTCTTTATGTGTAATATTTACAATACCTGTAGAGTTGAGACTTTTTGCATAAGCATTGGAGATGGAGACTGTAGCTGAAGTAATATTGCTTCCAGCGATACGCTTGGCATCGTTGATTGCTTTTTTGATCGATTTGGATGCAAGTTCTATATTTGTGATGGCACCTTTTTTGATCCCTTGGGACTTTGAAATACCATGACCTTGAATTTGGACCTTACCTTCATCAATTTCAGCGATGATTGCACATATTTTAGTGGAGCCGATGTCTATAGCTAAAATTGTGTCGCTCAATTTGTAAGTCCTTCCATATAAACTTCCGTAGGATATTTTTCATCTAAGGCTTTTACAACATTAGATTCAAATATGTTTTGTTTTACTTGATTGACAGTCTGCTTTACAAGATCTGTTTTGTTCCCATCCATTGGCAAAAGCTTCTGCTCTACTATCTTGTAAACTATAACTTTATCTGATATGCTTATAATACCCTTTTCTTTTGCAGATGTAAAGAGTTTTTGTAAAAATTGTAAACTTTCTTGTAAATTTAGTGATTTTAGGTTGTCATGTTTCTCTAAAGTGATAAAATCAGACACGGTTGTATTAATTTCATCAAAGTTTTTCAGTGTTGTTTCTGCAAGTGTTGAAAGTGCCTCTTTTTTTGTTTGCGTCGTATAGAGTTCACTCACTTCATTTTTTGCTTCATCAAATGTTTTGGTTTTTGGTTCTTTTATGCTGTTGATCTTAAGTGTTGCATATTTATCTGCAACTACTTTTGGCTTAAGAATGTCACCAATATTTTTCTCTTGGATCTTATCCCAAAGTTCTTTTGTAAATTGACTGTCCGCTAAAGGAAGTGTTAAAGTATCTGTACTCTCAAGTTTGCCTTTTTTAAATGCAATATAGTCTTTCTGTGCAGCTTTTTTTGTCTTTTTGAGTTTTAGATCTGTCATTGCTTTTGCTTTTGCTTCATCAAAAGATTGCTGTTTACCATCTGCATTTGTATAATTGAAAGTATTTGCTTCCCAAAATGTTTTTACTTCATCCTCAGTAACAACAGTATCTGAACTTTCTGTCCAAAGAACAGAAAACTCGTATGCTTTTTTGCTCATGAAATTATCTTTTTTTGCTTCCCAAAATGTTTTTAGTTTTGTTTCATCAAGTGTAAAGTTCACATCATTAGGTGTCAATACTGTATACGCAAGTTTATCAGCAACGTTCATAGCAGATGAAATAGTCTCAATTTCCAATGGCAGTGCATCAACCGTTAACAGTGAAAGAGTCTTATTGATCTTGATATCTTCTCTAAGTCTCTCCTCAAATACATTTGCTTTAAGCCTTCTGGTATTTAAATAAGAGTCATAGATCTCTTTGTTGAACATACCGTCTTTTTGAAATGCTTCGATATTCTCAAGACTCTTTGCTACTTCTTGGTCTGAAACTATGATGCCGGCATCTTTTGCAAAGTTAAGTATTTTTGCCTGTGTGTTAAGTGTAGCGAAAGCACGTTTTACAAGACCCATCTCTTTTGCTTTTTTGTCATCCAGTTTACCTTGCATCATTTGGTTCGTCTGCTGATAGATATCACTGTAAACCATGTTGAGTTTGCTTTGTGGAATTTCAATGCTTCCTACTTTTGCTACATTCCCTGCTTTTGCACCGAAATCATAACTTCCCCAACCTACAAAACCTGCACCTATAAATGCGATGGTTGCTACCCATATGGTCCATACCAGGTATTTATTGTGTTTTTGCATCCAACTTATCATACTTCATCTACCTTCTATCGAAAAATTTGTATAATTTTACCTAAAATAAGCTTATTACCAATGAATTGGAGTGTGAAAATAAAATGCTTGATAAAAACAGTGAAATGATGCAGCGTGACTTGGAAGTAATATGGCACCCCTGTACACAAATGAAGGACCATGAGACTTTGCCGCTTATACCTATTAAGTCCGGTAAAGGAGTTTATCTTTATGATTTTGAAGGTAACAGTTATATAGATGCAGTTTCTTCATGGTGGGTGAATCTGTTCGGGCATGCAAATGAGAGTATCAACACCAAAATAAAAGCACAGCTTGATACACTTGAACATGTGCTTTTGGCAGGATTTACACATGAACCTGCTGTTGAATTAGCACATAAGCTGGTAAAGATAACACCCAGTGAATTAAAAAAAGTATTTTATGTTGACAATGGTTCATCTGCGGTAGAAGCAGCACTGAAAATGAGCTATCATTATCATTTAAACTTGGGAAAACGCAAAGCACTTTTTCTCTCTTTGACAAACTCTTATCACGGTGAAACAATAGGGGCACTCTCTGTTGGAGATGTAGCACTCTATAAAGAGACGTATGCACCTTTACTGATCGCTAACATGCAGGTACCTGTTCCCAAAGACCAAAGTGAAGCAGCTGCAAATGAAGCATTGGCAGTTCTGGAAGAAGTCCTCAAAGAGAAAGCTGATGAAATTGCGGCATTCATACTTGAACCACTTATACAAGGTGCAGGGGGGATGCATATGTATCATCCTGCCTACCTAATAGGGGCAAGAGTCTTGACAAAAAAGTATGATGTACATCTCATTACAGATGAGATCATGACAGGATTTGGACGTACAGGAAAAATGTTTGCCTGCGAACATGCTAATATCTCTCCGGATTTTATGACACTCTCCAAAGGATTGACAGGAGGATATCTCCCCCTCTCTGTAGTAATGACAACAGAGGATGTTTACAATGCTTTTTACTGTGACTATAATGAGTATAAGGCTTTTTTGCACTCTCACAGCTATACCGGAAATCCATTAGCCTGTTCTGCTGCTTTGGCAACATTGGAAATATTTGAACAAAATGATATTTTGGGTGACAATGAGAAGAAAAGCCTTTACATCAAAGGGGGTCTAGAAAAATTCTTAACGCTTCCAAATGTAAAAGAGATAAGACAACAGGGAATGGTCACTGCCATAGAACTTAAAGGGTATGATGTAAAAGAGCGTATAGGTTTGCGTATTTACGAATATGCATTAAGCAGGGGTGTCCTGCTTAGACCGCTTGGACATGTGATCTATTTCATGCCGCCTTATATTATCACCTATGAAGAAATAGATAAAATGATAGAAGTTGCGTATGAAGGAATACAAAAGTTAAAAGTTAAAAGTTAAAAATTATAGGAAGATATGTATATTCTTCCTATTTTTTCAGAAAAGAAAAAAGTCCTTTGTTCTGTTTTTTTATTCTTTTGTAATGATCTGTGGCTCTTTTAATACCTGAATTCATTGCTTCCTTATAAAGAAATTCTGCTTTTTTCTTGTCTTTGTCTATTCCTATACCATATTCATAAAATTGGGCCAAGTCACAAATGGCTTCAGGATAATCATCATGGGTTGCCAAACGGTTGATAAGTGTAAAAGATTCAGGCAGATTCTTTTGAAGTATTTCACCTTTATAGAGTGCTCTCGCAAGTTTGAACTGTGCATATTTTGATTCTGTAGCAGCAGTGATCAATACCAGTTGTGCAGCTTCTTCTTTATGTGCAACACCAAGAGAATCGATTTTCTTTATCATCTCTTCAATGTCTTTTTCACAGTACTCTTCATGTGAGATTTTTTCCAGCCATGCAGTTACAGAAGGAAATATCTCCAGTGTTTCCTGTACCGGAGGGTACTGAACATGCATATTTTTAAATTTTTGATCTATATAAGGTATCGCTTTATATTTTGTATTTTTTGTTTCTGTCTCATCATTTTGTTTTTGTGGTTTTAATTCTTTTAATTCTTCTCTTGTCTCTTCACCAAAAGTTTCAATATTTTCCTCTTCTTCCTGATTTTCTTTTTCACTGTATATTACTTCTGAAGGTTCTTCTGTCATTTCTTCCAGGGTTTCTTCCATGGTTTCTTGCATGGTTTCTTGCATGACTTCTTTTTGGGTGGGTTCCTCTTCGATGATCTCTTCCGTATGCTCAGCTATAGTGTCGCTAAAGAGCTCTTCTGTAAGTTTTTCTTCTATAGGTTTTGTTATCTGCTCTTCTGTATCAAAAAAAGTATCTCTGGGTATATCATTGGTTTGAATATCCGGTTTTTCCCAAAATGTATTTGATGCATGATTATTTGTTTTTAATTTTATATTATTAGGTAAAATATCACCTGCATCAATATTCAGTAAAGAGTCAAAATCAATATTTTTTTCTACTTTTTTAGGTTTCTCTTTCATCACTTCATCGCTAAATGCTACCATATCATCAAAATCCAGATTTTTGATCTCACTGCTATTTTCAGGTTCAGCAAAAAGATTAAATTCATCAATCGTATTATTGTCTTGTATTTTTCTTTTCTCTTTCTCTTTTTGAAATGTTCTTTGGAGTATTACCTTGGTAGGTGTTTCTATGTAAGCAGTAATGAGTCCTTGTGCTTGAACATAATTCTCAGCTTTAAGTGTAGTAATGATCTCTTGTATCTTTTCATCTGTTCTTAGAGGACCGAGTTGCAAGATTTGTAGTTGTATGGTTTCAAGGTCTGTAATGGAGATAGCAAGGTTGATAATACTTAATCTTTTTTTTGTCTGGTTCATTGATGATCCTGTGCGTCATTGTAATAGGCAAAATTATAACCAAATTATACTTCACATTTTAAAACAGAATCAACCATTCCTCTTGCCATTTGTTCTGTACCTACGAGAATTTCATAATTAGGAAACTCTTCTGTCAGGTCATCTTTTTCTTTAAACTTGTCTACCTTTATGATCACTCTGGCATTTGTTATTACCTGTGTGAGAACATCACAGATAAGGTGCAGTTTTTCAGAGTTGTCAAGTGCTACAATTACAACGGTAGCATCTTTGATATTGACAGATTCCAAAATGGTTTTGTTGGCAGCATTCCCAAAGATGACATTTTTACCCTCTTTTTGAGCTTCTTTTACATTATATATATTATGTTCTATGGCAATATATTTTACAGAGCGCTTATCCAGTTTTTCACATATCCGATAATCGTAGGTATGTGAAATCTGGTCAGGATCAGATTGGTGATCGTAGCAATAAAAATAGTTAAAACAATAATTTCAAGCATTTATTTATTTCTATTATAGATTTGCACTTAAAGCCAACAATCTGCATGAGTTTTCTAAAATAGAAATCTTCTTTGCCATTTCTGTTAAGTCTCTATCGTAAGATATCAGACCAAAACCTTTTATCAGAAGCAGATGTGTATCATGTTTTTCAAAAAATTGGTGTATTTCATGCGGTGCACGTTCTATCCAGTCATCTATATTTTTGGGGTCATAGACTATCAAGTCCCCTAAAACTTTTTTACCATAATAGTCCTGAGGTGAGACCTTTCCATGTTTGAGTGAATACGCTGTTGCATAAGGCGGCATAGTATAACTTACATATTTTGCATTGGCTATGGTTTTATAGATAAGTTCATGTATATGCGCATCGGAATTTGCCAAACTCCATCTGTAATCTCTCTTTTGACAATCAAGTTTGACAAGTGATGCTTCTGTTATTTCATCCAAAATAGTATCTTGTGAGTTAATGATAAAAGAATTTTCAGAGATCCTTGCAGAAATAGAACCATGGTATACAGAGAAAAAGTTTTTATTGAAAAGAGAGAGTGATATATGTTTAATATCATCGATGAGGTGCTTGTCCATGGTCTGTTTAGCCTTTATTCATGCATATTAGGAAACCTCTAACACCATTAATGTTAAAGGATTTTATTGGAATCGGAAGGCTTTGCCTCCGCTGTTCGGGAGTAAACTCTCCGTTTCCTATAGATTATTTTGGTATTATAGCAATAAAATTAGTGAATAGTGAATAGTGAATAGTGAATAGTGAAGGAAATCAGTGAAAACTCCCCATATACCGGTACTTTTAGATGAAGTATTAGATAGTTTTAGCTCTGTGAATGAAGGGTATTTTGTAGACTGTACTTTGGGGTATGCCGGGCACAGTTCTGAAATGTTAAAAAAATATGACAATATTAAACACATAGGTATTGACAGAGATGATGAAGCTTTGGCATTTTCAAAAAAGAGACTTGAACCTTTTGAGGAAAGAAGTACTTACTATAAAGGTACCTTTGCAACAGTATTGCCTGTGTTAAAAGAGGCACCCATTATGGCAGTCCTTGCAGACTTTGGTGTTTCCTCTTTACAGCTTGACAAAAAAGAGAGAGGGTTTTCTTTTACTTCAGAGACTTTGGATATGCGTATGGATGCTTCTGCACCCTTGAGTGCCTATGAAGTGGTAAATGAATATTCTAAAGATAAACTGGAATATATTTTTGATACTTATGGGGAAGTACGCTCTTACCGTAAACTGGCAGGTGCTGTAGTTGAAGCAAGAGCCAAAGCACCCATAGAAAGTGCAAAAGAACTCTCTGAAATAGCCAAACAGGTGATACCTGCCGGAGGGAAAATACATCCTGCTACTTTGATGTTCCAGGCGATTCGCATAGAAGTGAATAATGAATTAGGTGAAATTGAAGGGCTTCTTGATGCCATAGAAGCAAAACACACCAAAGGTGAAGTGGTTTCTCTTATCACTTTTCACTCCTTAGAAGACCGCTTGGTGAAGAACCGTTTTAAAAAGTGGAGTATGGCATGTATTTGTGATCCGCATGCGATGCGTTGCACCTGTGGAAAAAATCATGCTTTGGGAAAAGCCTTGTCCCGAAAACCTATTACTGCTACCAAAGAAGAATTAAAGATCAATCCCCGAAGCAGGTCAGCTAAATTAAGATCTTTCAAGTTCAAAGTAACATCAGGAGAACAGTAGTGGCAGGTAAAAAGAAAAGAGCTGCACCTAACGGCATTACATTTGGAATGGTTTCTGTGATCATTATCTCCATGACGATTATACTCATGCTCACAATGACCAAAATTTATTTGAGCAATCAAATCTATTACGAGAGTAAAAAAGTCAATAAAATGCAAAGAGAAGTCTCGGCACTCAAAGCTGAAAAGGTCATACTGCAACAAAGTGTAGAAGAACTAAAATTCAAGAACAGGGTAACAGATACGATTTTTGTTATTAACGATTCGGAAATTTAATGATCAGGAAATTCATTACGTTTGCTGTAGATAAACCGATCATCAACCATATTTTAATGCTTTTTATGCTGGTTCTTTCTATTTTTGCATACAGGGATATCCCTAAAGAGATATTTCCTCCATCTTCACTCGATCAGATAAGTATCACAGGCGGGTACCCCGGTGCATCTGCTGATGTCCTCGATAAGATGGCTGTAAGAAATATTGAAGATGATATTAAAAGTATTTCTGAAGTAGAGAACATTGATACGGTCATTCAAAATGGATTTTTTTCCATCAAGGCAGATATTAAATCTGGGTCTGACAATCTTTTGGTGCTTGGAGATGTTAAAGATGTCATCGCCAATACAAGACGGGATCTCCCTGCAGATATGGATGAACCCATCGCAAAGATCACTGTACATGATTTTCCTCTACTGCTGATCGCTATATCGGGTAATGTACCTAAAAAAAGACTTCTCGATATTGCCGAAGATCTCAAAAGTAAGTTGAGTGTATATAAAGATTTAAGCGGTATCATGATCAGAGGTGATGCTGACGATGAAGTGTTGATCAAAATTGATAATAAAAAATTGTTGGCATATGACTTGCCAAAAGAGAGTGTCTATAAAGCCATAAGCACACTCTCTTCCATCTTTCCCATAGGTACCATAGAACAGCAGGGAAATCACCTTTACATCTCTACTCAAAATGGAGAGAAAAGTGTTGAAGCGTTGGAATCAGCATTGATCACAGTTTCCGGCAAGCGAGTACGTTTGGGTGATATTGCAGAAGTGAGTTTTGGATTGAGTGAAAGTAATGAAATATCACACTACAACGGTGTACAGAATATTTCTATCAATGTAAATAAAACCAAACAGGGTAATGCGATCGCTCTTAGTAAAGAGATCAAACACTTACTTAAAGAGGTGCAGAAAGAGTATAAAGACGTAGTACTTGAAGTTTATACCGATACTTCCATATGGATCAAAAACAGACTTAACCTTGTCTCCTCCAACATTCTTTTTGGTCTGATACTGGTTTTTTTGGCACTCTTTATGTCTGTAAACTATAAGATCGCACTTGTCGTTGCCATAGGAATACCTGCAAGTTTTATGATCACCTTGATCTCTGCAGATATGATCGGTTACAGTTTGAATATGTTGACCCTTTTGGGTGCACTTATCGCACTGGGTATGCTGGTTGATGAGGCTATTGTTGTGGCAGAAAATATTTACAGGCATATGGAAATGGGTAAAACACCACGTGAGGCTGCCATAGACGGTTCTGTAGAAATGTTCCCTGCGGTGCTTACGGCAACACTTACTACGGTATTTTCTTTCTTGCCGCTTCTCATACTTTCCGGCGAAATGGGTATGTTCATGAAAGTATTACCGGTCATGATCTCCATTTTGCTCGTCTCTTCTTTGTTTGAAGCATTTTATTTTTTGCCGCTGCACTCCAAAGAGTTATTCTCCATGAAAGATACAAAAGCAGATCATGACAGAAATAACTTTTGGGTTAGACTTGATGTACAGTATGAAAAGTTGCTACAAACATTATTAAAAAGAAAAAAGCGTTCCCTGTTTTTACTCATAGTATTTATTCTCTTATCCACTGTAGGCATGTTTAGTATCACGAAGTTTAAACTTTTTCCTGAATTTGATTCGACTCAAATATATTTGAGTGGAAAGATAGATGTAAATTCCAAACTGGAAGATACTGAAAAATATGTGACCGATCTGGAGCATAAACTTTTAGCATATTATCGAAGTCAGGGAGACGGTAAAGGAGAAGTTTCTTCCATCACATCCATCATAGGATTGCTTTTCAATTCAGATCAGACCTTTGAAACGGGTAACAATCTTTTTCATATTTTTATTAACTTACATGAAAAAGCAGCAGAGAATTTTTTTGATACTTATTTAAATCCCATATTCTCTTTAGAGTATGACGGTACCGATATGATCAGAGAGAAAAAAGCACAGCAAATTGCAAAAGATACACAAAAAAATGTCATTGAAGCATTTAGACAGTTGAAGTTACCCAATGGAGAAAAGCTTTTTTCAGAGATCAATATTTTTGTTCCTCAAACAGGGATA
>Ga0190303_1000937_pt1 | contig 12004 bp, 20 predicted proteins | sample 48700701_MG_FD_161672 | JGI IMG/M metagenome (GOLD analysis project Ga0190303, IMG submission 161672) | Hydrothermal vent sediment bacterial communities from Southern Trench, Guaymas Basin, Mexico - 4870-07-0-1_MG | ecosystem: Environmental > Aquatic > Marine > Hydrothermal vents > Sediment ...
TATCTACTATTCATTGCACTGTATATAGTGCTTATGTTGGTTCTTCTGTCTCATACAGAGATGATACACTTACTAGGGAGAATAGAGAGAAAAATAGAAAAAGGTGAGAATAAGTAGGAGGTGATAATTTGGAGTAAGATTCCTAAAGAGAGTTCAGAGTATGTATTCAAGAGGGGAAGGTTGAAAGAACTGAATGAAGATTTGAAAAAGGTTCTGTACTATAGCAAGTTGAATAAGTAATAAGTGATTTGGAATGATACCAAGAACAAAATATAGAAAAGCATTAAAATCAATCTACGGAAATAGTATCCCAATAGGTAGATACATAGGAACAATGAGAGCACATGACTGCGATAAAAATGCTTGGAAGAACAGAAAGGAATACGAAGTCTATGTAGGATACATTCTCACAAAAGAACCTATTCCTGGGTATGAATACATAATTCCTCATGTATTCAATGTTAAGAATGGTAAAGTATACGAATTCACGAGACAAAGTACAACTAACATAGAATACTTCGGAGAATCTTACAAAGGGAGAACTCTGAAAGATATATGGAAAGCGATACCTTCTCCTCGAGAAATTGCAAACTTAGCAAAGAGAATGTGAGTAACATGAGATATAATCTAGAGTTGAAAAAGAATGTGTTACGAGGATACAAAAAAGCGTATAAAAATGTAAAGTTAGTATGGCTGTCTCCATCAGAATTTCTTAGGAGGACAAGATTCGTAGAACATCATGAAAAAGTATCCAAGAGTAAGCTTGAAAGTCTACAGAGGAAATTAATAAAAGGGGTACCACTTGACCCTCTTCAGATTGTTTATTACAAAAAGCGTATATGGGGTATACAAGGAAGACATAGAGCCTTGGCTTCTAAGTCTTTAGGAATAAAAAAAGTTCCAGTTCTACTCCTGGATTGGGATTAGGGATAAATCAAAGAAAAAATGAACAATCTATAGAAAACAAATCATATACTTTGTTCTACTAATTTACTATATCACATAACTTATTACAACAAGACGAGAGTTCTTACACTATTATAAATGACCATTTTTTAATAATGTAAACATTTTTATGTTTTTTCTTATATATATTTATTAAAAGCTATATTTTTAATAAGGTGTAAAAATGTACGTCGGATATGTGAGAACATCCATAAAAGATGAAAAAATAGAAAACCAGAAAAAGGCAATAAGGGATAAGTACGGTGATATAAAAATATTTGAAGATATAGGTGTAAGTGGTATAGTACCAGCGAAACAACGAAATGGATTCTCAGAACTATTGCAATACATTGAAGAACATTTAAACGAGGTAGATGGTATAGTTGTATTTGAACTTTCACGTATAGGCAGAAGTTTTATAGAAACTTTGAACCTCGTAACAGAGCTTGAAAGGAAAGGAGTACGGGTTATCTCAGTTTCACCACAAGAATCATGGACGACAATGGAAAGCAGTGAAATACGACAACTCATAACAATGATTTTTACATGGACTGCTGAAATGGAGCGAAAAAACCTAATTGAACGAACAAAACAAGGTATTGCAAGAGCGAGAAGTGAAGGTAAACATATTGGAAGACCAAAACGAAAAATAAACTGGCGTGAATTTGATAAATGGCGAAAGAAAGGACTAAGTGTTTCAGCTATCAGTAGAGTGATGGATATACCTTATCCTACATTAATCGTTAAAGCAAGAGAAAGAGAGAAGGGAAGTAAACAAAATGAATAAATACTGTCCATTTTGTAATTCAATCAGTATTAATTTCATTGATAAAGAAAATAAATGGTATTGTAGGCATTGTGGAGAAAGTTTTGATAAGCCTAACAAATCTCCATACTTTAGAGTAAACCATGAGGTACTGGAGAAAATAGTAAACAATATTCCTTTCTGTTCTGAGGCTTGTAAAAGAAACAGTAGATATGATGATTCAGAATACGATGAAATCTATGAAAGAGATAACTATACATGCCAGCTCTGTGGTGCAACAGAATCATTGAACACAAAATTAGTTGTTCACCACATAATTCCTCTACCTTATGGAGATTCTAAAAAAGAAAATCTAATACTGCTGTGTACCAGATGTCATAGGTTTGTTCATTCATTACTGAGACTCAAGGGATATGGAGAAGATAAAGGATATATAACACTCAATGACATTAGAGAAGAAATAGAAAAGAAAGAACCTTCAGTAAATACTATGACAAGAGGAGAAAAGAGAGAAATTTTACTTAGATTGGATAGAGAAGGAAAAATTAAATTGTCTGATGAAAAAGTTACTGAGCTTATTAGAGAAGAGTTGATAGAAAAAGAAGTATAATTAAAAAGAAAATGTCAACCTCAAGAAATACGTGGAAAGATTTGGAGCGAAGAATTTGTAAAAAATTTGGAGGGAAGAGAAATCCTCTATCAGGGCAGAATTCAGGGCATAAGACTTCAAGTGATTGCATTGATTTGAACCCGGAGTTTGAAAAATTCTACTTTGAAATACGATTGAGGCAAAATTGGCTCCATCACAGTATGTTCAAAGAAGACGTAGAAAAACCTGCTAGTAAGGAAGGTAAAATACCAGTTTTAGTTACTCACAAGAAAAATAGTAGATCTGGTGCTTTGATTGTTTTAAGAATAGAAGATTTCTTGGAGTTAGTAAAGAACCAGAATAGTCAGAGTCAAGATAACAACCAATGTAACAATCAACCTAAAAACAGTAGAAACAGTAAGCAAACATAATAGTAAACAAAATTTCTACTATAAAGTAATAAAAGTATTATCCCCACAATAAGATTTTGTATACTATTGAATTTGATAGGTGTGAGAATAGTTAGGTGTGAACAGGTACGAGGTAGAACATAGAAAAATATTATATATATAGAAAATTAAATAAAACCATAGGTTTTTTAAGTAGGTAAAAGGGGGTATAGAAATATGGAACACACAAAAGAGTTTTTTGAAGAATTAGTGAGAAACGACTTGCACACCCTTCCTGAAGCAATACAGCAAGAAACAATCGAGAAACTCATGAAATACGACAATCCAAAGCTTACTACAAAGAAAGTCAAGAACGCGTTGAGAAAGATAAAAGAGAAGTATGAAGAGGTACAAGTTGAAGGAGGAGATTCAGTTGGTATCATAGCAGCACAGTCACTTGGGGAGCCATCGACACAGATGATACTAAGGACATTCCATTACGCAGGAGTCATGTTTGAGCATACAACTGGGGGGCTACAAAGAGTTCAAGAGATAACAAATGCAGTACGAAATATTAGGCATCCAAAAATGAAAATTGTTTTGGATGGAACAAGAAGTTGTGATGCTGTCTTAAAAGAGATACAAGAGATAAAAGGAATAAAAGTAGCTACAGTGTCAAAAGAAAGAGATGTAATATATACAGAAGGAAGTAATCTCGAGGAAGTTTTAAGTATCAAAGGAGTTGATACAAAAAGGACAACAACAAACAATGTTAGAGAAATTGAACAAGTTCTTGGGATAGAAGCTGCAAGACAATCAATCATTGAACAATTGTACGATGTATATGTGTCAGAAGGACTTGAGATTGATATCAGACATATCATTCTCATTGCTGACATGATGACAGTAGATGGAGAAGTAAGGAGTTTGAACAGAATAGGAGTAATGAAGAAGAAAACATCACCAATCATGAAAATGACATTTGAGGAGACTATGAATGTGTTGTACAGAACTGCGCAATTTGGAATAACTGAAGAGTTAAAGGGAGTAAATGAGAACATTGTAGTAGGTGTTCCAATAAATAGAGGTACTGGGAGTAGAAGTATCAGATTGGAATTTAACAATCATAACAATCATAGTAGTGTAATCAATCATAGTACTCATGAAAAGTAACTTGTACTATTGTGTACTACTGGGAAGAAAAAAATTGAGATTTTCTTGAGAATTTTCTTGAAAGACTTGAGAGAATCTTCTAGAAGTTGTGAAGAAACTTTTCAAGGATTTTCAAGATTTTTCTTGTGATGAAAAGTTCAAATTTTTCTTGGATTTTCTGAGTATTTCTATACAATAGTAGTCAATAGTAGTTAAGAGTAGTAATAAGTGTAAGTTATCTTCATATATCTCTATATGTGGATATAGAGATATATGAAGATAAGAGTATTTGTAAATTTTTCTATATCTATATATGTAAATATATAGATATAGAAAATATCAATATTATATAATATCAAAATATTGATATTTTGATATTATATAATATTAAAATATCGAAATGTAGATTATATTATACGTAGTATAATATACAATACGGCTAGGTTGACCTAAAATTTTTAGATTAACCTAATTATGTTGTAACAACTATGTTTCTATGTCTATGTGTAGTGTAGAAAGTTAAGTAGCTATGAATTGGGATATTGCACAATATTTCAATATCAATATTTTGATATTATATAATATATAGGATGAGACATATTGTATAATATAAGAGGTACTAGTAGAAATGGAAGAAAAGAGATATTATGAGATGGGAGTAGAAGAGATAGTGAGAGAAGGGGAAAAAGAAATCAAAGACAGCGAGCTTCAAGCAACTACAATAAATCTTCCTCAGATAATAAGACTAGTGCTAACAGATATAAAAGAGAGGAATCAGAAGCTTAACTGGCAAAAACTAAGTAGGAGAGTTATTGAACATGGGTTTTCAATAATGGAACATGAGTATGGAAAAACTATAAGAGAGATAGAACGATTAAGGAGGAAACTGCGATATGCAAAGATGAAACGAATAAGGAATTACACAATGGATACAAAGATATGTGTGGATGGTGTAGATAAGATGGCACGGAAGTCAATTAAGATAAAGAAGGAAATATTTGCAGCGATAAGTACTGTGGCAACAACTTTAGGTTTGGAGGTATCTTCTCTTATAAGATTGTGTATATATCATTCATTGATTACGAGTAGAGATCTACCTGATGAAGTTATAGAGGCGTCAAAGAAAGAAATTGAAAAGTTCATCTATGATTTGGAAGAAACAAGGAATATACTAGAGAAGTTTGAACAGGGAGAAGAAGAATGGAGTAAGAGAATAGAAGAAGTAGAAAGACAGAAGAAAGATATAATTTCACGATTGAGGGGAAATAGAATAGAATTAGATAATAGTACAAAAGAGGTGATGTAAAATGGCAGCAATAGAAGGTATGATTTGGAGAGTATTTGGTTCAAAGAACCATATCAAGGTTCTGATGTTCTTGCATAAACTTTCGAGAGTAAGAAATGATACGACGATGAAAGAACTTGAAAGACGAACAGGTGTATCTCGCGCAACACTTGTGAGAATTATCAAAGATATGTCTAAAGCGAAGATAGTAATGATTAGAGGGGCGACAAAGGGTCAAATAGTTACAATATTGAATACACCGCAGAGAAAGATTATCTGGAATTTTATCAAGGATTTCGAGAAGAGCTTTTATACATATAGGTAATAGAGTAAAAGCTCTTTTCATATTTTTAGAATTATATTATTCATAAAAAAAGTTAAATGAAACCTATGGTTTTATATATGGCTGATAGTAATGTAATAGTAGGTAGTGAGGATGGGTGGGGAAAACATCCATCTGACCTGAAGGGAAACCTGAAGGGGTGTGGAGCCTGCGTGCCTGGTTCTATGCTTATGGCTGGGGAAAGCTTCCTCGCCCCGCCCAAAACACAGGGCGAGAGACAAAGGAGGGAGACAGCACATGAGTGGTGTGTTGTGGACGGAGATAGCTGAACGATGAACCCTTAAACCTTTAGGGCGAGGGCGAGAATTTTTTTATTTTTTATTTTTCAATTTTTTGGGCAATGCATGTAGAGTGCCTCGCAAGGTTTGATTCCTTGATTGCCCAGATAGTAATAGTGAGGTGAGAAAAATGGATTTGGACGAAGCCTTAGAAAAGGTTTGGACGGAACCTTTGGGTTTGGATTGTATTGAGGAGAACAGAGAGCAGAGAGAGCAAGAAAAGGAGAAAGAAAAGAAGCTCCTTTTCTTAGAGGAGAAAGAAGTTGTACCACGTGGAGAGGTTGTGTATAGCAATGAGAGATTTTTTGTGGAGAGGAGTGGGGGTCTTGTTACAATAAGACCAAGGTACATAAGAGTGTACTTAAAGAAAATAGGGACAAGAAAGCGGAACAGATATATAAAAGTAACGAAGGGACCAAATCCAATAGTTATTCCACTGATAGCAAGTGAGAATGTAGAGAAGTGGTTTGAGGAGAGATTCCTCAGAAACATAAAAAAAGGTCAACAAGGAAAGTTTATAAAAGCAGTGTGGGAACACAGATACGAGTTCTTACAGGAGGTGATGATGGGATGAATGGGAATAATGGAAATGATGGGAAGAAAAAAGAGCTTCGAGTGTTCATTATATCAGGAGAAAGACAAAAGCAAGTGAGTAGATGGATTTTCCTTGAGAGATTAAGGTTTTGTTTCAAAATTGCGGATGGAAACTACCAGAGTATCCCTTATGATAAAGGAATGGAGATATGTAAGAGAATCGTTACAAAGGCTATCAGTTCAGAGAGCAATACTATCAAGGTAGTTGGCTCGATGGTAGAAGAACTACAAAAAGAAGGGATGGTTTCAGAGTTGTTCAAGGAAGGAAAGATTGTGTTGGGAGGTGTTCAGTGATGAAACCAGTGTATCCTGAATATATAATTGAGCTTGAAGGTGACTTTGTATCGTGGTGAGCGAGGCGGAGGCGATGAACTCCGCGTCCTTTAGAAAGGAGGTGAAGAAGAAGATGGAAGAAGTGGTTGTTTGGGATTGGGATGATGTAGACTTTGAAGAGAAGGTAATTGAACGGGTTTCATTTCTGCGAATCAGCTCGCCGGTGAGGCGGGCTGGGAGCTCGAGGGCGATAATCTTTGGACCTGCCCGGATTGCAAGGAGGTAACAAAAGAATGAGTGAAGATGTCATAACTGATGAAGAGATCGAAAACGAAATGAAGAAGATTAAGAAAGCATACAGCGAGCTGAGTGATGAAGAACTCAGCGAAATACGCAACGAGTTCAAAAGAATGCAGCGAGAGCGTTCTGTCAGCGATATCGCTGCAGCACGCTGGTGCATAAAGGCAACCCTCTCCCAAAAATACCAGTGCTCGAAGGGTCGCCACTGCTTTGAGTGGCGGCAAACTGTGTACAACGGGCGGACAGGTAAACCCATAGAGGTCTACCAGTGTCGCTATTGTGGCGAGAAGATTTTCAAGTAGTTGCATGAGAAATTTTCAAATTTTTTATTTTTTGAGGGAGCCAGAGGTGGGCACCCGCCCCTGAACTCAGACTAAGGCGCGGTCTGAGGGGGTCAGAGCTATCATGGTGATGTGTCGCGCCAGCACACCAGATAGCGGGGGTAGGAGTTAGCTACCCCTACTGAGGGTGCAAGGGTTCGACTCCCTTCTCCTTCATCAGGAGGCGAAAAATGAACAAAACAAAATTTGAGGAAATCCGTGAAAGAGATGGCTATGTTGTTGACGATAGTATGCACTACTATGAGGACTGGGAAGAATATAGAAAGTGCCATCCATTTACATCAGTGGAGAGGAGAGTGAGGAGTGAAAATGGAAGTTAGTAAAAAAGAGGAGATTGTTAGGAATCTTATCATACAGCACCAGCTAGTTCTCCGAGGTGAACATGTATACACAAGAAAGAAGCTCAGTAGCAATGCCATCAGTGACATAAAGAAATATCAGAACGAAATTCTTAAATTTTTGAGACAAGAAAAAGAAGAACAAAAAGAGAGATGGCGAAGGGAGAAGGAGAAGAAGAAAGCAAAGTACAATGAGTTAAAGAGACGATTGCCAAAAAGGGAAATCAAAAACACACCAAATAAGAAGAAATTCAATGAAATAATGAGTCAGATAAGAGAGATTAAATCCTTCTCTGGACCAGAGAGCGAGGGCCTCAATCTTGCAGTTTCTTCGAAAAGAGAAAGGCTCCTAAAAGAAGCACAGAAGTATTGTGACCACGATTTAAAGACTGAGTACAGTTATGGGTACACCAGAGATGGGAGGAGAGAAATTACAAGGGTGATTCGATGTCCGAAGTGCGGTTTGGAGATAATAGATAGAAAGGCGGAAAAGATTTCGTCTGAGGCGGTATGGAGGTGAGAAAATATGAAGAAAGTATTTGCGGTTTTTTCAGTAGTTTTTCTTTTTGATGTAAGTCTCTTGTGTTTCTTTATTAGGTGTATATTTTAAAAAGGGTAGTATAGGAGAAATATTGAGAAATGGACGAATTTGATATAAGCGAAGTTGGGACTACAAAGCATTACTACGTGAAGAGGAAAAGAGATGGCAAGGGGTTCACTTGCATAAAGTACTACGATTCAACATTAGATTATGAAGGTGAAATTGTTGAAGCGCATGATGGAAGACCAGTCACGAAAGAAGAGGAAGAGGCAGTGAAGAAAGCGGTTCAGGAGTTCTTTCAGAAGTAGGATGTAAAGGTGGTGGATAAAAGGCTCGAACCAACTGAGGTGAGGATGGGATGAAAGGAAGAATACATAAGAAAATTATTGAGATAATATCTAATAGTGGAAGAAATGGAATAACTGAGAGTGAGTTAGTAGCGCAATTTCGAGAGCAATTCGGCAACGTTTCAAAGCGTGATATAGTGATTCGCGTAGGGAAGCTATTGTATGATGGAGTTGTTGAAATTGAGGAAGTGGATCATACAAAAGTTATTAAACTACGAGGAAACACAGAAAAACTTGAAAATTTCACAGAAACAGAGAAGGTAGGAAAAAGTAATCAAATAGTGCATGTAACAACACCCTCGTATCACTACAAAGTAGAAGATGTAGAGGAGTATATTGGTGAGGCGGAAGATATCGAAGATGCAAAGCAAATACTACAAGCAGGAGAGAATCTCCTACTATCAGGAGACAGAGGTATTGGTAAAAGCCTACTCGCAGCAAATATTGCAAAAGAGTGGAATATCCCCCGGTACAGTTTCAATTGTTCACATGGTCTGAATGAATCTGATTTAGTTGGGTATTACATAAACTTCAGTACATTTGTCGATGGAATTATTACGCAGGCTGTAAAAACAGCTTGTAATGGGGAAGACGCAATGCTTGTAATTGAGGAGATAAACGCAATCAATCCAGGTGTGTCATTAATGCTACACAGTCTACTCGATTTTCAGCGACAACTAGAAATCAAGCCAACAGGTGAGGTTTTACACTTAAATGGAACAGGAAAACTGTATATAGTTGCAACAGCAAATATAGGATATGAAGGATTGTTTACATTGAACCGTGCGTTACATTCACGATTCATTGAAAAGAAACTACGATTTCCAAGTGATAGCATCCTCAGTAAGATTCTTAAGAAGAATGGAATTGAAAGTGCACATGAGCGTAATACAATCATCGGAATAGTGAAAGCAATGAAACAAAGCTATGAGAAAGGGGAGCTTGACGATTATCCAACAATTCGAGAGATGAAGCAGTACTCAGTAATTCGAAGATTCAAGGATGTAAGAGACGCTATACAATTGATTTTCTTTGATAAGTTCGTAAAGAGTAAAGTGTCAGAAGATGTCGTAAAGAACATAGTAAAGAGTATAGTTCCTGGTTTCTAGGTGAAAGAAATGAGCACAAGTACAAGTTTCCATTTTGAAGAACTAGTTAGTAATGATACAGTAAATTATAGAGGACTATTAATGAGCAAGCTCGTGAAGGTATGGAGTGGGGAGCAATTCTATATTCAGAACAGTAGAAAAGCTTCTGTTGATCTATACAATGGAAAAGTGTATCTACCGCTCAAAAGTGATTGGGAGTTACTAAGAGCACTGGGGCAGCATGAGTCTGCCCATATACTTTTTACAAATAGTAGTACGTACATTACTCTGACAGAAAAACTATGCGAAAAGTATGGTAAGAGCATAGTTTGGCGAGTTGTAAATGCACTAGAGGATAGACGTATCGAGTATCTTTTCACGAAAATCTTTCCCGGTGCGAAAGACGAATTCAAGAAAAAGAACTTCAAGTTAATGAGAAAAATATGCAAAAAGAAAGAAAATCTTAGTACTATTGATTACATATTAGTTCGAATAATTGCATACATGATAGGGTTTCCAATTAAGGATAACACTGATGAAGGGTTAAAGGAACTAATAGAGTTTGTTAATAATGAAATAACAAAGAAATGGACTCAGAAAAGTGTAGTAAATGCAGCAGAGCGAGTACTTGAATATTTTGAAAGAATAAGTAGGGGTGCAAAAAGAGAAAAGAAACACAACAAAAAAGAAATAGAGGTAGAAAAAACTAATTTCAAAGATAATCCTAAGAAGGATAGTGAACCTCCAGAAGGGTTAGTACTAGAGGTGACACCGTTACTTAGTAGCACTGGAGTTCAAGAGGGAGAATTCAAATCAAAAGCTTTGTCTCGAGAGAGTATTGAAAAACTAATAGAAGAGCGTAAAGAGAGTGTAAATAATTCTTCTCCTACTGAGTTAGGGAAAGGAGTGAAAGGAGATGATCCTTTCAGGAGATTTGGTGACAGTAGCACATTTGTATATATCCCAGTACGTAATATGATTACTGAAGAAGAAATAGCGCGAAGGTTCAATAACAACGACGAATTTTTCTATGAGCAAGTTGTAACTGAGAGTGCTGGGCTAATATCACGTCTGCGTAAGGCAATTATACAAATAAGAAATACATCTCGGATGAGGGAGAATAAAGGAGGCTCTATAAATATCAATAGGAGTATTCAGTCGTATATGCAGGCACGAATCCCTACATTTGAGAGAGTCTCCAAGGATGTGAGGAGAAGTCTCAGTCTCACATTTTTAGTGGATCAAAGTGGTTCGATGAATTCCCCAATTAGAATAGGGAGAGCAAAGAAAACTTTGATAGTCCTCAGTGAGGCATTAAAAGCAATTGAAGGAATAGAATTCAGTATTTTTGGTTTTTGTTCCCTTGACCAAAGAGCAGGAGATACAAGCTATCATATCATGAATACGTATCGCTACAAAGGTTTCTCAGAGAAACGAACGGATTTAATAGCAAGTGCAAAAACTGGTATTGGGAACAGAGATGGGTATCATATCAGAGTTGTTAGGTCATATATTTTACAATACGCGAATCCAAAAGCGCAGAGATTTTTAATCGTGCTTTCAGATGGTGAACCTGCAGATAATGGTACAGAGTACATGCGTAACACTGCGATACGAGATACGATGAAAGCAATAAATGAGACGCAGATGTACTTTCCTGTGATAGGTGTATTGTTTGGAGAGCCGACTCCAATACAGAAGTACCTGTATAGAAACAAAGTACAGTGCTCTCATGAGAGACTTGATGAGAGTTTACAGCAGTTAGTTCTGAATATACAAAGGCAAGTAGTGTCTTAAAGCGAAACAATTATGAGAGGTTACCTTTTAGTAACCTCTCAGTGATTATATACCCACTATTGAATACAATCAATAGTGGGGTGGTTATTAATAATATACTATACTAAGTAGTATATATATTATTTTAGTAGGAAAAATGAACAAGGAAGATATAGTCTATTTGAGAAGAATGTTGAGAGAGATAGAACCATTGATTTGGAATGAGAAGAATGAGTTCTTGAGGGGCTTTCATAGAGGACGTGTAGCAGTGCTCGAAAGTTTGATAGCATTAGGTGAGAAAAATGGAAGAGGAACCATACGGAGTAGTATTGAGCACTAATCCTTGTAAGGAAGTGCTTGTAGAGAGACACAGAGGATACGATATTATTTGGTGTGAAGGTATCGAGGATGAAAAGTCTTTCTACTATGCAATTCCAGAAGGAACGTATGGAGTTGGAAAAGCTGTTGCTATAGGTGATACAGTTGTTGATGTTAGGTGGGCAATAGACGAGATTTTTGGGAAGCAAGAAAAAAATGAATGAATTAGAGCGTCAGTACATAGAAGAAAGGCAGAAATTGATAAAGGAGGGGTATGATGCGTACAATGCCACAAGAGAAGCATATAGAAAGATTTTTGATTCTGAAGTTCAACGAGACAG
>Ga0190303_1000938_pt1 | contig 11995 bp, 10 predicted proteins | sample 48700701_MG_FD_161672 | JGI IMG/M metagenome (GOLD analysis project Ga0190303, IMG submission 161672) | Hydrothermal vent sediment bacterial communities from Southern Trench, Guaymas Basin, Mexico - 4870-07-0-1_MG | ecosystem: Environmental > Aquatic > Marine > Hydrothermal vents > Sediment ...
TCAAATTGTATGTAATGTTAAACTGTATAAGTAGTGGAGTGTTGTTTTATCGCAGAAAGGGTTATAATTTTAATTTAAACAAAGGAGGTGATTATTTAATAACCTTTAGGCGAGAGAAAAAAAACGATTAACATTTAAAAAGGAGAAAAATATGAAAAAACATCTTTTAGTTGTTTTAATTGTGCTTGTGAGTTTTGTATTTCTATCTGCCGAAATGACAGACGTTGATATGGCGAAAAAAGGCATTTTTTTACAGACGCAATCCGTAACTGATTACAGTACGATTACAACGAACAATTCACCCGATTTTGGTGATATGGACAATTCTTCCTATAGGGAAGGCAACAGATGGAGTGACGATATACTGATTATGAGCAAGGGAGTACCAACATGGGGTGTCTTAAGCACAGACGTCGATGAAACAAATCAAGATATTTATGTGTCTCTTTTGGTCCCCCACTCAGGACAAGACGATACGGTATATACATACAGATCCACTGACGGAGGAAGAAATTGGTCTCCTTTTTGGACATATCAAGGTAGTAGCATTGCCGGCGGAATAATAGATCAAGAGATCTTGGTGGGACATAGTACGGGAGGTACTTGGGTGTACAATTTTATGATGTTTGACGGTTCCGGTTCTAACAGTGACAACGGCCTTTACGTTCATTGGATGCGTCCGGACGGTTCCGACGCAGGATGGTTCAATATCATTCCGGGAGGAGACAGTCTCGTGAGATTTTCAGTGGACAGAAATATAGAAGATCCGGAATGCTTTTTCATTGCATATGAAACAAACAATGCGCATGTTCGCAGAATTATGAGTTCGGACAGTTGTCGCACATGGGGAAATGCCGGATACGTATCATCTAACGGAACTAGACCCTCGGTTGCAGCAGGAGGCGACGGGTATGTCTATATCGCATACCAGGATTCATCAAGCAGTGCAATAACCGTTATTAGATACACCAATAACCAGATATCACCAGCTATAGATTACTTTGTCGTAGACACCAGTTCTTACGGCATATATGAACCTACCGTTGCAGCGGCAAGAACCGCACCCGGGGATTCACAGGTCGCATGGATCCTTTATAGCAGAACAAACTCAATCGGTAATAAGAGTATAAGGAGAACTTATACGACTGACGGAGGGAACTCATGGATAACACCAACAATATGGTCTCCCGTAAATCAGGCACACACAACGTGGAATATGGTTCATCCTTACATTCGTGTATCATATAACAGCGACCTTGCAAGAGCCGTAGCTACAATTCGCGAAACAGATTTTGATTCACTTGTATACGCTTACTCCACCAATGATGATCCTGATACATGGAGTGGAAGGGCAATTTTAAACGAACACAGGATGACGGGGGAATTTTCTGCAAGAGTTTCATATAGCAACGATTGTTTAGGGGGATACATTGTATACAGGGAGTATAACAGTGCAAACATATGGTTCGATGCTTACAATTGGACAGGCATTAAAACGAGTAAAACTACAAAAAACTCGCTAATAACACTAAACTTAGCGCCTAATCCGGCAAAAGGAAAAACTACACTTTCATATACCCTTACGGAGGCGGGAAATGTAAGCATAGCCTTGTTTGATATTAAGGGAAGCCTTGTTAAAAGCATATACAACGGATATCAAAACCCGGGGAATCACTCAATTAATATTGAGAAACACCTACTCCCAGGTATTTATTTTATTAAGTTAAATGCTGGCTCCAGCACTTATACAAAATCTCTGACAATTCTTGATTAATGGGGATAAAACAATAGAGAAAGGGGCGATTTTATCGTCCCTTTCTCTATTCTAATTTCTACACCTGTTTTTTCAACGCTAAAAATAGTGTTTCGAATTTTTTTGCGATATTCTTTCTTGTATATTTTTTAGCGGACTTAAGTCCGTTTTTGATTAGAAAGGATCTGAACTTATTGTTCTCGAGTAATCTGCTTATCGCACCTGCAACGGTATCGTAATCATCCCCATTTACCAAAAGTCCGTTGAATTCATCTTCTACTAAATCATAGAATCCTCCCGAACGAGAAAGAATTACAGGAACTCCCGATAACATGGATTCTACTACAACCATTCCGAAACCTTCATTTTCCGATAGTAAAAGAAAAAGATCGGACTTTCTTATCTTTTTCGCTATCATCTCCCTTTTCATCGGTGGTATAAGCTTAACGTTGTACAATCCGTGTATCTCAATAAATGATTTTATTTCCGATTCTTTTTCACCGGAACCAACAATATGAAACTCAACGGGTTTCCCCTTAAATTTCTCTGCTACTTTCAATATCCTGTCTATTCTCTTTTGTTTCGAAAAACGGGCTATTGTGAGAACTATCTTACTACTGTTCCTGTGCCTTCGGGGATAAAACAGTTCCTCTTCCACCGGCATGGGAATTACTTCCAATTTATTTTCTTCTATTCCATATTTGGAAATTGTCCTTCTTATAAATTCCGATACAACAACGAATCTATCCACACGTCCCGAAAGCCATTTAAGCACAAATCTCAAAGGTTTTATTTTTTTTATAAGCCTCACATCCGTTCCGTGAAGAGATATTACGAACGGTTTATTATACTTCTTTGTTAGAATTGATATGGGGATACCGAACGGAATCCACCAATGTAAATGAACAATATCGTAATCCGATATGTTTTTCTTTACATTTCTAAAAGCGGAAGCTATAAAATCAAACAGAAGGACAATATTGAATGGCGAAGAAAATGCGATTTCGTGCATATTCCCCTTATATGCAAGAATTTCTCTCCAATCTTGTGCATACTTAAAACGCTCTACATCTATTCCGCTTATTATTTCCTTCTCTTTTAACCCCTCGGCATGTGGAGCAATTACTTTTATCTCTTCTCCCGACTCTTTTAACCCCTCAAAAAGAGTTAAAAGAAAACGTGAAATATAATCGTTTTTAAACCTGACAAAACTATGCGTTATCTCCAATATCTTCATTTTTCCTTTTCCCGATCTCCGTTATTTTAAAATATAGATAAAACACACCGAATAATAAGAAATCCGTAATTATGAATGAGATTCTTGTTAGCATTGCAAATGTTGAAGAAACCACAGGAGGATATTTCAGGTTAAGTAAAAATGCAATTGCCCCTTCTCTTACACCGAGCCCGCCCGGAGCAAACAGTGAAGCGTAACCCAACACCCACGAGAGAGCGTATGACGAAGCGAGATCAATCAAATTTATCTTGATTGCAGAACCTGCGAACATTAACCAGAATGCAAATCCTGTCGCTATCCATAGCAAAATATAAATCACAAGATATAATAAAATATCCCTATATCTCATTGTAAAGTTCTCATGTAATTCCACTTTTCTGATTTTCGATAATATCTTTAAAATCTGTTTCAAAAAAAACGGATGCAAAAGAACTATGAGAATCGGTAAAGCAATCGAAAGATACTTTACCCAAACAGCCGTAAATATTCCACCGACTAATGTCCCCCATAAAAACACAATAATAGAGGCAACCCCGGATATAACCGTTTCAAGGAGCATTGTGACAACTATCACCTCCCCGTACGCCTCCTTTGTTAACATGATCCGCCCTGCGAACTGCCACACTTTTCCCGGTATATACTTCCCTACATTTGAATAAATCCACGATTTATAAGCCTGTTTCACTCCGATTTTGGTCCCGAATTTACCTAAAATCGACCGCCATATAAGAGGATAAACGGACACGGTGAGAGAAAGAATAACTATACCGGCAAGCAGAGATAACGGTTTAAATGTCTTAAGCAGTTTTACGGTATCATCCCAATTTTTAATAAACGGCTTCAGAACATAAACGAGCAGTATAATTATTAATACCGCTCCTATAAATTTTACAACGGGCTTTTTCCAAAAATTTTTCATATCGTATTATATATCCGTTCCGTTATTTGTCAAATCCTATCATTTAAATTTGTATTTTTTATTGAATTTGACTCCACCTTTAAGGAATAAATTAACTATTAAAATGAAAATCCCCGTTATTAAAAATGCCACAGCAATAGAGTATCTGTCTGAAACAAAACCAAATAGAGGAGCGAAAATAATCATTGCTATGGATCTAAACTGGCTATCAACGGACAAAACCGTTGCTCTTTCATTTTTATTCATATGATCCCCGCATACATCCACAACAAGAGGACGCCTTGCATCTTTCATTAAGTATAGCAGGAAATACAGGGCGATTACAACCCATATCCAATTCAATTTAATCGTAAAAAACAGAATTACAAATATCACTCCCATCAAATCGAAAAGCAAATTCATCAAAGAGAATGAATCGATGTATCGATTCAACCTAAACACATTCCTCGAAGCGGATGAACTAAAGATATAAAAAATACCGTAAATAATGCCGAGTATAACTTTAACATTGGAATTTTGAGGCAAATTTTTAATTAAGACAAGACCGCTTGATATGATCAATGCCTTCATAATCGGCTGAATGTAATCCTTTATAGTCTTAAATAAACCGTCATATAAAGACGAACTTATGAGGACTCTCGTTAAAAATCCATTGCCAAATATTGATTTCATCTTCTCGATCGAAGAGATAAAAAATCGTTTTACACTGAGATTCGATTCCGTTCTCTCATCGAGATAATCCGGATACGAAAGAATCAAAATAAAATCGAGTATATAGGGAACGATTGTGATAATAAAAATCCACTTCATAGCAGGAATGTTCAGTACAAAGAAAATCGAAAGAAATGCGGCAACGGATGAACCCAACAAAGAAAACGATCTCGTCCTTCCATAGACGAATGTTTTCTCAGAAAACCAGCCCCTTCTTTCGAGATAAGAATATATCATCGCCTTATGCGTGCCCGAACGGAATACCTCTCCCAGTGCAAATATTATCATGCCTATTGCAGCCATAAGAAAATGTTTCGTGTAAAAAAACAAAATGAACGATACGATGTACGATGAAAAACAGATGAGTAGTGATTTTTTCTTTCCGTAATTATCAGCAAATATCCCTGTGGGAATCTCCAATATATAAACGGTAATTTCCCTTATGGAATAGAGAATACCAATCTGAAAGAGAGAAAATCCAAGAGATAAAAAGTAGATGTAGAGATACGGCTCGAAAAACCTCAGGTTTTTAAAGAAACCGTAAAAGCAAAATTTCCAAATCTGCTTATCTCTTTTTATAGTTGAATAAAGATCTTCCAAAATATCCACCTGTTTTATTCATAAATCTTAAAACCTAGTCTTATTATATTCCAAAATCGTGATATAGGCAATAACAATTTAATCCAAATCAATCTCTATAAGAGGGACATACATCTCTTCCGATGTGATTCCGGCGTGATGCGCTTTAAATTCAAACGATTTTCTTATACCCTGATCGTACTTCATCTTAAACACCGACGATGATTTTGCTATTGCAACATAGTCTCCTATAAAATCACTTATTTTTCTATGCGGTTCCCCTTTCCCGAGCATTCCGGTATCGAAAAATTTCTCCCGCGACATTATTAAAAATTCAGATTCATATTTCATTATAGCCTTTTTAAACTGTTCTTCTTTTTCCCTTTTAACGAAAAAAGTTGAAAAACGAGGCTCAGGGAAAGGAGGGAGTAGGATTGTATCAAAGAGCTCCTTATCCTCACTTACATGGATGTATCTTTCCACATCGGTAAGGCCGTGATCAGCCGTTATAAACACAGTAACATTCTCATTTTTAATCGAATCAACACAAGCATTTATTTTTCGGAATATACCTTTCATAAAATGCGACACTTTCTCCGAATAAACACCATTGACATGCTCAAGTCCGTCAGGTTCCGTAGAATATGCAACGATAAATTTTTTCCTTTTATTTTCCTTTATTGCAAATTCTATATTAGATAACATATCCGTGATTTTTTCATAGGGAATAATTTTGGCAGGAGATGAAGTAGTTAATGAAAAATCACTTTTGGCTAAGTATGCCGGTGTTATTTTTATCAAATCCGTATGCGGGGATTGTTTGGAAATTGCTTGAAATATGTTCTTGATTCCCATTATATCTGTGACACTATACGAATCATTCAACGGTTCACCTGTCGGAGACTCCATTTTAGGTAAAACATCTATCAACTTGCCAAATTCCTTGAAGAAGAGTGTCCAACCGATAATTCCGTGTTCCAACGGCGATTTCCCTGTCATTATACTCGTTATGGCGGAAGCCGTTGTCGGAGGAAATACCGATGTAATTTTGCGAACCGTACTATTTTCGAAATCCTCTTCCCTCTTTATATTTTCATAGAGATTATATCCCATACCGTCGAGAATTATAAGTACGACATTTCTCTTTTCAGCGAGTTTTCCAGAGTCAATATATGGAAGTGGCTTATACAAAATATCAATGCCAAAAGCCCTTAAAACGGAAGATATGAAGTTCAGTACGGAATTTCCATAATCGGGATATACAATTTCCTTCACATCAATATCTACCCTATTTCTTTAATAAGTTACCGATACTTTCTACAATATTCTCTCCGATATCTTTATAATAAAGTACCGGGGCTCTGAAAATCGGTGTTTTTCCGTATCGATTCATAGGTATTAACAGTTCGAATTCGTCTTTGTAATCGTCCCAATCGATAATTGCAGGAATTTCAAGACCATCCTCAAAACACGCCTCAAATGAACTTCTATATTCAACTGATTTAAAAAGATGTTCCACTTGCAACAATCTTTCCTTTTTTAGATACGTTTTAACGGGAATCGATGATAGTTGAGCCTCATCAATCGCCGCTTTTTGCAGATACACAAGCGTTAGACCGCTTTTCAGTTTTCTAAATTTTGTTCTTTCGTCAATCTCATAACGTTTTGCTCTTCTCCCTATGAGAACTCCATCTACCTGATTCTCTCTAAAAGCTGCAAGAACAGCTGCAGCAGCGCTTCCTTCCAGCATATCCACTTCATTTATATTCTTTGAAATTGTTTCGGCATACTGTTTCATTGTCGGACAATACGCTATCTTAATCATTATGACCTCCTTTTATGGTTGTCTCCGCGTTTGTAATACGACTCGTATCAGATTTTTCGTTAACGATTATTTGACATTTTCTCACAATATCACCATTATTTTTTATGATAAGTCCACTGTTCCTTATATCCTCATTAGTAAGTTTTTTAATCAATTTTATCACTCCTCCCGAAGAATCGTAGCGGGGAATGCCTTTATAAGCACCAAAAGTTGTTTGAATAAAAGGAATTATTTTCCCTTTGATAAATCTACCCTGATTATCAACCTCAATGTGTATAATTGGAACCAGTTTTTTGTTTCCCGTTACTGAAAAAACTTTATAGGTGGTAAAATTCCCGAGAGAATAAACTATTAATCTATCTTTATATAACTCAATAGCCCTCGGAACATGAGGACCGTGGCCCAAAACAAGATCCGCACCGCTTTTAATTGCGAGATGTGCAAATGCCATCAGATTCCCCCTGTTTTCACCATAAAAATACTCATTGGCGTTTTTTATATGAAGAGCATTTTCCCCCTCGGCACCGGCATGAACCGAAACGATTACAACATCACTTTCCGATGCGGCTTTTTTTATTAGTTCAACCGAATGTTTCGGAGCAAGAATGTCATTTGAGTACTCAAACCAACTGAACCCAATCCATGCAACCTTTATGCCTCTTACATTAAAATATTTTATCTCGTCTTTTGAACCTATATAGGATATTCCCGCTTCGGAGAGAAACTTTCTCGTGTCATAATACCCCTTTGTCCCGAAATCCCTTGCATGATTATTCGCCATAGACACAATATTGAAACCTGCATCTTTCAAGTATTGGACATAACTCGGCGGCATTTGAAACGCAAAGGCTCTTCCCGTCGAAATATCCTTTATCGTATGATTGTAATTCGTAATAGCACCTTCGAGGTTTCCAAATATAAAATCGGGGTTACCGAAGCGGAGTGATTCCGTAGTATTGGCGAAAAGTGATCTTCCGTTATCGGGTGGTAAAGTAGTATAGGGAAATAATGTTCCCATCATAATGTCCCCTACGGCATTCACGCTGATATCGGAGTAAAGTGGGCAATAATAGGCTGATATCAACAAAAGAATTAGAATTAACATAATCAATCGCGATATTATATTTACGTTTGAAGATTCCATATGCATCAAATAATCTCCTTAAACAAAAAGTACCTGTAGGATATAATACTTTTTTACATTTTTATCAAGAGGGAGCGAAAAATCATATAGATAATAATCGGGAGGGGATGTGGGGATAATGCAGAGAAATTAAGTGTATGTGTGGTCTAATAATGCATCTATCAGCCAATCGGTGCTGCTATTTAGAAGATGTTTCGCAATATCGCTTCTTAGCTCACTCCCATCGATTTTTCGCTTCCCTCCGTTTAATATATCCATATATATTCATATTGCAAAATTAAACCGATTGAAAATTGCCAATTTTTGTGATAAAAATATTATTATGGAAAAATGGAAAAAAGAATATGTAAAGAGCATAAGAGATACGGATAATCTGCCGGATTATTTCAGTGAATTGAATTTTAGGGAAATCAGACAAGTTGCAGAAAAATATCCTTTTTTTGCGAATCGTTACTATGTGGAATTGGCATCGAAACATCCGGAGATTAAAAGCGTTATCATTCCCGACAAACGGGAACTTGAGGATGAAAAAGGACTTGAAGATCCGCTTGGAGAGGAGAGAGATTCTCCTGTTCCCGGAATCGTTCATAGGTACCCAGATCGGGTTCTTTTTCTAGTCCACAATGTTTGTCCTATTCATTGCAGATACTGTACGCGAAAACGAATCTTGGGAAAGAAAGCCAACTTCGGTAGGCATACATGGGATAAATGCATAGAATACATAAAAAATCATAAAGAAATTTTTGATGTTCTTATTTCGGGGGGCGATCCTCTACTATTAAACAATAGCGATCTAAAATACCTCATTGAAAATTTAAAAAAAATTAAGCATGTGGGGCTCATCCGTATTGGCACACGTGTCCCTTCAGCTTTTCCCATAAGAATAGACAACGATTTGATTACCCTTTTAAGTAATTTCCTTCCCATTTACATAAACATACATTTTGTCCACCCTGCCGAGATAACAAGAGAGGTAGAAAATGCATGCCTGTCGCTATCGGGAGCGGGAATCATCCTTGGAGCACAAATCGTTTTACTAAAAGGAATAAACGACGATCCGGGAATATTAAAGGTACTATTGAAAAAATTGCTAAACATCGGAGTAAAACCATACGCCATTTTTCATCCCGATAATACAAAAGGGACTTCTCATTTTCGCCTCGACATTGAAAAAGGTATCTCGATTATACACTCATTAAGAGGCTACATTTCCGGTATGGCTATCCCCCATTATATGGTCGATCTCTATCCGGGTGGCGGAAAAGTGGAAATATGTTATAATTATATAAAATCGAGAAAAGGCGACACATACGGTATAGAGAATTATAAAGGAGAACTTTTTGAATATAGATGAATCCGTCAAATTGCTAAATTACAAATCGGAATCGATAAAGAATAAACTTAAATGGGTCCTTAATATAAAGATCTTCTTACTTCTTTTAAATACTTTGATTTTTTTTATTTTTGACAAATTAGATGTCATTCCCCCAACCCCGGCTTTTCAATATCTTCAGATTCTCCTAGTAATATACATCATAGCAATAATAATCATTTCAAAGGAAATTAGCAACCTCTCAAAACACAAAGCGAATAAAAATTATATTTCGCTTTTTGCTCTGTTTATTGTTACAATCGATTTTATCGCCTATTTTACATTTATCTATCTAACGGGAGGGATAACAAGTCCGTTTATCATAATGCTCATACTTATAATAATATTGAATTCTTTCATTTTGGATGCCTATTATATTTTCATATTTGCATTTGCAAGTATTATATTCTTGATATTGCTCATGATAGGGGAATATAACGGTATCATTTATCACTACAAAAGTTTCTGGGAAGATTTTATTCATTTTGATATATCACATAACTACTCTTTAATGAGCGCAACATTTTTACTATACTCGTCACTGATTATTACAATTTCCTATATCTCATACTATATCAATAAAAACATACAGGAACAGACGGATAAAATACAGGAAGCATACAAAAAAACGTTTTATATTTCAATCACGGACAGGCTTACGGGTTTATACGATCAAATCTATTTCAGAGAATTGCTTCAAAAGGAAATAGACCGATGTAAGGAAAACAATGAGATATTTTCCATAATATTTCTCGATGTAGATCATTTTAAAAATTACAACGACTTAAACGGCCACCTAATGGGATCAAAAACACTCCAGGAGGTTGCAGAAGTAATGCGAAATAACTTCAGACACGATGATATACTCTGTAAGTTTGGCGGTGATGAATTTGTTGTTATTGCGAAAAATCTGGATAAACAATCGGGAATAAAAGCAGCGGAACGATTGCGTAAAGCCATAATAGAGTACAATTTCAAAAATGCTGAATATCAACCGGAGGGGAGAATTACAATAAGTCTCGGTGTAGCAACATTCCCCAATGACGGCAATACGGTAAAAGAACTATTGACAAAAGCGGATACGGCAATGTATATGGCAAAAGCAATGGGGAGGAATAGAACAATTGAATGGAAAACCAAAAAGACATGAAACCATACTCGTAGTAGACGATGATCCGAATATATTGGATACTTTCAAAGATTTTCTTTCCGTTCTCGGGTATGATGTAGTCGCACTTTCCAGTGGAGCAAAGGCAATCAATTACCTTGCGAAAAACACTCCCTCATGTGCTATAATAGATATGGTAATGCCCGAAATATCAGGTCTTGAATTGATAGACTATATAAGAGATAATTTCCCCTATCTCTCCTTTATCGCCGTATCGGGACTTGCCGAAATCGATGTTGTTAAAACCGCTATGCAAAAGGGAGCTTATGACTATCTTGTAAAACCGGTAAAAATAACAGATCTTGCCATGACCGTAAAACGTGCCATAGAAAGAGGAAAATTACTGAAAGAAAATATAGAGTACAGAGATCTTCTCGAATACAAGGTCAACGAACAGACAAAATATATAAAAAAGATGTTTATACGAGCAATAAATGCTATGATAAAAGCTCTCGAAGCAAGAGATGTTTATACAAAAGGACATTCGGAACGGGTTAGTGTATTCAGTGTGCTTCTCGGCAAATCTATGGGATTGGAAAGAAATAAACTTAACGATCTAAGAATTTCCGCTCTTCTTCACGATATCGGAAAAATCGGCGTGAAAGATGCGATTCTCTCAAAACCTGCGAATTTGAGTGCAGAGGAAAAGCAAATCGTTCAAAAACATCCTGTAACAGGAGAAAAGATACTCAAATATTTTATAGACAACAAAGATATTTTAAGAGGTGTTAGGAACCACCATGAACGGTATGACGGAAACGGTTACCCGGACAGGCTTAAGGGGAAAAAAATCCCGCTTTTCGCCAGGATAATTTGCATTACCGATACATTCGACGCATTAAAAACTGACAGACCGTATAGAAAAGGAAAATCCACTAATGAGATCGTTGAGATAATCAAAAAACAAAGCGGAAAACAGTTTGATCCGGAAATTGCTAATTTATTCATTAATCTGATAAATGAAAAACAAATTATACCGTAAATTCAAAGGCAAAACAGCGATTTCGGACATTGGAGACAAGAAAAATTGCCGCATTGCCGGAAGAATAATAAATATTACAAAAGATACAGTGACCGTGGAAGATGAATCCGGAATTATAACTCTTTCTCACAATAGAAGCGACTTGAAATATCTCGACATAGCTGTATTCAATTTGATCGGAGAAAGAGGAAAATTTACGATAAAAGATGTGGAAATTTTAACACGTGCACGAGGAAAAATAGAATTACGAAATAATTGGCAAAATGCCCTTATAAATAGGGAAAAAAGAGAAACATTTAAAAAGA
>Ga0190303_1000939_pt1 | contig 11989 bp, 8 predicted proteins | sample 48700701_MG_FD_161672 | JGI IMG/M metagenome (GOLD analysis project Ga0190303, IMG submission 161672) | Hydrothermal vent sediment bacterial communities from Southern Trench, Guaymas Basin, Mexico - 4870-07-0-1_MG | ecosystem: Environmental > Aquatic > Marine > Hydrothermal vents > Sediment ...
GCACCGCATACTTCAGAGTATGGAAATTCACAAGCCTCTTGTTTCTGGTCTATGATCGCATAAGCTTCAGGTACTTGGGGTGCCAAAAGATGATGATCTGTAATGATGAGATCTATGCCCTCCTCTTTACAAAGTTTTGCAGCATAGACCGCAGAGATACCATTATCAACTGTAATGGCCAGATCTGTACCTAAAATACGGGGAATAATATTTACAGAGAGTCCGTAACCGTCTGTAAAACGATTGGGAATGATCCACTCTATCGGATATTCTATCTCTTCAAAAAAAAGTTTCATCAGTGTTGTAGAAGTGACTCCATCTACATCGTAATCACCTATAACAGTGATTTTTTCTCTATTTTTTATGGCTGAGACTATGCGCTCTGTAGCTTTGTCCATATCTTTAAAAGTAGAAGGTTGGGGAAGGTCTTTTAAAGAGAGAAAACCCTCTTTAAAACGATTTTTTAAAAGTACTTCTAACGCCTGAAGCGTTAATTTTTTAACCATTATTTTTTATGTTGCATGGAAGCATTTACAAATGCTAAAATAGATGGATTTACATTTTGAAGTCGTGAAGTGAATTCTGGGTGGAATTGTACACCCAAAAACCATGGATGATCCACCACTTCCACTGCTTCAATAAGCCCATGGGATTCACCAGTGATATCCATACCATTTGCTTCTAAAGCTTCTCTGTATTTAGGGTTGGCTTCATACCGGTGTCTATGTCTTTCAAAGATCATTGGTGCATCATATGCCGCTCTAAGATTAGAACCCTCTTTTGTTTCACATTCATATTCACCAAGACGCATTGTACCGCCCATTGGAGATGTTTTTGTTCTTATCTGTTTTGAACCGGATGCATCTATAAATTCATCTATAAGATAAATAATCGGATCAGATGTATTTTCATTGAATTCCACAGAGTTTGCATCAGAAAGTTTAAGTACATTTCTGGCAAACTCTACCATTGCGAGTTGCATACCAAGGCAAATACCTAAAAATGGTATTTTTTCTTCTCTTGCATATTGAATCGCTTTAATTTTACCTTCAATTCCACGCTCACCAAAGCCACCTGCAACTAAAACTCCATCACAGTCATTAAGAAATTTCTGTGCACCATCTTCTTCTATTTTTTCAGAATCTACCCATTTAATATTTACTCTCGTATCAAGGTGTGCACCGGCATGTATAAGTGCTTCAGTGAGTGATTTATAAGATTCTTTAAGATCCAGATATTTACCTACAAATGCTATTTTCATCTCATCATTTGGCATTATGATCTTATGTACAAGATCTGCCCACTCGTCCATTTTAGGTTCACAATTTTCAAGTCCCAATTGTTTACAAATAGGGGTAAGTATATCCTGGCGTAAAAAATTAAGAGGTACCTGGTAAATTGTTGCCGCATCTTCTGCAACAATGATAGAATCTTCTTCTACATCACATGAGAAAGCAATTTTTCTTTTAATTTCATTATTTACAGGTACTTCAGCTCTCAGGACCAACATATGTGGAGCAATACCAATACGTCTAAGCTCTTGAACCGAGTGTTGCGTAGGTTTTGTCTTGAGTTCGCCTGCTGCTTTGATATATGGTAAAAGTGTTACGTGTATATTCATCACTTTGGATTTACCAAATTCATGTTTCATTTGTCTAATTGTTTCTAGAAATGGTAAACCTTCTATGTCTCCTGTAGTTCCACCAAGTTCTACAATAAGAATATCTTTACCTTCACCTGCTCTTATAATTCTCTCTTTAATTTCATTCACTATATGAGGAACCACTTGGATTGTTTTTCCAAGATATTTACCTTTTCTTTCATTCTCTATCACTGTTTTATAAACAAGCCCTGTTGTAAAGTTATTATTTTGAGTCAGTGAAGTATCTAAAAATCTTTCATAATGTCCCAGATCAAGATCTGTTTCTGCACCATCTTTGGTTACAAAAACTTCTCCATGTTCAAGAGGGGACATGGTACCAGGGTCAACATTGATATAAGGATCAAGCTTAAGTACACCTACACGTTGTCCTGTGTGTTTTAGAAGTGTTCCTACACTTGCTGCTGTAATTCCTTTTCCCAACGAAGAAAGTACGCCACCTGTAACAAAAATATATTTTGTTGTAATTTCACTCATTTAAAATTTTCCTTTAATTTACGCAACAATTGGCATAATGATCGTAATAAAATTATCGTCTTTTACAATAAACGGTAAAGATGGTTCATTAAACTCTATAATAAATTCATTTTTATCAATTTGTGAAATAAAATCTAAAATATATTTAGAGTTAAAAGAAAGTTCAAATTTTTCACTTAAACCGGTATTGAGTTCTATTTCTGTTTTAGCTTCAACATTATCTGCACTTAGAGAGTTAAAAATAATTGTTTCTTCACGAAGTGTCATTTTAATTTCTTGTGAAATGGTTGTGATCATTTTAATAGCATCCAACATCTCTTTTCTTGGAAGTGTTATGGAATGTTTTATTGTAGAAGGTACAATTCTTTGATAATCAGGAAATTTACCATTGATAAGACGGGTATAGAAAAAATAATTTTCATTGGAAATAATTAAATTTGTTTCATCAAAATAGATATCAATTTGATCTAAAAACAGTTTTTGAATTTCTAAAATAGCTTTTTTGGGAACAATTAAAGAGAGTTCTTCTGAATTTGAACTTTCGATGGTTGCTATTGCCAATCTTCTTGTGTCTGTTCCTACAAGATCGGTAGAATCACTTTTAATATTTATAAGTGCTCCATTGAGTTCAAACTTAGGATTATTTGTATCTATAGCAGGAGATATTTTTTTAAGATTTTGAATAAGACTTAAAGAGTCTAAAGTAATTTGAGGTTTATCTTCACTGTTTGGAAAATCAGGATAAGAATTTGCATCAAATGTAGGTAATTTAAATTTTGAATGTTTTTGTTTAATAATAAGTGTATTATCTAAAATCTCCAAAATAATTTCCTCATCTTTTAATATACGTACTATATCAAGCAATTTTTTACCATTGGCAGTAAAAGAACCTTCTGATTCAATAATAATATGATCTGTAACGATTTTTAAACCAATTTCTCCATCTGTTGCTTTTACAATACATTTATCATTTTGTGATGTAAAAAGTATATGTGATGTAATTTGACTGGCATCTTTCTTTTCTAAGAAAGGTTGTAGATTGATGAGTATCGATTCTATAATTTGCTTTTGTGCTTTTATTTTCATTGACATCCCTTATTATTTTTAATAATTTAGTAGATAGTAGTAGTTTAACGTGAATATGTGAAAAACTACTTTCTTGTTTGTTCTGACGCTGCTATCTGAAATATTTAACTTAGATCAAATATTCACATTTGTTCACTTTTAAAATTATATCTTTTTTTTATTCAAGTTTTATAACTTAATTATTGTGACTTTGGGTATCTGTATGAATTTTATTTGAAAGCTCTTCCAGCAAAACTTTAAAATTTTCATCATTATCTATGATCTCTGTAATTTTTTTCATCGTATGAGATACAGCTGTATGATCTTTCATTCCAAAATACATTGCAATTTGCGGCATTGAATTGGGTGTAAGATTTCTTGCTAAATAGATGGCTGTTCGTCTGGCATTTACAACCATTTTTGTACGTTTTTTAGATTTGATATCTGAAGGTTTTATATTGAGTTCACGAGAGACGATCTTAACAATATCATCGATGGTAATATTCTCTTTTTTCTCTTTAAGCTGGTCTTTAATGGCATTTTGTGCAAAGTCAAGTGTGATTTCCTGATTAAGCATGGAAGAGAGTGCATTGAGTTTTATGATAGTACCTTCAATTTCACGAATATTATCACCCATATTTGCTGCAATATAATTGATAATTTCATGATTGAGCTGAATACCGTCCAATTCGCATTTCTTTTGGATAATAGCGATTTTAGTTTCAAGCCCGGGAGGTTGTATATCTGCCATGAGACCCATTTCAAAACGGCTTCTTAATCTATCGACAAGACCTGCTATTTTATTTGGCTGCCTGTCAGCTGTAATAACGATCTGTTTATTGGCATTATAGAGTTCATTGAAGGTATGAAAAAATTCATCCTGTGTTTTTTCTTTACGACTTAAGAATTGTATATCATCTATAAGCAGGAGATCACACTCTCTGAATTTATCTCTAAATCTATCCATAGTTTGGGATTGCAAGTGTGAAGTGAATGAATTCATAAACTGCTCAAGTGTTGTATATATCACTGTTCTACCCATATCTATATGATAGTTACCGATTGCTTGCAAAAGGTGTGTTTTACCTAATCCTACACCTCCGTATATAAATAGAGGATTATAGAGTTGACCTGGTTTTTCTGCCACAGATTTTGCTGTTGTATAGGCAAATTGATTTGAATCTCCAACAATGAAACTGTCAAATTTTAATGAGGGATTCAGGTAGGTACTTTTAGAAGTGCTTTTTTCAGTACTTTGTTTGATAATAGTTGCGGGAGCTTTACTTGTCTGTTTACCTACAGTAATTTCAATTTCGGGCTTTATTTCATTTTGAAGTTCAAAAAGATGTTGAAGTTTATCGGTATATTTTGTTTTGATCCATTTTGCCACAAGCATATTGGGTGCAGAGAAATAAACAAGATTACTTCGCGAACGTCTTGCATCATAAATCAGTTTTTTGATATAACGTTCGTAATCTGTTTCAGAAATCTCTTTTTTAAGTTCAAAAAGTACTTTTTGTCCAATATTCATCTCTACTATTTCCTTACTTTTCACATAAGTTAAAAAGGTTTGAACCTTAATGTGAATAACTTATGACATTTTAGCCAATTTAAGCTAAAATAGCGTTAGAAAACATAAAGTGATGAACTTATTCACTATGTGAACAAAGGTGTGAATGAATATTTTAGGAATAGACCCCGGAAGCCGTAATTTAGGCTATTGCATCATAAATTGGGATGGTAAGAAATTTTCACTTGTTGAGGCAGGTTTGCTTAAAATGAAAGAAAAAGAGCTGCAGGCACAAATGATAGAGCTTGTAGAGGGCATAGACCTTATTTTAAAGACCCATAAAGTAGATGAAGTGGCTATAGAAGATATCTTTTTTGCTTTTAATCCCAAGTCGGTTATAAAGCTTGCACAATTTAGAGGAGCTTTATGTCTAAAGATACTTCAAGAAGTAGGTTTTTTCCATGAATACACAGCCCTGCAAGTAAAAAAAGCAGTGACAGGAAATGGTAAAGCCACTAAAGAACAGGTGGCATTTATGGTAAAAAGACTTTTTGGTATAAAAAAAGAGATCAAACCTTTAGATATTACAGATGCCATGGCAATAGCACTTACCCATCTTCAAAGAGTGAAAATGCGTAAGCAAGCCAAATAGTGCTGTCATAGTTTAATTTGAAAGAGGTTTTGCATTTTTCTTTACAGAGATCATGCGATTCTTGGGTAAAGTAAATGTAGCTTTTTTATGACCGGCAACGGATTCTTCAATAATTTTATCAAACATATATACATCATGTTTGAAATATGCCAAACCATCTTCTTCATATACTGTAAAATAGAGCATATGTACAGGCACAGATCTACGTAATCTGATCGTTGTTGGTTTGTTTGTTTCAATAATCCTATCTATGTCAGACCTTGTATAAGATTTTTTAGAATTAACAAGCAGTATATCCATGAGTTCAAAAGGTTTATCTACTCTCATACAACCTGAACTGTAGAGTTTATAGCGTCTTGTTAACAAAGTTTTATTATCCGTATCATGCAGATAAACGGCATATTTATTGGGAAACATAAATTTGATTCGACCCAGTGCATTAGTATCACCTGGATACTGTACAAAGCGGTAAGGTACGCGTTTGCTACTATGCATATGAGGTTCTAGCATTTCATAATTTACCTCTACCTCTTTTTTCCCTGAGAATACACGGAAATTATGCTCTTTTAAGTAGTCAGGCTGCTCTTTTAGTACAGGAATAAGATCCCTCTTTATGAGGTTGTCAGTGACTGTCCATGTTGGATTGACAACCATATATTCTACTTTGTCGGAAAAAATTGGAGTAGGTCTATCCATTCGTCCTACTACAATACCCATTTTCATGATCTTGCTGCCATTTCTGTAGTAACGTAGATTAAAATCAGGAATATTTACTTCAATATGTTCACTTTCAAAACGTTTTGGATAGAGTTTTGTTTTATCTAAATTAGTGATAATAGCTTGTATGTTTTTCTTTGCAGGCTGGTTAAGATAGTAAGTCATTGTTTTATCCACTTTGCCATCTACTTTGAGAAGGTAACGTTTTTGGTAAGTAATCACAGCTTTTTCAAGTGCTTTACCAAATGTTCTGTCCAGTGAGGCATTTTTTGGGTAATCCCCGGATATTTGTAAACGTTTTTTAACCTCTACTACACGACTGGACCAATCACCAAGTTTTAAAGAAGACTTGCTGTATTCTATTTTTGGAAATTTATCCATCACACGATAATTTTTAAGAAGTGTTACCAATTTTCTATATCGTTTTTCCATAGGAATAAGCGAAGATAAATAGCCACGGATATTTCCATTGACAATAGCAGATGTTAACTGTCCCTGGTTTGGAAATGCTTTAGGGGACATTTCCCAGTCTATTCGAATATCATCACTCCCTTTGAGTGCTTTGAACTTTCTTTGTACCAGGTTCCAATCTACATCACCTTGAACGATAAAACGTACCAAACGTACCATTGAATTGGTAAGCGCAAGATCGAGTCTTGCATAGACAGCAGCTTGTTTACCGGATGAAACACTGTTATTATCAAGATTATAGAGTAGTTTTTTGATCGCTTTTTGATCAAATTGTCTGTTTTTATAGTTAAACAGAGGGTCTTTCAGTGCTTGAATGAGTTGACTCATTTTTTTTCTATTTTGAGATCCTATCCAAAGAGGTTTATTGCCGGTTTGAGCATATATATTTTGTATGATAGCTTTGTTTTGACCTTTAAGGTGTGTTTGTAATAAACCTTGAAGATCGCCGGTAATATTTTCCATGCTTAGTGCTTGTGCATAAGCAGAAAAATGAAGTATTATAAAGAGTAAAAGTAATTTTAGTTGTTTCACAGGTAGTTTTCCTTAAGCATTTTTGTATTTTTTGTCAATCAGTTTTAAGTATTTTTGAGGTGTGACTTCTTTCATCGCCTGAGCAAGCCACTGTATCTGGAACCATGCTGCTCCGGAGTCTCTGAGATCAAAATAGTTTTTAAGACTTCGTATATTGAAAGTGACAACCATGTCAACTTTCCAGTTGTCAGAAACTACATGTTTAAAGCCGTCTCCAACGTTTCTTTTCTTTTTTCCCATTTGAAATGCTTCAAAGAGTGTTTCCGCATCACCTTTACAGTCTTCAATGAAAGGCAGAGATGATTTTGCTATGGCATTCGTGATGAATGCATGGTCTTTTTCATATTGAAACTGCAACTTGTCATAAATAGCTTTTATCTCTATGGCTAAGTACTTTTCATCTGTGATAACAAAAAGATTAAAATCAAGCAGTTTTTCCAAAAAGAAGGCAAAACCATCAGCACTTTCCAATGAAGCAACAAATGCATTGATCACAGATGACATAGTATATCGTGTAGATCGTACTGAAATAGCCTGAAGCCTGTGGCGTGCATGCTCTTGAAGTACACCTCTTGAAGTACCCTGTACCAAAAAGCTAAGTGTGGCATGCTCTATAATGGAGTGATGGTGGTGTACCCAGGCAAGGTTGGCAAGCAGGTCTGAGTCATCAATGCTGTTGATGGCATCTGTATCTAAATGTTCCATTGCCGTTTTAATACATTCATTTTCAGAATTCTCAAAACTGTCATAACAGGTACGTGCAGCTATCTCTGCTACACCAAGTCCCGACTGTTGTAAAAGGGTGACTTTCGGTTTTTCATATTCGATCTGGTACATTTCTATCTTTTCCATTTAGAACACTCCAAAATTATTTGGATACAATTATAGCAATATTATTTGAGGATAAGTATAGTGAAAGCAAACGAAAGATTTTTTAGTTTCGAAGAAGATTTTCGAGACCCCTATGCCAGAGATAGAGACAGGGTACTTCATTGTAGCTCATTTAGGCGTTTAGAATATAAAACCCAGGTTTTTTTAAATCATGAGGGAGACTATTTTCGTACAAGACTGACCCATTCACTGGAAGTGAGTCAGATAGCACGAACGCTTTCACGTATGTTGGAACTTAATGAAACGCTGGTAGAAGTCATCGCACTTTCTCATGATCTGGGACACACTCCTTTTGGTCATGTAGGGGGAGATGAATTAGACAAACTATTAAAGAATGACGGCAGACCTTTAGGATTTGAACATAACTTTCAGTCATTCAGAGTGTTAAGCAAACTGGAAAAAAGATATAAAGATTTTGATGGATTGAATTTGACTTTTGCAACCCTGGAAGGGGTGTTGAAGCACTCGTATCCCTATAAAAAACCTTTTTTAGAGGGACTTGATAAACGCTTTAATTTAGATAAACACCCTTCCCTGGAAGCAATGGTGGTAGATCATGCAGATGAGATAGCTTATACCTCTCATGATATTGATGATGGCATCAAATACGGGCTTATCTCTTTTGATGATCTGCTCGAAGATGAACTTTGTCTCAGAGTAGATGAAATGGTACAAAAAGAAGGTATTAAAAGATCCGAGAAGCTTTATAGGCATCGTTTTGTAGCAGGACTTATTAAGTTACTGGTAGAAGACTTTATGGAAAACTCTGAAGATGGTGTAAAAAAATACCGTCAGAACACACCAATTTGTGTGACTTTGGATGCAGAAGAAAAATTACCTGTAGGCTTTTCAAAAGAGACAGCCAGGCAATTAAAGATACTTAAAAAACTACTTTTTAACAAACTTTATACCCATGAAAAAATAGCACGTAAAATGTATGCAGGTAAACAGTGCATTAAAGGACTTTACAAAGCATTTAGAGAAGATGAAAACTTACTCCCTCCACACCAAAAAGAGTTATTTGAAGTACGAAGAAAAGAACGTGTCATCGCAGACTACATCGCAGCTATGACAGACAGATATGCAATGAAAACGTATCATGAAGTGTATGGGCTAAGTCTATAAAATCTATACTATAGTAACTTTTGGGTATAATCCGCGAAAATTACAGGGTTTCACACCCCATTTCAGGACATTTTATGCAAAAAATCAAAAACATTGCCGTTATCGCGCACGTTGACCACGGTAAAACAACACTTGTTGATGAACTTCTTCAGCAGTCTGGAACGTATGCAGCACACCAGCAAGTAGAAGAAAGAGCGATGGATTCTAACGACATTGAAAAAGAGAGAGGAATTACGATTCTTTCTAAAAACACTGCTATTACTTATGGAGATCACAAGATTAACATCATTGATACTCCGGGTCACGCCGATTTTGGTGGTGAAGTTGAGCGTGTTCTTAAAATGGTAGATGGTGTACTTCTTCTTGTGGATGCACAAGAAGGTGTTATGCCTCAAACAAAATTTGTTTTGAAAAAAGCGATTGGTTTTGGTCTTATCCCTGTTGTTGTAATCAACAAGATCGATAAAGACGGTTCAGATCCCGACAGAGTTTTAGATGAAGTATTTGACCTTCTTGTGGCACTTGAGGCAAACGAAGAGCAACTTGAATTCCCGGTATTGTATGCAGCAGCTAGAGATGGTTATGCTAAATGGGAAATGGAAGACGAAAATAAAGATATGACACCACTTTTCGAAGCAATCATCGACAAAGTACCTTACCCAGTAGGCTCACCAGATGCAGACACCCAGGCACAGGTATTTACACTTGATTCTGACAACTTTGTGGGACGTATTGGTATTACACGTATCTTTAACGGTAAAGTAAAAAAAGGTGACGAGTATCTTTTGGTTAAAGCATGTGGTGCTAAAACTAAATCTCGTATCTCTAAGCTTATTGGATTTAAAGGTCTTGAAAGATTTGACATTGATGAAGCAGAAGCTGGTGATATCGTAGCAATCGCAGGATTTAATGACATTGATGTTGGTGACTCTATCTGTGATAAAACAAATCCGGTACCTCTTGACCCAATGCACGTTGAAGAGCCTACGCTTTCAGTTATTATGTCTGTAAACAACGGACCATTGGCTGGACAAGAAGGTAAACATGTCACATCTAACAAGATCTCTGAGAGACTTGAAAAAGAGATGGAGACAAACATCGCTATGCGTATGGAGCCAATGGGTGATGCATCTTTCAAAGTTTCTGGTCGTGGTGAGCTTCAGATCGGTATTTTGGCAGAGAATATGAGACGTGAAGGTTTTGAGTTTATGCTTGCACGTCCGGAAGTTGTAACTAGAGAAGAAAATGGTGTAAAAATGGAGCCATTTGAACACTTGGTTGTTGATGTTCCAGAAGAGTTCCAAGGTGTTGCCATAGAGAAACTAGGTAAAAGAAAAGCAAACATGACTTCACTTACGCCTATGCCTGATGGAACTATCAGACTTGAATTTGAAATCCCTGCACGTGGGCTTATCGGGTTTAGAAATGAATTCCTGACAGACACTAAAGGTGAAGGTATCATGAACCACTCTTACCTGGAGTACAGACCTTACTCAGGTACAGTTGTCTCTAGAACTCCGGGAGCATTGGTTTCTATGGATGACGGTGAAGCAGTTGCGTTCTCTATTTTCAACCTTCAGTCACGTGGTACTATGTTCATCAGCCCACAAGACAAAGTATACTCAGGTATGGTTATCGGTGAGTCTGCAAGACCAGGAGACTTAGATGTGAACCCACTTAAAGGGAAACAACTTACAAACATGAGAACATCCGGTGCAGATGATGCTATTAAACTTGTAACACCAAGAGCAATTACACTTGAGTCTGCAATGGAGTGGATCGAAGATGATGAGCTTATAGAGATTACACCACTTTCTGTAAGAATTCGTAAAAGATCACTTGATCCGGTGGTAAGAAAAAGAGCAGCAAGAGACAAGAAAAATTCAAAATAATCTTAGTTGTATTATATACATGTAGGGTCGGTTTACCGACCTTAACTTTCATCTATATATCTTATTGTGGTCGGTAAACCGACCCTACAGGTTATTTGTTCCTACTCTCATCCCTGTCACCCAGGCAAAATGAAAGTTAAACCCTCCCCTGTCTCCATCAACATCCAGTATTTCTCCTGCAAAGAAAAGATTGGGTATGAGTTTTGATTCCATTGTTTTTGGATTTACTTCTGTGGTGTTTATGCCACCTGTGGCTACTTCTGCACCTTTAAACCCTTTGGTGTCATTAATGCTTAGTTTTAGATTTTTGATGGTATGCACTATCTTATTGATCTCTTTTCTGTTTAATTCTTTTTCTATGTTTGCTTTGCATTTGGACTGTTTTAAAATGACAGGTATGAGTTTTTTATTTATCACTCCTTGGAGCCAGAGGGATAGAGGTTTATCACTATCCTCTTGTATTCGCTTTAGTAGCAAGTTCGTAAGTTTCTCTTTGCTCAGTTCCGGTATAAGATCCAGGTTGAGTTCACAATAGTCATAGTTGGCTAAGTGTATGCTGACTTCTCGACTTAGGTCTAGTATGGCCAGTCCGCTTATACCGTAGTTGGTGAAAAGGAGGTCACCTTTTTTTTCTGTGATGTATTCACCATTGGCATAGAGTTGTGCTGATCCGGCTACTTTGACTCCTGCACACTCTTTGACCCATGTCTCTTCAGAACAGAGTTGTACAAGTGAGGGATGGCGTGGTATGAGTGTATGTCCCATCTTTGTGGCAAAGGCATACCCGGAGTTGGAGCCTCCAAGTTGTGGAGCTGCAGGAGAACCAGAAGCTAAAAGCAGTTTTTCACAGGTTTTTATGCCCTGTACGGTTCCCACTATAAACATATCATCTTCTTTGCTTATGGAAGTCACAGCACAGTCACAAATTATCTGTACCCCTACTCTCTTTGCTTCATACTCAAGAAGTTCTACTACCGAAGATGCCTGCAAAGACATAG